>JACCDJ011292360.1_pt1 | contig 12551 bp, 10 predicted proteins | sample 7444481 | NCBI WGS metagenome assembly JACCDJ01 (sample SAMN15323435, study PRJNA562643) | freshwater metagenome | isolation source: river surface water | place: USA:Blue River Watershed | collected 2017-08-15 | reverse complement strand
TCGATTACGTAAAATTTTGCTCCCGTTCCGGGGCTGGCGGTGCAGGTTCCGTGCATTTCCGTAGGGAAAAACACGTGCCCAAAGGCGGGCCTGATGGGGGAGATGGCGGTCGTGGGGGACACATTATACTAAGAGGAAGTTCACAATTGTGGACCCTCCTTCACCTCAAATACAAGAAGCACGTCATCGCAGACCCTGGAAAAGGAGGGGATGGGGGCCGAAGAACAGGTGCGGATGGAAAAGATGTCATCTTGGAAGTGCCATTGGGAACGGTAGCCAAGGATGCTGAAACGGGAGAGAAGCGATTTGAAATCGCCACGCATGCACAAGAAATCATCTAGACTAAAGGAGGACGTGGAGGATTGGGCAACGATCACTTCAAAACGGCCACCAACCAAGCCCCACATTTTGCTCAACCTGGAGAGGAAGGGATTGAGGAATGGATTATTCTTGAACTGAAGTTATTGGCGGATGTAGGATTGGTGGGATTTCCAAATGCAGGAAAGTCCACCTTACTTTCTGCGATCTCGGCAGCCAGGCCAGAAATTGGGGACTATCCCTTTACAACCTTGGTTCCAAACCTAGGAGTGGTTGGTTACCGGGACGATAAATCCTTTGTGATGGCAGATATTCCTGGAATCATTGAAGGTGCTGCAGAAGGAAAAGGGCTAGGTATTCGATTTTTGAGACACATTGAGCGAAACTCGATTCTCCTATTTTTGATTCCTGCGGATGCCAAGGATATAGGGGAGCAATACCGAATTCTATTGGGGGAACTTCGGAAATACAATCCGGAACTCTTGGACAAAAAGCGCTTACTCGCGATTTCCAAGGTGGATATGCTCGATGAGCAACTGATGAAAGAGATGGAACGGGAAATTCCCAATGACCTTCCCTACGTGTTCATCTCTTCTGTCAGCCAATACAATTTGGAGAAATTGAAGGATTTAATCTGGCAGGCAATTCATTCCTAAATCCGCCACTTTGTCAGCCTTGAAGGTCTGGCAAACTCCTTGTTGATTCAAAAAAAGCCAACTACGAACGAAATACCCATGGAAAATACAAATCAAGATCCGCAAGAAGGGGAATTGCACCTCGACGAAACCAAATTGGATGAGGCTACTGCTACAGCAGATGAAGTTGCTGAAGAAAATGAGTTAAGTCAGGAAGAAAAATTGACAGCAGAAGTAGGGGAATTAAAGGAGAAATACCTTCGCCTGTATTCTGATTTTGAAAACTTTAGAAAAAGAACAGCCAAAGAGCGGATTGATTTAATCAAGACAGCCTCTGAGGATGTGTTAAAGGATCTAATCCCAGTTGTCGATGACTTTGAGCGCGCATTTAAGGCTGCAGAAAAAGAGGCTGATGTGCAAAAAATCCAAGAGGGCAATCAATTGATTTTTCACAAACTGGTCAAAATTCTTGACTCTAAGGGTTTAAAACCCATGGAGGACTTGATTGGAAAGTCATTTGATCCCGATACACAAGAAGCAATTACACAAATTCCATCTCCTAGCCCTGAGTTGAAGGGTGCAGTGGTTGATGTGGTAGAAAAAGGGTATTTCCTAGGCGAGAAGGTAGTTCGTTTCGCCAAAGTAGTGACCGGAGCATAACCTAATTATGGCAAAAAGAGACTATTACGAGGTATTGGGGGTGTCTAAATCCGCTAGCGCGGAAGACATCAAGAAAGCTTATCGCAAACTTGCGATTCAATACCATCCTGATAAAAACCCAGACAATCCTGAGGCTGAAGACAAGTTTAAGGAGGCGGCTGAGGCGTATGAGGTATTGAGTAATCCTGAAAAAAAACAGCGTTACGACCAATTTGGCCACCAAGGGCTAGGAGGTAGCGGCGGTTTCGGTGGCGGTGGGATGAACATGGAGGATATTTTCTCTCAGTTTGGAGATATTTTTGGTGGGGGCGGCTTTGGATCCTTCTTTGGTGGAGGAGGCGGAGGTGGTAGGCGTACCAAAAAGGGAACCAACCTTCGGGTCAAACTAAAACTCACCCTGAGTGAAATTGCGAATGGGGTAGAGAAAAAAATCAAAGTAAAGCGACAGGTGGTCGCCCCTGGGGTAACCTTCAAAACTTGTTCGGCTTGCCAAGGAAGCGGTCAAGTAAAAAAGGTAGTGAATACCATGCTGGGCCAGATGGTTTCAGCAAGCACTTGTGGTGTTTGTGGTGGATCAGGACAATTGGTAGACAAAAAGCCGGATGATGCGGATGCACGTGGATTGCTGCTGAAGGAAGAAGTCATCTCCATCAATATCCCAGGAGGGGTAGGAGAAGGCATGCAACTGAGCATGTCCAGCAAGGGCAACGAGATGCCAGGAGGAATTCCGGGTGACCTCTTGATTGTAATTGAAGAGGCGGAGGATGGGGTTTTCCAACGGGAAGGCAACAACGTCATCTACGACTTGCATATTTCCTTTATTGAAGCGGCTTTAGGTGAGTCCGTGGAGGTTCCTACGCTAGATGGAAAAGTGAAAATCAAAATTGATCCGGGCACACAAAGCGGAAAAATGCTTCGCCTCAAAGGCAAGGGCATCAAAGATATCAATGGCTATGGGAAGGGTGACCAGTTGATTATGGTCAATATTTGGACCCCAACCACACTTTCCAAAGAGGAAAGATCCGTTTTGGAAGGATTGAAGCATTCAGAAAACTTCAAGCCCGATCCAGGAAAGCAGGATAAGTCCTTCTTTGATCGGATGAAAGAGTTTTTTTAAAAAATTGAAAAGCCAGAGTCAACCTCTGGCTTTTTTTATATTTTTAAAAAACCTTTTTAGGCGTATCGCGTACCCTATTGCTATGTTTAAAAAATTGTGCCTTATTTTTTTCCTCATTCCCCTAGCGGGATCATGGGTGCATGCACAGTTTGTTCGAGAATACCGAGTGCCTGCGAACGATGGGATTGAGAAGGTGAATTTAAATTTTAGCTCCTACAAAAGTGAAACTCAGGTCAAGCGAAATGCGGGAATGGATCCGCTTACCATCCATGGCCACCTCCTTCAAGCAAACATTCTCCCAGATTTCCGATCTACTACTTCAAAAAATGGAGTTACCGCCAGTTTGGTTCACAAGAATATTGAATCGGATAACCTCGGAAAAAGTATCACCTCCAAATTATTTTCCACTACCAATGGATTTGACCATACTTGGGATGTGGGGTTGGGTGCTCCCTATACGTACAATTTGGAGTTTAATTTGGGCATGGGAACTGCAGATTTTGATCTGGCCCAATTGGCCATTGCTTCGCTCAAAATAAAAAGTGCCAGCGCCGACGTATCGATTCACAACAGTTCAACATCGCCCAATTTGATCGGAATGGATACCCTCCTGGTTACTCTCAATATGGGAATTGTGGATTTGAGTCAAGCACAACAAACCCAAGCCAAAAAAATAATTATTGAGGTCAATTACGGTGAAATTAACTTGAATTATGGATTGGGTCAAACCTCCAAGGGGCAGGTAATCGCAGCCGTAGGAGGGGGGACGATTTACCTCAAATTGCCTCCTGTATCCAATCCGGTGAAAATTCGAATGAAAACAACTCCGCTCTGTCGAACCTCAATACCGGAGTACCTCAGAGCCATAGGGGAAGATGTTTATGTAACCAAAGGCTATGCAACCTCAGATCCAAGGCTTTTGGAATTTGTACTGGATGTAGGGGTAGGGTCAATAACGATCGAGTAGCATGTTAGAAATCCGCCAATTAAATAAAGCCTACGGGAGCCACAAAGCCCTAACCGATTTAGATTTAGTGATTCCGCATGGGGGGATTTTTGGATTATTGGGTCCGAACGGCGCTGGCAAAACCACATTGATTCGAATCATCAATCAAATCATTGAACAGGATAGTGGGGAAGTAAGGATGGATGGGCAACGCTTATCAGGCGAGTCCATTCGGAAAATTGGTTACCTTCCAGAGGAGCGGGGCTTGTACAAGAAAATGGGGGTTTGGGATCAGTTGATCTATTTTTCAAGAATCAAAGGCCTTACTGCTTCAGAAGCAAAACAGCGGGTCCATCGGTGGTTGGAGAAGTTTGAAATTACCTCTTGGAAAAACAAGAAAATTGAAGACCTCTCCAAAGGCATGGCTCAGAAAATTCAATTTATCGCTACGGTCATTCATGAACCTAGGCTTTTGATTTTGGACGAACCTTTTTCCGGCTTTGATCCCGTCAATGCCGCGCTTCTAAAGGAGGAAATTCTAGAATTGAAAAAAGCAGGGACTACCATATTGTTGAGTACCCATCGTATGGAGTCCGTGGAACTCCTTTGTGATCAAGTGGCCATGATTCACAAGTCCAAGAAAATTTTGGATGGAAGCATTCGGGAGATCAAATCTAGATTTAGACCCGCGGAGATCCGAGTAAGTCTGGATGGACTCAACCAAGAGTTGCCAGCCACCTGGCAAGTGGAAGCCCGGGAAGAAGGCCGCGTAGACTTGTTGCTGCCCTTGAATGGACAGACTTCCAATGCCCTCTTGCAGGAACTAATGGGGTATGGGCAGGTCATTTCCTTTCAAGAGCGCTTTCCAAGTATGGAGGAAATTTTTATTCAACAAGTAAATGCCAGTTCCCATGAATAAGGTATTGCTAGTGATTCAACGGGAGTACTTGGCTCGGGTGAAGAAAAAATCCTTTTTAATTGCCACGCTGCTAACGCCTTTGATTTTCCCAGCCATCATGGCGGTCTTTGTATGGATAGCAGTGGAGGAAAAAGAAAATCAATCCCTTCGAGTCATCGAAGTAGTGGATGAGACCGGCTTATTTTTTATGGAAAGTTCGGAGCAATACGCATTTAGTTCTTCTGGAAAAAGTTTAGAAGAGGCCAAGGCTTTGGTCACGAAAGAGGAGCGGTATGGAGTGCTTTACCTTCCGAAAATGGAACTCTCTGCTCCGCAGGGAATCCAGTTTTATGGCTTGGAAAATCCAAGCACGTCGTTGATTGGCTATTTGGAAGGTGCGCTCAAACGAAAAATCGAGGATCAGCGCTTGTTTACCAAAGGAATAGATCCCAATGTGCTGAAGGAAATCAGGACTGAAGTAAAGGTGCAATCCCTTACCCTAGGTGAGGCTGGGGAAGAAAAAATCACAGATTCCACGGTCAATTATGCCTTGGGATTTTTATCTGGCATCTTGATTTACCTCTTTATTTTCATTTATGGCAACCAGATTATGCAGGGTGTCATTGAGGAGAAGTCCACTCGGATTGTGGAGATATTGGTTTCTTCCTTGCGCCCATTTCAACTCATGATGGGCAAGATTGTGGGGATTGGTGCAGTAGGTTTGACGCAGTTTCTGATCTGGGTACTCCTAATAAGTACACTTTCCTCGGTGGTGATGGGCGTTTTGGGCATGCAAATGCCCCAGCAACAGGCCATGGAAATGGCCAATCCAGAGTTGATGGAGGCATCTCCAGCACCCGGGCAATTGGGCGAAATCCTTCAGGTGATTCAGGGAATAGACTTTGTGTCTCTGCTGGCAGCCTTTGTATTTTACTTTTTGGGAGGCTACCTATTGTATGGAGCCTTGTTTGCAGCAGTAGGCGCAGCAGTAGATGCTCCTTCAGATGCCCAGCAATTTATGTTTCCCATTACCATCCCCTTGTTGGTGGGGTACATGGGGTTATTTGTGTTTGTGCTTCAAGATCCAAGCAGCAGTACCTCTTTTTGGTTATCCATCATTCCGCTTACTTCCCCGATCGCGATGATGGGCCGGATAAGTTATGGAGTTCCCTTTTGGGAATTGGGGCTATCCATGGGCTTGCTGGTATTGGGATTTTTGGGTACCACCTGGCTTGCTGCAAAAATTTACCGCATTGGGATTTTGATGCATGGTACCAAGCCTTCTTACAAGGTGCTCTGGAAGTGGCTTCGCAGCAGTTATTGATGCCAGTCTTTGGGACTTTTTTCGTTAGGGAATTCTTTTCTGAGGAAGATGATTTTCCAAGAAAACCTTATTTTTTTGGTGCTAGAGATACTTTTATTTCTTTTCTTTAGTTACTAGTAGTATGTACCTAAGTCCTACGCATGAACAATAGGTTGCCCGATTTGGCATCGATCGACTTCTATCAAAACAAAAATTTAGTCAAGTGGCTGATTTTTTTGATTTCCCTACTTCTGGGCTTGGGATCTATCGGGTATACGCATCGGCTGGTGGAGGAGCTTCGGGAGCGGGAGGATAGGCAAATCCGGGTATTGTCAGCGGCTTTAGACTATGCGGCGACTACTTCCGATAACCTGACTTTTATCAACCAAGAGATCATTCAGCAGAATTATTCATTTCCCATCATCATGGTGGATGGGGTGGGCAATCCCATTGAATTTCGAAATATTGAATTCAAAAACAGTCGGAACCAAGCCGACTCTACTCGAATTTTGAATGAAGAGTTGCAAGAGATGCAGGAGGACTATCCGCCCATCGTTTTGGAAGAAGCCGATATACGAATCTATTACCGCAATTCAGCCCTGTTGACCAACTTGAAATACTATCCCTACATTCAATTGGCGGTGATTTTACTTTTTGGATTGCTGGTGTATGTGGTATTTAACCAAAGCAAACTCTCAGAGCAGAACCGGGTGTGGGCAGGCCTAACCAAGGAAACGGCGCACCAACTGGGTACTCCGATCGCTTCTCTGATGGCATGGATGGATTACTTGAAGAATTCCCCTGTTTGGGATGAAAACAAGGAAATTATTCAGGAGATGGATAAGGATGTGACCAAGTTGCGCGTCGTTACTGAGCGATTTAGTAGCATTGGAAGTACTCCAGTGATTCAGCCTGAAAATGTTTACCAAATTGTGGAGGAAACGCTAGCCTACCTTAGACCCAGAATTTCAACGAAAGTGGAGTGGGAGATTCAATCTGATTCGAAGGAATTGATTGCGCTTTTGAACAAGCCCTTATTTGAATGGGTGATCGAAAATGTATGTAAAAATGCCGTGGATGCCATGAAAGGGAAGGGACTGCTTCGCCTATCCCTTTTCCAGGAAAGCGACAAATATGTAGGCATAGACATTACAGACACGGGGATGGGGATTGAGAAAATGAAATACAAAAAAGTGTTTACTCCGGGCTTTTCTTCACGAAAAAGAGGATGGGGACTGGGGCTCACCTTGTCCAAACGAATTGTGGAAGGGTACCATGGGGGAAAGATTTTTGTGAAGCAGTCCGAACTGGGCAAGGGCACGACGTTCCGGATTTTGCTACAGGGGCCCATGGAGGAAAGCAGCCCCTTTGTGAGCAAAGGAATCTTGGGTGCCCCTTGAAACCGGAATCTGGATGGAGTAGGTATTCCCTAGCAACTTTAAAAATGGGGTTAAGCCATTTTTAGTTACCTTTGCTGCCTGAATTTCATTCCCAATGAGTTTAACTGCCGAAATCAACAAGCGTAGAACCTTCGCTATCATTGCTCACCCCGATGCAGGGAAGACTACCCTGACTGAAAAATTACTACTTTTTGGAGGTGCTATACAGACGGCTGGTGCAGTCAAATCGAACAAGATCGATACGGCGACCAAGTCTGACTGGATGGAAATTGAAAAGCAACGCGGAATATCGGTGGCGACTTCTGTAATGGGCTTTGAATACAAGGATATCAAAATCAACCTGCTCGATACCCCAGGTCACCAGGATTTTGCGGAAGACACCTACCGAACCTTGACTGCTGTGGATTCGGTCATCATGGTCATTGACTGTGTGAAGGGGGTCGAAATTCAAACTGAAAAATTGATGGAGGTCTGCCGCATGCGCAATACTCCTGTGATTTGCTTTATCAATAAATTGGACCGAGAGGGTAGAGATCCTTACGACCTTCTGGATGAGGTAGAATCCAAGTTGAATATTAAAGTGCGTCCACTTTCTTGGCCTATAGGCATGGGAAAAGGGTTTAAAGGGGTGTACAATCTCTACGAGAAGAAGCTCAACCTATTTACCCCTTCGCAGCGGAAGTTGAGTGACGACCGGCAGGTATTTGAAAATTTAGACGATCCTCAGTTGGATGCTTTAATTGGCCCAGGCAATGCCAATCAACTTCGGGAAGATGTAGATTTGATTGAAGGAGTGTACCCTGATTTTGAGGTCAACGATTACCTGGAAGGAAAAATCGCTCCCGTATTTTTTGGTTCTGCCGTGAACAATTTTGGGGTGAATGAAATGTTGGACACCTTTATCCAGATTGCCCCAATCCCACAAAGTAGAGAAACAGATCTACGGAAAGTAGCGCCTGAGGAATCCAAGTTTTCCGGATTTGTGTTTAAAATCCATGCCAACATGGATCCCAACCACCGCAACCGAATTGCCTTTTTGCGAATTTGTTCGGGGAAGTTTGAGCGGAACAAGCCCTACAACCATGTTCGTGGACCGAAGCCGCTTCGTTTTTCCAATGTGACCCAGTTTATGGCTCAGGACAAAGAAATCATTGACGAGGCATTTCCTGGAGATATTGTGGGCTTGTACGATACGGGAAACTTGAAGATTGGGGATACGCTTACGGAGGGGGAAAACCTCGTGTTCACAGGAATTCCTAGTTTCTCACCCGAAATCTTCCGAGAGGTAGTCAACAAGGATGCGATGAAGACCAAGCAACTGGAGAAAGGGCTGAAGCAATTGATGGAGGAGGGCGTGGCTCAACTTTTTACTTTCGAAATGGGCGCCAGAAAAGTAGTGGGCACGGTAGGTCAACTGCAGTTTGAAGTAATCCAGTTTCGTTTGAAAAACGAATACAATGCCACGGTGGAGTTTCATCCGATGAACCTGTACAAGGCCTGCTGGATAAGTTGCGCAGATAAGAAGCAATTGGATGAGTTTGTCCGCTCCAAAAACCGCTACATCGCACGAGATAAAGACGATAAGTTGGTCTTTATGGCCGAGTCTAAGTCCTGGCTACAGATGGTACAGGATAATTATCCGGAAATTGAATTCCACTTTACTTCGGAGTTTTAACTAAACAAGGCAGCCAGAGGGCTGCCTTGTTTAGCTCCATTTTTTTAACTATTCCTTCCGGACTTTGAAGGGGATTTGAAAATCAAATAGAAGATCGGCGCCAGAGGTATTAGAATTACGATGGCCAGTAGTAAAATTTTGGTCCCAAACGATTGGTTACTTTTTGCGATTGAGATAAGGACATACACGACCAACACTAGGTAAAGAACTAGGAGTAGCGTGAAAATGGGTGCCGGAAGATTGATGACGGAGAGTAGCATAGGAGTTTGAAAAAAGTGAGTGTCTTAACTAAAAATTGAATTGAGAAAACTTGCAGGCTTTTTAGCCTACTCTAATAAAACTCAACTAATTAAATTTAACCCTAACTAAACTCCTAAACAAGGGCTAATTTGAAATTACAAAGAGATGGATTGCACCTCTTCATTTAAAAACTGTTGTAAATGCAAATTTTTTCCCATCAAAAAGCCCTTTATCGCTCAGTTTGAGGTCTGGAATTACCAGCAAGGCCATGAAACTAAGGGTCATGAAAGGTGAATTGAGGTTAGAACCCATTTTTTTGGCCATGCGATCGATCCGGGTATAGGCTGCCGCTACTTCGTAACCATCTTCGGGGGACATGATGCCTCCCACCGGTAGCGGAAGGACCTCTTCCTGATCTTCCCATACAGCGGATACCCCGCCCTTGGCCTCAATCAACAAATTTACGGCCCTGCAAATAGAGGCATCGTCCACTCCTACGGCAATGATGTTGTGGGAGTCATGACCTACTGAGGAGGCGATTGCCCCGCTTTTCAATCCAAAATTTTTGATAAATGCGAGGGCAGGAGGTGCGTCCTGGTAGCGATTGACCACCGTGATTTTCAGAATATCCTGGTCTGGGTTGGATTCGGCAAGTCCATTTTTCACGGTAATTTCTCCCGCTACTTCTGGGGTCATCAATTGCCCATCCAGCGCTTCAATGACCCGCACTTGCTTGTTCTGGGATGGGATTTGAAAGTCTGCTGGTTTTTTTGGGGAGGTATTGAAGTGGTTGATCACCTCATTTTTGATTCTAGGGATTAGGGATTGCCCATTTTCAGCCACCTTTTGCCCCTTAATGTAGGTGGCTAGGACCTCAAAATTTTCCAGGTCTTTGACCAAAATAAAGTCCGCCCCATCTCCTTCTCGTAGTTGGCCAACGGGAAGGGAGTAGTGGATGATGGGATGGATACAGGCCGCTCTCAATACATCAAAAATGTCTTTTCCTTTGGCCACCGCGCGGCGGACGAGTTCGTTGATGTGGCTCATCGCGAGGTTGTCCGGGTGCTTGTCGTCCGAACAGAAGAGCAGCATCTCGGGGTAATCGTCGATGAGGTCGATCAGGGCCTCAAAGTTTTTGGCGGCGGAACCTTCCCGAATGGAGATTTTCATTCCAAGTTTGATTTTCTCCAAGGCTTCCTCGTAGGTAAAGCATTCGTGGTCGGTACTTGGGCCTGCAGATACATATTTTTGTGCGAGTTCTCCTCGAAGTCCTGGGGCATGCCCGTCGATGGGCTTGCCCTGCTGCTGGGCAATCTGAATTTTCTCCATGACTTCAGGGTCACGGTTGACAGTTCCAGGCCAGTTCATCATTTCGGCCAGGTACAGGATTTCTGGGCGAGCCATCAATTCTTGAATGTTTGCAGCAGAGATTTCTCCTCCGGCGGTTTCAAAAGGGGTAGCAGGCACACAAGAAGGGGCTCCAAAGAAAAAATGAAAGGGTACTTGTTTGCCGTTATCAATCATGTATTCTACCCCTTGCATGCCACAGACATTGGCGATTTCATGCGGATCAGAAATAGTAGCCACTGTGCCATGTACCACTGCTAGCCGAGCGAATTCGGAAGGGACCAACATGGAGGATTCCACATGCACGTGGGCGTCAATAAAACCTGGGAGCAGATAGGGTAAATTAGTGTCAGAAGCGATTTTTTGGATTCGCTGGATTTTTTGTTTCTGTACTTCTAAGGCTACGGAATAAACCTGTCTTTGGTGGAGGTCAACAAGGTTGGCAAGGAGAATCATGTCATCAAAAGGAAGCGGCCTCAGCTCTTGATTTTTTAGGGAAAAGGATCTGGGGCTATTTGGAATTAAGTACTGCTAAAACTACTATATTTGCCCAAATTTTAGGCAGTAAAACAAGACAGGTTTTTTGATGAACAAAATTGTCATCGCCATAGATGGGTATTCGGGATGCGGAAAAAGTTCGACTGCTAAGGAGGTAGCCAAACAATTAGGCTACACCTTCATCGATTCTGGGGCTATGTATCGGGCTGCTGCCCTCCATTTTTTAAATCTTAATCTTTCTCCTCTTCGCCCTGAGGATGTGGAAATAGGCTTGAGAAGCCTGCAAATTTCATTTCAACTCAACCCAGAGACTGGCAAACAGGAGACGTATCTGAATGGGGTCAATGTAGAAAAAGAAATTCGAACCATGCGGGTTTCTGAACGTGTAAGTGAAGTAGCCACAGTAAAGGAAATTCGGGCAGAACTGGTGGCGCAACAGCAGCAGTTGGGTCGAAAAAAAGGAGTAGTGATGGATGGGCGAGACATTGGCTCGGTGGTATTTCCTGAGGCAGAACTAAAACTTTTCATGACTGCGGACGTAGAGACGCGGGCAAGACGCCGGCAAATTGAACTTCAAGAAAAAGGAGAGCAAGTATCTTTGGAAGACATTAAATTAAATTTGGAAAATAGGGATCAAGTGGATTCGAATAGAGCTGAAAGCCCCTTGATCAAGGTGGCTGATGCAGTAGAGATTGATACCAGTTCCTTGACATTTTCCCAGCAAGTAGATCAAATCCTTGACTTGGTCAAGAAAGTAACGCTAAACTAAGGAACCTATGCAAGTGACCATAGATAAGAATTCAGGGTATTGTTTCGGGGTAGAGTTTGCCATCAAGATGGCAGAGGACGAAATGGAAAACAAGGAGCCACTCTATTGTCTTGGAGACATTGTTCACAACGACATGGAGGTCAAGCGATTGAGCGAAAAAGGATTGATCGTAATTGATCGAGAACAGTTACAGGAGTTGAGCAATTGTAAGGTGTTGATTCGTGCGCATGGAGAGCCGCCAGAGACCTATAAGTTGGCCATTGAAAACAACATTGAATTGATCGATGCTTCCTGCCCAGTGGTGCTTAAACTTCAAAATCGAGTGAAAAATGCCTTTGATAAAATGGAGCGTGAAAATGGGCAAATCGTCATTTATGGTAAAAAAGGTCACGCGGAAGTAATCGGCTTGACTGGACAGACTTTGGAAAAAGCGATTGTGGTAACCGATGATTCGGATTTGGAAAAACTTGATTACAATCGCCCAATCACCTTGTTTAGCCAGACCACCAAAAGTACGAAGGGTTTTTATGCCTTATCCGAGAAGATTGAAGGGCGGATTAAGGAGGCAAAGGGAGAATTGACTGAGATTGATTTCAATTCCAATGACTCCATCTGCCGGCAAGTTTCCAATCGTGAGCCTCAATTGCAACGCTTCGCCCTAGAAAATGATGTGATTTTGTTTGTGTCAGGAAAGAAGAGTTCCAATGGAAAAGCCTTGTATCAAGTCTGTCTCTCAGAGAATCCT
>JACCDJ010630873.1_pt1 | contig 12562 bp, 8 predicted proteins | sample 7444481 | NCBI WGS metagenome assembly JACCDJ01 (sample SAMN15323435, study PRJNA562643) | freshwater metagenome | isolation source: river surface water | place: USA:Blue River Watershed | collected 2017-08-15 | reverse complement strand
AGCTGGTCGGCGAAGAAGAGCTGGTCGATCGAACCCCCGAGGACGTAGACGAAGAAGCCCAGGCCGAAGACGCCGAAGACGATCGAGGGCACGCCGGCGAGGTTGTTGACGCTGATGCGCACGATGCGCAGGACCGGGCCCTGCTGGGCGTATTCGCGCAGGTAGATGGCGGTGATCACGCCGAAAGGCGTGACGAGCAGGCTCATGAAGACCGTCATGACCAGTGTGCCGAAGATGGCCGGCATCAGGCCGCCTTCGGTGTTGGCCTCGCGGGGCTCGTCGAAGATGAACTCACCGAGCCGGGAGCCGAAGAGCTTCACGCGGCCCCAGGTGTCGAGACGGTTCGGGAACCAGGCGCGGATGACCTGGGTGAGAGGCACGACGACCTCGCGGCCGGCGGCGTCCTGCGAGACGAGCGAAGCGACCGCGCCCCCGGCGACGACCTTCTTGGCCTCTTCCTGCAAGGCCGCGAAACGACCGTCAAGGAGGGCGATCTCCTTCTGCAAAGCGGCGACCTCGTCGGTGAGCTTGAGATCCTCGGCCCGACGGAGCGAGACCTTGGCCTTGTCCATCGCCGCATTGACGTCGCCGATGCGGTGGCGGGTGATGTCGATGAGCTTCTCGCGCACGACCGCAGCGGCGGCGACCTCGGCCTGGAAGGCGGATTCGAAAGCGGGATCGGTCGCGGGGATGACCTTGCCGTCCGACTTACGCAAGGACTGCGGGCGGACGAAGGCCGGACCGTTCTCGACGCGCTCCAGGCCGAGGATGTCGGCCGGGAAGGTCTCGCCCTTGATCTTGGCTTCGTCGACCCAGAGGTAGGAGTTGCCGTTCAGCTCGCGGAGGCCGACCTGATACTGGCGCTCATAACGCGGCTGATCCGCCGGCGAGCCCGCGCGGATACGACGCTGGGCGAGCTGACCGATCAGGACGCGGCCGTCGTCGACCTGCGCCACCGGCACGGGCGGGGCCCAGAAGACCGTGGCGCCGTTCATCAGGACCAAGCCGAGCAACCCCACCACCATGCCCAGGCCGATGATCAGTCCCAGGCCGCTGAACCAGACCCAGGCTTCGCCCCGGGGAGTGCTGTTGTCGGAAGAGGAAGCCATGGTCAGACGACTTTGTAGCGCTCGCGCAGGCGCTGGCGGAGCACTTCGGCGAGGGTGTTGATCACGAAGGTGAGCAGGAAGAGGCAGCAGGCGCCCAGGAAGAGCGCGCGATAATGCGTGTGCCCCGCGGCGGCCTCCGGCAGCTCCACGGCGATGTTCGCGGAAAGCGTCCGCATGCCGCTGAAAGGATTGGTGTCCATGACCGCGGTGTTCCCCGTGGCCATCACGACGATCATCGTCTCGCCGATCGCGCGGCCGAACCCGATCATCACCGCCGAGACGATGCCGGAGATCGCGGTCGGGACGACGACGCTCCAGACCGTCTGCCAGCGGCTGGCGCCGAGGGCGAGCGAGCCGGAGACGAGCGAGTTCGGGACGTTCGAAAGCGAATCCTCGGCGATGGTGAAGACGATCGGGATGACCGCGAAGCCCATGACGAAACCGACCACCAAGGAATTACGGGAGTCATATGTCTCCCCGGTAGTCTGCCGCCACCATTCGCGGAAGTCGGCGATGGGCAGACCCGTGGCGCTGTCCTTGACGGTGAAGCACAGCGACTCGATCGCCGGGCCCGCCTGCCAGGCGGCCCAGGCGCAGAGCGCCAGAAACGGCAGCAGCCAGAGGAACTCCATGCCCGGACGGACCTGCCGGCGGACAGGCTGCGGGAGCACGGACCAGAGGAAGCCGGCGAAAAGCGCGGCCGGCGCCAGGATGCCGATGGCGCAGAAGAGCGAGACCAGCCGCGGATCGACCAGCGGAGCGAGCCAGAGGCCGGCCAGGAAGCCCAGCACGACGGAGGGCAGCGAAGCCATCACTTCCATGACCGGCTTGACCACCTGACGGTATTCCGGACGCAGGAACTGGGAGACGTAGACGGCCGCGGTGAGCGCGATCGGCAGGGCGAAGAGCAAGGCGTAGAAGGTGCCCTTGACGGTGCCGTAGAAAAGCGGGACGAGCGAATACTTCGGCTCGAACTCGTCGGAGCCGGCGCTCGACTGCCAGGAGTAGGCCGGGCCGGTGGCGCCTTCGTACCAGACCTTGCCGAAGAAGGTCTTCCACGAAGATTCCGGGTGATGGTCGACGACGCTCCAGCGATGAAGCCGGCCGTCGGCGGACAGCGCCGTGAAGCGGTCGTAGTTGCCGGCGAAGGCCACCTGAAGGAGGGAGCCGGACGGGGCTTCGCCGTCCCACCGGACGGTGCCCGTCGTCATGTTCGTGAGCCGCAAGCGGCCGGCGGCGACGGCGAGATAGCACTTGTTCGATTCGGCGGCGTAGACGCCCTGCCCTGCCCCGGCGAGCCTCTCACCGTCGTGGATCTTGCCCCACCTACGCAGGCTCTTGCCGTCAGGCTGGAGCTGGGGATACATCGACCAGACCTGCTGGGCGCCGGCTTTGTCGACGAAGACCACCGAGACGTTGCCGAAGATCAGGCCGGCCGACGCCACCGCGGGGTCGGCGGCATCCTTGAACGGGATGAAAGACTGCAGGAACGAGAACGTCTCGCCGTCGTCGGCATAGGTCCGGACCTCGCCCGAACGGCCGACCACGATCATCGATTCGGCGGTGGACGGCAGGAGCACCTGCTCGACCGAAGAGGCGTCGGCCGCGACGACGAAGGACGGACTCACGGTCACCTTGCCGCGGCCGCCGAGACCTTTGCGTTCGGTCAGACGAACCGCGGTCAGGAGCGGCTTACCGGCGTCATCCTGACGCACGAGCATGAGACGCGACTGCGGACCTTTGGCGTTCCAGACATCCAGGCAAGGCAGGCCGGTACGGCCGATCGCGACCGGCTCGAGCGCGGTGACGACCGGCTCGACGGTGCGCTTGCCGGCGTCGTCGAACGTCGAGCGATAGGCGATGCGCACCTCCTGGACGGAGCCGTCGGACAAGCCGAGGAAGACCAAGCCCGTGCGGGGGTAGCTCCGGATTGCCGTGACGCGACGGGCCCCGAGCGAAGGCGCCCAGTCGAGGACCTTCGCGCCGTCCTTGGAACGCAGGCAGAGAATCGAACCGTCGCGACGCACGACGAACGGAAGTTCGCCGTATTCGTCTTCTCCGAAAGCGACCGCGTCGGCCGGTACGGGAAGAGAACTCACCGGCGTGACCTTCGCGCCCACGAAGAGCGGGAAGACCTGAAGGATCAGGAACGCCAGCATCCCGAAGACCGCGAGCACCACGCCGACGCCGCCGAAGCGGATCAGCCGGCCCATCCACCGGTCCGCGGCGAGCGTGACAGGACTGACCGTGAAGCGGGCTTCAGGCGCGGCGGCCGGCGCGGGCTTTGGGTCAGAAGTTTCCATCGGGTGACGTTCGGGTGTCGGGAAGCCTAACAAAGGGTAAGGCGGGGAGACCCCGCCTTGGGAGGACCCGAGACCGTATCGCCACGCTTTGCGGACCGACCCCGGAGGGCGTGGTGGCGGCGATACGGCTTCGAGACCAAGCTTATTCGGCGCTGTAGTACTTCAGCGAAGCGCGGCCTTCGTCGGCGACGTCGGCGGGCAGCGGGAAGTAGCCGTCCTTGATGACGATCTCCTGGCCCTGCTTCGAGAGGACGAAGGTGATGAACTCGCTGGTCAGCTTGTCCATGGGCTTGGAAGGAGCCTTGTTGACGTAGACGTAGAGGTAGCGGGACAGCGGGTAGGAGCCGCTGAGGCAGTTGGCGTAGTTAGGCTCGACGTAGTTGCCGCTGTCATCGGTCGAGAGAGGGAGCGCGCGGACGCCGGAAGTGGCGTAGCCGATGCCCGAGTAACCGACCGCGCCGATGTCGGCGGCGATGCCCTGGACGACGGAGGAGGATCCCGGCTGTTCCTTCACGGTGTCCTTGAAGTCACCGGTCTTGAGGGCGACTTCCTTGAAGAAGCCGTAGGTACCGGAAGCGGAGTTACGACCGAAGGCCGAGACGGTCTTGCCGGCGAGCGCGCCCTTCTGGCCGAGATCACCCCAGGTGACGACGTCCTGGCCGCCGCGCTTGCGGGTCGAGGCGAAGATGCCGTCGACCTGCTTCAGGGAGAGACCCTTGATGGCGTTGTCCTTGTGGACGAAGACGGCGAGGGCGTCGATGGCGACGGCGACCTTGGTCGGCTTGTGGCCGAACTTGGCGGCGAAGGCGGCGATCTCGGTGGACTTCATCTCGCGGCTCATCGGGCCGACCTGGGCGACGCCGGAAGCGAGGGCGACCGGCGCGGTGCCCGAGCCCTTGCCTTCGACCTGGATCTTCACGTTGGGGTACTGGGCCTTGAAGCCTTCGCTCCAGAAGGTCATCAGGTTGTTCAGGGTGTCGGAACCCACGGAGTTCAGGTTGCCCGACACACCGGAGGTCACGGCGTAAGCCGGGATCTTCGGGTCGACGGTGACCGCGTCGGCGGCCTGGACGTTGACGGCGGTCGCGGTGAGGGCGACCAGCGCGAGGGACTTGAGGATGGTGTGCATGTGGTGGAAAGCACAGGCATCATCCCATACGATTGTTACGAACCCGTGTCGGAGGGGTGTTTCTTCGGTGATAGGCCACCCCCTTGAACACCCCCGTTCAGGGGGCTTAACCCCCTTTAATCAAGGTATTCCTTCAGAATCTGGGCCGAACGGGCTTCGGCCTCGGCCACCGGCAGACCGCCTTTGACCCCCGGACGCTTATGGCCGGTCTTCATGAGCCAGGCGTCCCGGAGCGTGGCGGAGCTCTCGCGCAGGAGCTTCAGCTTCTCGCCTTCGGCGAAGGCCACGTCGGACTTCCACTTCATCATCGGAGCGAGCGACTGCCAGACGGCCTGCGCCATGAAGAGATGCCCTTGCTCGCCGGGATGGAGATTGTCTTTCGCGTAGACGAAAGCCGGGTCGGCCTTCTTCGCCGCGGCGACCGCCTGATGGAGCAGGTGATGGATGTCGATGACCTGCCAGCCCGCGCCGCGCTGCGCGACGAGCCAAGCGCCATAGGCTTCCATCACGCCGTCATAGTTGATCGCATCCTTCGGGCGATTATCCGGCGCGTACAGCGGCGGCGTGACCATGACGATCTGCGCGCCGGCGCGGATGCACGCGAGGCGGAGCTTGATGACGCCCTCCTGGAAAGCGAGCTGCCGCTGCGCGTCGAGCGGCTGGTAGATGCCGTCGTTGATGCCGTAGCAGGCGACGACGAGGGTCGGCTTGAATTCCGCGAGCACGCGTCCGAGACGTTCATGCAGATCCGGACGAGGGAACGCGCCGCCGGCATGACCGGGTTCGGACAAGCCGGAAGTCGTTTCGCTCGAGAGTCCCATGTTCACGATCGTCGCCCGGGCCATCCCCTTCTGCGCGCGGATCGCCGACTCGACGTAGACCGTCCAGTTGCCGCCGTAAGTGATGCTGTCGCCGAGGAAGAGGACGCGCGGTTCGAGTTTGTCGGCCGAAGCGCGGGCGGTGAACAGGACCAGGAGGACGAGCAAAAGGCGTGGCATACCCCTCACTCTGGCAGGCGGCCGAAAAAGGGAAAAGCGGATTCAGGGACGAGTTATTAACGGCCGGACCACTTCCGCCTTCTCCCGGAGGGCGGACGGAGTATCGTCCGCTGTCCTGAACCCGCCCATCCACATCAAGGGAGCCCGCACTCACAACCTCAAGGATGTGGAAGTGACCATCCCACGTGGTCAGCTGACCGTCATCACGGGGGTCAGCGGCTCGGGTAAATCGTCCCTGGCCTTCGATACCCTGCACGCCGAGGGCAGCCGCCAATACCTCGAATCCCTGTCCGCCAAGGCCCGTGGGATGCTGGACGCCGCTCCCCGGCCCGACGTGGACTTCATCCGCGGCCTTTCTCCGGTCATCGCCATCGCCCAACGGACCGGCGGTAACACCAACCCCCGCTCGACGGTCGCCACCCTGACCGAGATCGCCGACCACGCCCGCCCCCTCTGGATCATCGCCGGCGACCGCCGCTGCCTGCAGGACGGCCATCCGGTCCGTCGCCGTTCGCTCGACGACAACCTGCGCGTCCTCGAAGCCATCCCGGACGGCACGCGCCTGATGGTCGTCGCCCCGGTCGCCAAGGACAAGCCCTCCGTCCTCCTCGAGGCCTCCGCCGACCTCGGTCGCCGCGGCTTCTCCCGTGTCCGCGTCGACGGCGTCGTCGCCACCCTCGAGGAAGCCGCCGGCCTGCTGTCCGGCCGCGAAGCCAAGCAGCTCGACGTCGTGGTCGACCGCATCGTCGCCGGCCCCGACCAGCGCAGCCGCCTGGCCGACTCGCTCGAACTCGCCTTCCGCGAAGGCCGGCACCGCGCGAGTGTGCTCGCCGAGAAAGACGGCCGCTGGGAAGAGCACGTGCTCTCGCTGCACCTCGCCTGCGAACACTGCGGCGAGACTTACGAGCCCATCAGCCCGCGCGCGCTCTCGCATAATCATCCCGAGGGCGCCTGCCCCGACTGCGGCGGCCTCGGCCGCCAGATGCGCTTCCAGGAAAGCCTCTCCATCCGCGACGAGTCCCTGTCGATCCACGACGGCGTCGTGAAGCCTTGGAAGTGCGCCACGCGCAAGACGCTCATCCGCCGCAACGCGATCACCCGCGCGCTCGCCGAGCAGGTGCCGTTCGACCTGAAGACACCGTGGCGCGACCTGCCCAAGGCCGTGCGTGACCTGCTGCTCCACGGCGACCCGAAGCGTAAGTTCCTGCTCCCGCCGCCCAAGGGCCGTAAGCCCGTCGAGACCGTCTGGACGGGCATGTTCACCGAACTCGAGCACGCCTATCGTACCACCACCGGTGAGTCGCTCCGCCAACGCCTGCTGCAGTTTCAGGCCGGTTCCGTCTGCGCCGGCTGCCAAGGCCGCCGCCTCTCCCCCACCGCCCTCTCCTTGCGTCTCAACGGCAAGACCATGGCGGAGTTCCTTGCGATGACGATTCCCGCCGCGCTCGAATTCACGAAGCAGCTCGCCACGCACCCCGGCGTCATGCCTGCCGAGGAAGCCCGTCGCGGACTCGAGCAGCGCCTCGCGTTCCTCCACGACGCCGGCCTCAACTACCTCACCCTCGACCGCGAGTGCAGTTCCCTCTCCGGCGGCGAAGCCCAGCGCGTCCGCCTCGCCACCCAGCTCGGTCTCGGGCTCGTCGGCGTGACCTACGTCCTCGACGAACCCAGCATCGGCCTGCACCCGAGCGACCACCACCGCCTCATCGGTTCGATCCGCGGCCTGCGCGACCTCGGCAACACCGTCCTCGTCGTCGAACATGACCGCGACATGATGCTCGCCGCGGATCACCTCATCGAGATGGGACCCGGCGCCGGGATCGACGGCGGACGCATCGTCTTCGAAGGCACACCCAAGGCCTGCGGCGCGCACGCGACTTCGCGCACCGGCGCCTATCTTTCTGGTCGCGCCACGCTGGAAGGCATCGTGAAGCGCAAGCCCATCGGCAAGGCCGCGATCACCGTCAAGGGCGCCACCGAGAACAACCTCCAGGACGTCACCGCCTACTTCCCCATCGGCGCCCTCACCGTCGTCTGCGGCGTCTCCGGCTCGGGCAAGAGCACGCTCGCCATCGACATCCTTTCCGCCGCGGCCGCGCGCAAGATCAATGGCGCCAAGGTCGTGCCTGGACGCCACACCGGCCTCGAGGGCCTCGAGCAGATCACCGCGTTCACCGCCGTGGACCAGGAGCCCATCGGCCGCACCCCGCGTTCGAATCCCGCGACCTTCACCGGCATCATGGACCTCATGCGCGACCTCTGGGCCGCGCTCCCGCTGGCCAAGGCCCGTGGCTACGGCCCCGGCCGCTTCAGCTTCAACGTGCGCGGCGGCCGCTGCGAGACGTGCTCCGGCGAAGGCTCCGTCGCGCTCGACATGCAGTTCCTCGGCGAGACCTTCGTCGACTGCCCCAGCTGCGCCGGCCGCCGTTTCAACCGCGAGACCCTCGAGGTCCGCTTCAAGGGACTCAGTATCGCCGACGCCCTCGGCCTCTCGGTCAACGAAGCCGCCGAAGTCTTCCGCGCCCAGCCCAAGCTCGCCGAGAAACTCCGCACCCTCGCCGAAGTCGGTCTCGGTTACCTCAAACTCGGCCAGGCCGCCAACACCCTCTCCGGGGGCGAAGCCCAGCGCCTCAAGCTGGCGTCCGAGCTCGCCCGCCGCGACCACTCCGGCCGACTCTACGTCCTCGATGAGCCTACGACCGGACTGCACTGGGACGACATCGCCAAGCTGCTCGCTTTGCTCGGACGTCTCCGCGACGCGGGCGCCACGCTCATCGTGATCGAACACCACGCCGACGTGATCCTCGCCGCGGACTGGGCGATGGAACTCGGCCCTGAAGGCGGCGAGAAAGGCGGCAAGCTCGTCTACGCCGGCCTGCCCGAAGGCCTGCTCAAGCAGAAGGGCTCGCCGACGGGAAGGGCGTTGGCGAGGAAAACAGACGCATAAGGAAAACGCCGGATGACGGAGGATGGAGGCTGGAGGCTGCGCCGTCGTCCATCCGCGACGGACCCGCCCTCGGTCAACGGTCGTGATCGCTGGTGCGCGGATCTTCCATCGGCCATGCATCGGTCCTGAAAGGAGCGGCGGGCAGGCCCTCTTTGTTCATGAGGTTAGGCCGGGCCGTCTCGTGCCAAGCAAATCTCACCGCGACGGGCTTGGCCACCAGCGGAGAACGCACCACGACCGAATCTTTGTCCAATGTCGCCAGCGCCTGGACGAACTTGCGATCCTCCCCGGCGACCTCGAACCAATCCAGGGGGGCGCCGTCCCGTGAAGCCAGCCCAGAGCCAACCGATGTGAACCGGATGCGGAGGCAATCCCCCTCGGCGCGCACAGACTCGAACATCGGCCCGGCAGAAACGATGCTTCCGTCGCCGTAGGCCAGGCTGGCGGCGAGCAACGCCAGACGCTCACCGGGAACACGCTTGTTCTCGGGATGGATGTTGTCGAGGTCGGTGATGACGTCGTGGATGACCGCCATGCCGCTACGCGGGACCGCCTTGAGCGCCGCAGACTGGGCCTCCCAGAACAAAGGAAGCTCGAGGGGGCTCACGGGCCGCCCCTTGCTGGGAGCGGCGGTTTTGGCAGAATATCGGCATGGCGCGACCTGGACGAAAAGGAACGGAATCTCGCCCAAACCCCAGGTGTTGCGCCATAAAGCGACGTTGTCAGCCAGCATTCCCGTGTAACGCGAGCCAGTGAAGCGATGGACATTGCTCTCCCCTTGATACCAGAGGAATCCGCGGATGCCGAAGGGCGCCATGGGCCTGACCATCCGCTCGAACCCTTCCCCGCCTTTGGACCAGGTCTCGATGGGCGTGGCGCCGATGGAGGCATGCAGCACGCCGACCGGACGACCAAGCCGGCGACGCAGTTCGCGGGAGAAGAAATAAGCGACCGCGGAATCACCGTTGAGCCGGTCGGAGATCAGGCTTTCTCTGGAGGCCAGCCGCCAGAACCCGGCGACCCCTTTGACGGGATTCGACTTCGGATCACGGACCACGGTGAATTGCCGCACCCAAGGGTCGGCGCTGGAAGCCAGTGCTTCCGAGACGCCCGGAGCTCTCTGCATCTGAGCCAGATTAAGGTGCATGTTAGACTGACCCGACGCCAGCCAGACTTCTCCGACAAGGACGTCCCCGACGGTCAATATGTTCGTGGCCTTGATGGTCATCGCCCCGGACTCCCCCGCGACAAGGTCATCAAAAACGACCTTCCATTCCCCCGCCGCGTTCGCCTTGGCTGAGCGCGTCCTGCCCGAGAAGGTCACCGAGACCTCCTCGCCGGGATCGGCTCGTCCCCACACCGGGGCGGGAGCGCCGGCCTGGAGCATCATGTGGTCCGAGAAGAAGGCCGGCACCGAAACCTCGGCTTTGAGATCGCAGGCGAACCCGCAAAGCCAGGCGATCATGAACACCTCTCTCAACCACAGATTAAGCAGGAAATCCATGTCCGGCAACAGGGGTCCTCATAATTTGGCGGAGACCAGCTCCGCCACCTTGTTCAAGTCCGCGATCTCGGCGGCGGTGAAGTCGTAAGGCTGCATCTTGCCGATGCCGAGGACGCCGATGACCTTGCCGTCGGCGCCGACGACCGGGACGGCGAGCGCGCCTTGGACGTTCGTCTTCTGGGCGTCGGGCTTGGCGACGCCGCCGAGGTCTTCCTGCAGATTGCAGAGTTGGACGGCTTCCTTGCGCTGCGCGGCGCAACCGGCGATGCCCTTGCCGAACGGGATATTGTCGATCTTGGGCAGCAGCATCGGGAGCACGTGCGGCGGGATACCATGCTGGGCGACCAGCGTGAGCAGGCCCGAAGACGGGTCGGTCCGATGGATCGTCCCGGTGGCGCACTGGAAATTCGCCAGGACCTTGACGAGCACGGCTTGCCAGTCGGGCGAGCTGGCAGAAAGAAGTTCGGGGATACCGGCGGCAGGTCGCGACATGGTGAAAAAATCAGACAACGCCCTTGGCCATGCGCTCCTTGAGCCAGGCGACGCCGCCGGCTTCGTCGCCGAAGACGCCGTCCAGCTGGGCTTCGAAGGCCTCGTCGAGGACCTGGGAGAACCAGCCGGCGGGCTTGTGGCCCATGGCGATGAGGTGACGGCCGAGGACGATCTTCTTGGGCGCAGTCGAGGCGACCTGCAACGCGGCCGCGCGTTCGGCGAGCCATTCTCCATGCGGGGAAGGACCATGCATGCTTGCGGTGCCACGGCCACGGCGGTCGGCGAGGTCCACGCGGCAGAGGCGGTCGATGCGGACGACCTTGTTGGCGAGGCGGCGGACAGCGGCGTCACCGGCGCCGGCCTTGTGGAGGTAATACGGCTGACCGTGCCAGCGCACGAGCGGCAGGACGGAGTCGATGAGCTTCTTCTCATTCGTGATCTGGGCGAGGAAACGCGGGGCGAGATTGAAGCTCTCCTCTTCATGGCCGTAGGCGTGCCAGCGGTTATCCTTCTCCTCCTTCTTCGTCGTGGTCGCCTTGCCGATGTCGTGCAGCAGCACGGCAAGCCCGATGATGAGGTCTTCGTCACGGTCGCCCACGCGGATCTCCGCGAAGGCGTCGAGGCACGCGAGGGTGTGGTTCCAGACGTCGCCCTCGGGATGCCATTCCGGGTCCTGCGGAACGCCGATCATCGCGTGCAGCTCGGGGTAGAACTTCGTCCAGCCGCAGGCCTTGAGGACATTCAGGCCCACGGAGGGCTTGCGGCCGCGGAGCAGGAGCTTCGTCCATTCCTCCATCAGGCGTTCCGGAGGCAGGTCGGCCTGCGTGAGCGTGGCGCAGAGCGCGATCGTCTCCGGCGCCACCGAGAATTCGAAGCGCGCGGCGAACTGCATCGCGCGGAGGACGCGGAGCGGGTCTTCGGCGAACTTAGCCGACACGTGCCGGAGGCGGTTCGCCTTGAGGTCGGCCACGCCGCCCCACGGGTCGAGGATCTCGCCCGTGAACGGATCCCACATGACCGCGTTGAGCGTGAAGTCGCGGCGTTCCGCGGCGTCCTTCGGCGTCATCGTGGGGTCCGCCTGCACGTCGAAATCCGTGTGCTTGGCGCCCGTGCGGTTCTCGCGGCGGGGCACCGAGACGTCGACCGGGTAATCCTTGAGCTTCGTCACGCCGAAGGCCGCGCCGACCGTGATGATGCCGAATTCCTTGCGCAGGGCGGCTTCGACCTGGCGCGTACCGAGGCCGTAGACCTCGACATCGACGTCGAGGACCGGCACCTTCATCAGCGCGTCGCGCACGCAGCCGCCGACGAGCAGCGGGCGGCCGCCGGCGTCGCGCAGCAGCTCGACCACGCGCCGCACGGGCGCGAAGTCGCCGTCGAGGCGGATGAGACTGGGCTGCAGGTCGGGCACGCCCTCACCCTACCCATGCGGCGGCCGGAGGCGAGTGGTTTTGCGGTCAGAGGTTGGTCGTGAAACCTTCCTTCAGCAGCCAGGCCTTCGCCGTGTCGCGCCGGTCGCCTTGCAGCACGATCTCGCGGCCTTCGAGGGCCCCGCCGGTGCCGAGGGCGCGCTTGAGTTCCTTGAGCAGCGCTTCGCGCATGCGCATCTCCTGCGATTCGATCCAGAGCCCCTTCAGGATCGTGACCTCCTTGCCGCCGCGGCCGGCGCGCTCGTATTGCAGGATCACCTTGCCGAGCTTAGGCTTCGCCTTGGCGGCGGGCACGACCGGCTTCGGCGACGGGCCGGGGGGCAGGTCTTGCCCGTCCAGTTTGTCGAAAGGATTGCCGCTCATGCGCCGCGTCCGCAGGTCCCCGAGCCCGGCGTACCGCCTTGGAGATAGACCAACGCCTTCTCGTAGGAGCGACGGCGCAGGTAGTGATCGAGGTCGCCCGGCAGGCCCGAATCCGGGGCGGCCACTTCCGCATCAAGCACCCGCATGCAGGCCAAAAGGCCGTCCTTGGGGAGGCCCGGCTGGGCAAGGGCCTGGAGAGCTTCCAGGATGCGTTGACGGCGGACAGGGTCCATTTGCCCGCAGATTGCGGGCCGAACGGGCCCGGAGCAAGCCCGCGGGGCGGTTTT
>JACCDJ010155759.1_pt1 | contig 12562 bp, 9 predicted proteins | sample 7444481 | NCBI WGS metagenome assembly JACCDJ01 (sample SAMN15323435, study PRJNA562643) | freshwater metagenome | isolation source: river surface water | place: USA:Blue River Watershed | collected 2017-08-15 | reverse complement strand
CGTGCCGTAGCCTTCATGAATGAAGAGAATGGCAACCGCGGAGGAAAAGCTTATGCCGCAGCAGCAAAAGAGAAAGGAGAGAAACATATTGCAGCCATAGAATCAGACGGTGGTGGATTCACCCCAACAGGATTTAGCTGTAGCGATGCTAACCGTTACCAAAATGCATTGAAACATCGCTGGTTCGGACTTCTTTCCGCCTATGGTCTGCGCGATTTTGAACGTATTGGCGGCGGTACGGATATCAGTCCTCTTGGACGTGAACTAGGCGTAAACTTATTCGGATTAGAAGTAGATGCACAACGCTATTTCGATTATCATCACACCGCTAATGACGTCTTCGAAAACGTAAATGCGCGCGAAATGAATATGGGCGCTGCCGCAATGGCAATGCTCGTATACCTGCTTTCAGAAGACAAATAGTCAGCGGTCCCTTATAACTTATTCATCTCCGCTTCGAGGAAGTCGGCCAACTCCTGCACATAGGCAGGTGAAAAGTCGAAGCGAACCCCGGCGCGTTCAAATAAGGCTGGCAAGCCTACAGAATAGCCCAATTTCAAGGATTCTTTGTAGTTCTCAATGGCAATCGGACCTTTCTCTTTCCATTGCTTCCACATCGCTATCGCACCTAACTGCGCAATCGCATATTCGATATAGTAGAACGGATAATCAAACAGGTGAATTTGTGCATGCCAACGGTATTTCACCGACTCTTCTAACCCACTATAGTCCACCTCTTCAGAACTGAAAGAACCAAAAATTTCTTTCCAAGCATCTAAACGTTGTTCACGTGTATGACCAGGATTGGTATAAATCCACTGCTGATAACGATCAATAATAGCCACCCATGGGAAGATAGTTATGATACGCTGAAACTGTTGTTCTTTGGCACGTTTATAGTCGGCTTCATTTTCAAAGAAAAGCTGCCAATGCTCCATGGTGAAAAGCTCCATACTCATCGAAGCAACTTCTGCGATTTCACTTGGATAATCTTTGTATTCACGCAAAGGCAAATCTGCAGAAAGGAAGGAATGTACGGCGTGACCACTTTCATGCACCATCGTAATCAAATCACGAACACTCGAAGCTGCATTCATAAATATAAACGGAACATTCGTCTCCGGTAGCGACATATTGTATCCGCCAGGAGCCTTTCCCTTACGCGAGTCGAGGTCGAGACGACCCATTTCTTGCATACGTGTCAAACAAGCTGCGAAATACGGATCTATTTTTTCGAGACATTCGATTGTCTTATTGGTTAGATCTTTTCCATCGACGAAAGGCTTTAACGGAGCCGCGTTATTCAAATCAACCTCACCATCCCAAGGACGTAATTTTTCTAGACCTAAAGCAGTTTTGCGCGTACGGTTCAATTTATTCACCAAAGGCAAGAAGCTCTGGCGAATGCTTTCATGAAACTGCATACAGTCGGCAGGTGTATAATCAACACGCACTAATTCTGTCATGCGATAATCACGATAGTTGGCAAACCCTGCGCGTTCAGCAATCTCTTGTCTGCGACGCACTAAGTCATCGAATAAATCTTCGAGTTGCGGAGCTACGGCCAAACGTGCTGCTTGCACCTTACGATAAATCGTTTCACGCAAGTCGCGATCATTTTCAGCTAATAAATTTCCAGCTTCTGGCAATGTCAATTCCTTGCCTTCATGCTCGATACTCAAGTTGCCTGTGATGCTCGCATACTCCTGCTCTTTTAACTCCAAATTACGCAACTGCTCGATATTCTTTTCCTCTTGCAACTTCACACTTGCATGTAATCCAGCCAAAAAAGTAGCGTATTGCGCTTTGTCCAAAGCAGCTAGCGAAGGACATTCCAACAACTTCGCATTTAATTTAGTGCGCACCTCAATCAAGTGCGGCTTGATATCATTCACGAAGTCGGTATAGGATTTTTTAATCGACTCATCATTCGTATAACACGTCAATCGCACATAGCGCCAACGACTCTCCTCTTCTACTACTGAGTCTAATTCACTCTTGTCTTTCAACCATTGTTCAATGGCAGCAGCACTATCTAGATTGCGTTGCAACAACTCGTTATAATGCGGTGCTAAGTCATCCCAATTGCTGAAAGTAAATTCTTTTTGAAGGTAATTACGTTGCAATTGTACAGAAGCCGGAAGTATAGACATAAAAGAATTTTAGAACTTGAAAATAAATGTAATTGCGCAAAAAAAAGCCGGAACTTATTGGTTCCGGCCTATGAATTGTATAGTGTACTATTCAGCACTTGCTTCTTCTTGAGGCTCGCTCAAATCAAGGTCTTTGCAGTACTCAAACCATTTTACAAACTTTTTGATATCGCTGATTTTAACACGCTCTTCATCATAATCTGGTAATACACCTTTGAAATACTTTTTCAAAGTATTGTTATCGCTGTTAGCAGCAACCAAAGGATGTTTGTCGAGCATGTTCTTAGCGTCTTGCATAATCTTACGCAAGCTTACGTTATCACCCGTTGTATACATCTCGATAGAATCGAGAGGCGTAAATTGGTGAATACGACTGCTGTAAAACTGTGTTTGATTGTCATCTAATGAACGAGCGATTACGCCGTTGTTGCGCGAGCCAGCCATTTCAAAAAGGCCGCTTTTGCCGCTGATGTGAAGTAAGTTTCTGAATTCCATAATAGTGATTAACAGGGACGACAAAAATACACGTTTCAACGGCAAAAGGAAATGAATTGCGTTTTTTTTGACACTTAATTTTGTACATTTATTTGGTGATTTCTTTGTTTCAAAAATTTGTGAGCTATTTCAGTCCTGTCATCCTCTGGCAAGGAGCAGGGTCTAGTCATGAACATATAGAAGTGTCTATCCGTAACGGTCATTTACAGCTATCCGTTCCAGATGCCATCTATTCGAATGATGTCAACTACCCACCCTTTGTGGAAGCATGGAAACACCTACACACGCATGAGGTGCGAGGAGATCAGGTAGTTTTGGTCTTAGGATTTGGACTAGGAAGTGTGACAGCCATTGCAGATAAAAAACACAACATACGCGGAATCCATTTCGTAGGCGTAGACAATGAAGAAGTGGCGCTCGATACTGCAAGAAAATACAAACAAAGTATTTATCGTGGTCCGTGGGAACTGATTGATGCCGACGTTATGGCGCATTTAAAGGCAAGTGTGGAGCGAAATTCAGCAAGTAGAGTTGTTCCAAAAAAAGCAGCCCTGGTCTTTGTCGATTTATTTAACGGAGCGGAGATGCATCCTATTCTCCTCAGTGATAGCTTTTGGCAACCCTTAAAACATATCTTAGCTGACGGAGCGAAGGTCGCCATCAACTATATGAGTACGAGCACGGAACATCAACAAGCTTTCGAAAATAGAATCGCCCAGCATTTTCAAGGAATTCAGAAATTGCCTTGCGGTAAAAACTACTGTTATATCGTCGAACAAGCCATTCATCCAATACCCTAAATGAATCGAAACTACTCATTAGATAGCCTTCGCAGCATTGCAGCCCTGTTGGTTGTCATTCTACATATTGCGTCAGGCTATGTGTTGAATGGGATTTATACCAATAATTTTGGCACCGATTTTGTCATTGCTAACTATATCAATTCTTTCACCAGAATCTGCGTTCCTTTATTTGTACTACTAAGCGGTAGATTTATTATTGAAAAGGAAGTTCCCTTAAAAGAAGCCTACTCCAATTTACTAAAGCGAATCATCAAGCCATTACTATTTTGGAACATTTTTTACTTTGCCTATACCCTGCTTGCAAATCGCTATTTTAATGGGACATTCAATCTAAGTGCGACCCTAAGCTATGCCACGAATGGACAATGTTTTTATCATCTCTGGTATCTAACGATGTCGGTTGGACTATATCTTATTGCCCCCTTCTTACAACGATTTTTAAAAGACAAATCGCCTTTACAAATCGGACTGATTACAGCTATGTTTTTGTTTATAGGCATGGGGATAGATTTTGCAGAAAACAAGTATAGCTTCAAACTATGCTTTGCCTTCAACTCCGTTAAATATATCGGTTATTTAATTGCGGGTTATGCCTTAATTCATGTTCGAAAAATAAACAGAAACCTATTACTATCGACATTCACTCTAATGAGTATTGCAATCGCGAAAGTAAGTGCTATAACCGTTTTACACTATGGCAATTTATATGCCTACGACTACTTATCTCCATTTGTGGTTATTGCTGCCGTGAGCATTTATACCTTATTCATACAACAAGAGTGGAAGGAAAATCTTCTTAGTAAAATCGCGCCGTATACCTTCGCACTTTACCTCATTCACGCATTGCCCTTGGATATAATAAATCGCTATTTAAGATTATACCCTTCTACTATGATGAATAGTGTTTTAACAGGCTTTATCCTAAAACTCCTCGCCGTTCTAGTACTAAGCATTCCAATAATTTGGGTTTTCAAAAAAAGTAAGTACTTGAAGGAGCTTTGTTAGTGTATTAATTATGCCGGATCGACATCAATCCTAAAAGTCACTGACTTGAATTTTTTCATCGCAGTGAGCGCTTCTAGTCCGTTTAAAATTTCAGCTTTGATATCTTGCATCACCCCCGGCTTGCGTTCTACTTTCACTAAAAATTCTCGAATATATAAGCCCTTCAATCGATCGATACCAGGCTTGGAAGGACCGAGCAAACGCTTGCCCATATTCCCTTCCCAACGTTTTCTCAACCATTCTCCGGCAGCAACGGCCGTTTCAGGCAATTTATGCTGCACTTGAATATGTATCATCCGTGTAAACGGCGGATACGCAAATCTACGGCGTTGATTTATTTCAAAATTATAAAAACCTTTATAGTCGTGATGAAAAACATAATACAAAACAGGATAATCAGTTTTTCGCGTTTGAATCAATACCTTTCCACGTCCTTCATGTCGACCACTACGACCACTCACCTGTGTCAACAATTGATAGGCTCGCTCCACCACTCTAAAATCAGGAAAATTCAATAAGTTATCTGCGCTCAAAACACCGACTAGCTGGACCTTTTCAAAATCCAAGCCCTTAGTCACCATTTGTGTACCGATCAAAATATCAACCTCACCTTGCTCCATAGCATCTATCAACTGATGATGCGCTTCTTTGTTCTTCACTTGATCTGCATCCATTCGTGCAATTCTAGCCTTTGGTAAAAGCTCTTGCAACTCATCTTCTACACGTTCAGTACCAAATCCTTGTACTTTCATTTGCAAACTTCCACAAGCACCACAGGCGTTCACTGCTTTATGTGAATAGCCACAATAATGACATTTCAACTCCGCAGAGGCTTTGTGGAAGGTCAGTTTGACAGAACAGTTATTACATTCTGGCACCCATCCGCAAACCGAACAGTATAAGGAAGGCGCATAACCTCTTCTATTTTGAAAAAGTAATACTTGCTTTTTGTCGGCAATTGTTTTTTCCATTTCTTCCATCAACACACTGCTGAAAGTTCCTTTCATCAGCTTCATTCGAGTCTCATCCTTCAAATCTACTAACTGAATATCCGGCATCGGCTGTTCCCCAAAACGTTGGTTCATTTCAACTAATGTATACTTATCATTTTCGGCGAGGTAATAACTTTCCAAAGAAGGTGTTGCCGAACCTAATAAGGTTTTTGCTTGATGTTGTTGCGCTAAGTACAAGGCCACATCACGACCTTGATACAAAGGAGCGGTATCGCTTTGCTTGTACGAAGCATCATGCTCTTCATCGACAATTACTAAACCCAACTTTGAAAATGGAAGGAACACAGCTGAACGCGCACCTAATACAATTGGATAGCGCTGCTCATAAATAGCATTCCACATTTCGACACGTTGCGATGCATTCACGCGATGATGATAGACTAAAAACTTATCTCCGAACACTGCATGCAAACGGCGTGTAATCTGTTCTGTGATGGCAACTTCAGGCAATAAATACAAAACCTGCTCTCCGCGATCTAAAGCATCTTGAATCAAAGACATATAGATCTGGGTTTTTCCGCTACCCGTAACCCCGTGCAATAATACCGTCGGCTTCGTTAGCCAAGCCTCTTCAATAGCGGCTTTGGCTGCAATTTGCTCCCCACTTAATTTAAAATGCTTCGCATCACTTTCATCATAAGCCTTCAATCGCGAAACATTCTCTTTCTCTTGAATTAATATTTTCTTTTCTAATAAAGCGTTTAAGGCCGCATCACTACCTTTCAATTTTTCCAAAAGCACCGAACGTTGAATCGCCTCTCCTTTCGGAGCCATGCTCATATAAGTCATCAAAACGTCGACTTGTTTCGGAGCACGTTTCTCGAGTCGATTAAATGCTTCTTTCAAGGCCTCCTGATCTTCCAGATAATGTTTGACTAAGCGAACGAAATAGGTCTTTTTAGGGGTATACTTTTCTAACAAGGTCTCCTCCACCATTACCACCTTGTGCTCCACTAATTGTTGTATCAAAGGCCAGACCTTCTCTCTTTGTAAGATCAACTGCACGTCGGCCAAACTTAGGCTCTGCTGATTCGTCAATGCCTCCGCAACAGTAAATAACTCTCCTTCTAATTGATGAATGTATAAGTCGTGCTCCGGATGTAAAACGATTCGTGTAGAACCGGTTAGCTTCAAACCTGCTGGCATCGCAGCAATCATCACTTCCCCTAAGGTACAACAATAATAATCCGCTAGCCAACGCCAAAGCGAAATTTGCATTTCCCCTAAAATGGGTCTTTCGTCGATTACAGAAAGTATCGGCTTACATTTATAAGGCAAGACAATGTCTTTCTCCACCTTAGCAACCAAGGCGGCATAGACCTTTCGTTGCCCGAGCTGTACCTCTACACGGGTCCCTAGCGCCACCTTAGCCGCCCACTCTTCAGGGACGGAATAAGTTAACGTTTTAGGCAAAGCCAAGGGTAATATCACCTCAACGAAAGTCATGTTTCAAAGATGGCAATAAATTTCGAATCAAATTTGAACGCTTTGTTCAAGAATTGCTAAAAAACCTACATTTCTGCTCTTTTGTGGTTAAATTTGGACTTTATTAAAAATTATGAATACAGTGTTTGCAGGTGAGCATGCTTTACCCGGTCAGTTAGGTCATTTCTTTGTGATCTTAGCCTTCGTCTTTTCTTTGCTTGGTTCGATTGCCTATGCAATCAGCGTACGTCAGAAAGACGAGCAATTAAGCAATCCTTACTTCCGTATCGGACGATTGAGTTTTTTCGTCATGGGTATGAGCGTAATTGGAATTATAGTAACGCTATTCTCTATTATCTACAATCACCAATTTGAATACTATTACGCTTGGCGTCATGCTTCAAAAGCTTTGCCAACCCATTATATGCTTAGCTGTTTCTGGGAAGGTCAAGAAGGAAGCTTTTTATTATGGATGTTCTGGCAGTTAGTCATGGGTGCTATAATTGTGTGGAAGGATAGAAAATGGGAAGCTTCTGTAATGGCTATCCTACTCTTTTCGCAGTTCTTCATGGCAAGTATGTTATTAGGGGTATTCATTAAACTTCCGAACTTATTCTTCTGGACTCCCGACTTTCTACATTTATTTAGCTATCGCATTGGTTCGAATCCGTTTCAATTATTACGTTGGGAAATGGCTAATGCGCCTATCTTCCAACAAGCAAATTATATGGACTTTGTAAAAGATGGAAATGGCTTAAATCCACTTTTACAAAACTATTGGATGGTTATTCATCCTCCGGTATTGTTCTTAGGCTTTGCATCGACTATCGTACCTGCTGCATATGCAATGGCAGGATTTTGGAAGAAAGAATACGATGCCTGGACTAAACCAGCATTCAGCTGGAGCTTATTCAGTGGTGGTGTCTTATCACTCGGAATTATGATGGGTGCTGCTTGGGCTTATGAAGCATTAACCTTCGGCGGTTATTGGGCGTGGGATCCAGTAGAGAACGCGTCTTTAATGCCGTGGTTAACACTATTGGCTGGTATACATACCTTGATTGCCTATCGTCATACGAAGCACGCATTAATGGCAACCTTCTTATTCTTCGTCGGCACATTCGTTCTCGTACTTTACGCTTCCTTCCTAACACGTTCAGGTATTCTGGGAGAAACATCCGTACATGCCTTTACAGACTTAGGCTTAGGCGGACAGTTAGTATTTTTCATTTTGGCCTTCTTCATTCCTTTCATTTGGATGAGTATTAAACATTGGAAAGGAGTGGCTGCGGTGAGTGCTCAAAAAGAAGAAGCTATCTGGAGTAGAGAATTTTGGTTGTTCATTGGTTCGCTTGTATTATTAGTATCAGTGATTCAAGTAACCTTTACCACTTCCATTCCTGTTTTCAACAAAGTCTTCGGCACGAAATTAGCACCGCCAGTAAATGCAGTGGAACACTATAATAAGATTCAAGTGTGGGTTGGAATTCTATTAGGTATCCTTTCCGCTTCCGTTCAATTCCTACGCTATAAACAATCTGAGTGGAAGCAATTCTTAAAGAGCATTAGTTGGATGGCACTTCTTAGTGTTTTAATGACTGCTTTTTGTGTCTATGTGTTCCGCTTTAATAAAGCATCTTATTGGGTATTCTTCTTTGCAGGATTCTTTGCGATCACAGCAAACCTTCAATACCTCATTACGAAAGTTAAAACGAAATTCATCTCATGGGGTGGCAGCTTATCGCATATCGGCTTCGGTATGATGTTGGTCGGCATCCTCATTAGCAGCTTCAATCAACGTGTTGTTTCCATCAACCAAAGCGGTATCGATCCTGGAGAAGGATTTGACGAGAAAGCTAAAATGGAAAATATTTTGCTCTACAAAAACGTACCTGTGATGATGAGTGGCTACGAAGTTACCTACCTAGGTGATAGCACCGTCGAGCCGAATATTTACTATAAAGTACATTATGTAAAACGTGATAAGGATGGTAAGATTACGGAAGAATTTTTCTTGCACCCTAACGCGCAAATCAATCCTAAAATGGGCTTGATCAGCAGTCCTGACACACGCCATTACATTACGCACGATGTCTATACACACATCACTTCAGTGCCCGATAACTCGAAAGACAAACAAACTTTAGATAGTAAAGACTTCAGCTTCCATCAGGTAAAAGCAGGTGATACCATCCAAGGTAAAGATTGCAAAGTAGTCTTCAAAGGCATAGCAGAAAATGTGGAGCGTAAAGACGTTGCCTTGATGAAAGAAGACATCGCAGTGAGTGCTCGCTTTGAAGTAATTGGTACTAACAGAACATACCCTGCCGAAGCCTTATACATCATTCGTAATAAAACCTCTTTACCAATTGCAGGTAGAGTGGATGACCTAGGCGTTCAGTTGTTCGTAAACCAAATTATGCCCGACAAGCAATTGTTTGATATCGCCTTTGGCGAACATAAGCCAGCACCAGAATATGTGGTAATGAAGGCGCTAGACTTCCCTTATATCAATGTATTGTGGATGGGCGTAATCGTATTGGTGGTAGGTTTCAGCTTTAGCTTAGTAAAACGTATCCGTAAAAATTCGCAACCAAGCGAAGCCTAGTATGAAACGCATTGTCATTTTAGGCACCGGAAATGTTGCTACACGATTAGCGAAAGCCTTGCACAAAACGGCTTACGAAATTGTACAAGTCTATGGCAGAACACCGGCTTCTACACGCAAGCTCGCTAAACAAGTAGACGCTAAAGCATGTAGTGATTTACAAAAAATTGAAGTCGCCGACTTATATGTCGTAGCTGTAAAAGACGATGCGATAAGCAGTTTAGCGAAAGAATTAAAACACTTAAAAACTATCGCTCCGAAAGCAATCATCGTCCATAATAGCGGCAGTGTCGCTTCGACAGTTTTAAAGGTTACCGGGCTAGCCTATGGCGTTTTATATCCTTTACAAAGCCTAAAAAAACAAGTAGCGATTGATTTCTTTCATGTACCCTTTGCTGTTACAGGCGATACCCAAAAAACACGAAAATCCTTACACGAACTGGCACGCAACCTTTCGAAGAAAACCTTCGTGATTAGCGACGAACAAAGAATGGCCTTACACATCGCAGCTATCTTTGCCAATAACTTCACCCATTATATGTTAGTGCAAGCACAGCAATTATGTAAAGAACATAAACTGCAATGGGATCTGCTCTATCCTTTGATAGAACATACATTCAAGCAAGCCAAACAAACAGATCTTGCCCTTTTGCAAACGGGTCCTGCGAGCAGAAAAGACACACAAACACTGAAAGCACATAGTGCCTTCTTAAAGCAAAATAATAAAGCTCAAGAAAAAGTGTATCGACTAATTAGCGAAATGATTGCTGCGAATAATTAACGCGCATTTTCTGGTAAGAACTGACGTATATCCCCACCTGATTTTAATATCTCACGAACAATCGTAGACGATATCGCAGCATGTTCTGGCTTCGACAACAAGAATACTGTTTCCAACTCCGGTACCAACTTACGATTCATCTCAGCAATCCCTGCTTCGAATTCATAGTCCTTATTCGTGCGGATACCACGAACAATATAGTTCGCCCCTTGTGCCTTACAAAAGTCTACTGTCAGCCCCTCATACGACATCAATCGCACATTCATCAACATCCCCAAACTCTGCTGCATCATCTGCATACGCTTAGCTAAAGGGTACATATATTGCTTACTCGTATTCACGCCCATCGCTACAATCACTTCATCGAACATTGAGGCTGCACGACGAATAATATCTACATGACCAATTGTGATTGGATCAAAACTTCCTGGGAAAACAGCAATTCTCTTCTTCAATTGCGTATGTGGCTGCATGCTTATCATAAAGTAAATTTAAGTAATCGGTAATCCGTTTTCAATATTAATTTTCCCTGTCGCAAATTCCAACAAAGCTTGAATGAAAGGCTGATGCAAAGACGCACTCAAAGCATAAGGTGTCAAACCACAAGTTCCATTCACTAGCAATTCTTGCACGGGTAAATGCGCCATCTGACTTAAAGGTATCGCTTCATAATTTGCAGAAAAACCTTCCACCAAACCTTTTCCCTCTTGAATGAGAATCTGTTCATCCGCACGTACTAAGTTCACTTCAATTGGATGACCCTCCTCTAGCAAACAATTTATTTCCAAACGAGCATCTTTACTTTTTAAAGATCCATTCACCTCCACAAAACCAGCGCGTTTAGAAGCCACAATTTCTGGAAGCAAAGCAGTAGTGTCATACGCTTCGGGAATCTCTCCCGTTAGATAATTATACAAATCAATAAAATGAACTGCATTACACGCTAAGCCCCAATTAGAGCCAGTTACAGTCATTTTCCAATCTCTTGAAAAAGCTTCGGCATGTAATTTTTGATAATGCGGAAAATAACGACGTGGGCAATTCACGTAAGCGAGGGTATTTGCCTTCGCCAATAAAGATTGTGCCTGTTCGTAATCCGACAATTTTTGAAAGAGTACTTTTTCTAAAATAACATATGTTAAAGAACAACTATTCAAAAGTTCTTCCAAAACACGTAAACGAATATCGGCAGCCGTTGCAATGATTGCAATATTTGCTTGCTTCGGCAAATTGCTATAACTAGTATGAAAGCTAATCGTATGAGAATGTTCGCTACTTTCTTTGATCATCTGACGCGCTGCTTCCAAACTACTTTCAAAGGGATCCACGACATGAATATCGAAGGACATTCTTGAAAGGAGCAAGCCTTGCAAATGCCTTCTACCAATGTTCCCAGCACCAATCAACAAAACACGCTGTCTAGATTCCATATACTTCTTTATCAAAAAATACTTTCTTCAAATCAACTTTAACTAACTCGCGTTTCATAATGCGCAGCATCTGTTGCGCGGTATTTCCTTTACCAAAAGGATACTTCACTTTCTTACATTCTTTCACAAATGCAGGACTTAATCCTTTACGAATCGCTTTTATAATTGCGGCCGTATCATTCGCACAATCAATCACCGTCGCAGGCTTCATTCTCCCCTTTTGTCGATCTCCAATATTAATCGTAGGATGTTTGAAATAGGGCATTTCAATTAATCCAGCCGATGAATTACCAATCATCAAATCCACATTAGAAAGCACCGACAAAAAGCGTTGTGTTCCCAATGAAGGAACCAGAACCGTATTCGGACGATTCGCAACAAAATCACGAATCGCTTTATTCAAAATATCTCCATCCGTATCTGCATTACTCGTATTGAAAATAACCGCTAGTTCTGGCAATTTATTCAACGCATCAAATAATTGCATCAACTGCTTATGGCTGGTTCTTGGCTCTAATGTAACCGGATGATACGTAAGCAAAGCACTTGGTCCGTTTAAATTAATTCCCAAATCTGCAGAAAGTGCGTCCCGACTTAACAATGAAAAATTGCGAATATTATCAACCGCTAATGCGCCCACATTGAAGACGCGCTTCGGTTGTTCACCCATGGCCTGCAATCGCTGCTTGTGCGTATCACAGGTAACAAAATGTAGATAAGATAATTTAGAGATAGAATGTCTAAACCCTTCATCAAAGGCACCAGCAGAGGTTTCTCCGCCGTGAATATGCATGACAGGTATTTGTAAAACATAGGCTGCAATCGCTGCAGCAAATATTTCATAGCGAT
>JACCDJ010048984.1_pt1 | contig 12567 bp, 10 predicted proteins | sample 7444481 | NCBI WGS metagenome assembly JACCDJ01 (sample SAMN15323435, study PRJNA562643) | freshwater metagenome | isolation source: river surface water | place: USA:Blue River Watershed | collected 2017-08-15 | reverse complement strand
TTCAATCCCTCGCCCAGCCGATCATGGTCGACGCCCGGAGGCATCGGGGTCGGGTCGATGAACCCAATGTCGTTGCGGGCAAAGTGTCCTGGCGGAAGGGGAATGAGCTCGACACCATAGGCAGCAGGGTCTTGCCCCACCGGGGAATGCACCGTGCACACAAAGCGGTGGAAAAAACCACTGTGGATGCAACCATTCTCAAACAACTGACGCACATATTCCAGCGCGTCCACCGTGTCTTGAAGTGTCTGAGTCGGAAATCCGTACATCAAGTAGGCATGCACCAAAATACCGGCCTCGGTCATGCCGCGCGTGACACGGGCCACCTGTTCAACCGTGACCCCCTTTTGCATCAAGGCCAGCAACCGGTCAGAGGCGACCTCCAGTCCGCCCGACAAGGCAATGCAGCCGCTCTGCGCCAACAATTCGCTGAGCTCGGGGGTGAAGGTTTTTTCAAACCGGATATTGCCCCACCAGCTGATCTGCACCTGACGGCGCAACAGTTCTTCAGCCAGCGCTTTGAGCATCTTGGGGGGCGCTGCTTCATCGACGAAATGAAAACCGGTTTGTCCGGTCTCGGTCACGATGCGTTCAATGCGATCGACCAGGGTGCTGGCGCTGGCTGTTTCGTAGCGGCTGATGTAGTCCAGGCTCACATCGCAAAAACTGCATTGTTTCCAGTAACAGCCGTGGGCCACGGTGAGCTTGTTCCAGCGCCCATCGCTCCACAAGCGGTGCATGGGGTTGAGCATGTCCAGCAGGCTCAGGTACTGGTGGATGGGCAGGCCATCCCACGTGGGCGTGCCCACGTCTTCAAAGGGAATGTCGGGTTCGGGCCAATGGACATACCGAACCCGATCTTGCTCTCGCACAAAGGTGCGTACCAACCGCGCGCGGCTGCGTGTACCCTGCAAATGTTCAATCAGGGACAGCACGGGGCGTTCACCGCCATCCAGGGTGATGAAGTCGACAAAGTCAAACAAACGCGGCTCGGCCAGCTCGCGCAACTCGGTGTTGACAAAGCCCCCACCCAGCGCAATCCGAACATCGGGATGGTGGCGCTTGATCGTTTGTGCCATGCGCAGGGCGCCGTAGACCGAACCAGGGAAGGGGACGGACAACAGCACCAGCTGAGGCTGATGTTGTGTCATGGCGGCCAGGGTCAAGTCGGCCAGGTGCTGGTCGATGAGGTTGTGCGGCGCGGCCAGTGCCTGGGCTAGGGGGTCGAAGCTGGGCTGCGCGGCGGCGAGGCTCTCGGCGTAGCGCACAAATTCGAAGCGTGTGTCCACCGCATCGCGCAGCACATCGGCCAGGTCGTTGAGATAGAGCGTGGCCAGGTGCCGGGCACGGTCGTGTTGTCCGAGCGAACCAAAGGCCCAACCCAGCGGGTCACCGGTCTCTTCATCGTCAAAGGCCTCCAAGGAGGCGAAGCGCGGACCTTCGGGCAGAAACCCCCGGCCTGCCATGCGGTGTGAGAGGGTGCTGTCTCGCCCTTGCAAAAAACCGATCACCGCATCGATGGTCTGCTGGTAATGCGAGAAATGATCCAGGAAAAAATTGACGGCCGCGCTGCGCAGCGGTTCGGGTTGTGACAGCGCCGCCTCGTGCAGCTGGGTCAACCCTGAGCGGCTGAGAAGACGCAGCACCAGCGCCAACGCCAGATCTGCTTGATGGGCTTCGACCCCTCGTGAGCGCAAAAACCCCGTCAGGTACGCGGTGGACGGATAGGGCGTGTTGAGCTGCGTCATCGGGGGGATGAGGCTCAGCACCTTGACGGGGTGAGTGGCAGACATGGACGGGCAGGTATGTGAACGGATTATGCGTGGTCGGTCATCATGAGAAGGCAGGTGCCGGGTTGTGGTGGTGCGGGTTGGCCTCTATGATTTCGCCGCAGCACGGCCCCTAGTTCGACATCGGCCGTCAGAATCACGGAGACCCGCATGAATTCCACCCAACGCGTGCACTGCACCCACGAGCGACACGCGCCGGCCATTCTGGCTATTTTCAATGAGGCCATTGTGAATTCCACCGCCTTGTATGACTACCAACCGCGCCCGCTGGAGAGCATGAAGGCCTGGTTTGACACCAAACAACAGGGGAATTTTCCGGTCATCGGCCTGGAGGACTCCCAGGGGCAATTGCTGGCCTTTGGCAGCTATGGCACTTTTCGGGCCTGGCCGGCCTACAAGTACACCGCCGAGCATTCGGTGTATGTGCACCGTGATCACCGGGGTCGTGGGTTGGGGCTGGAGGTGATGCGCGCGCTGATCGAGTCGGCTCGCCAGCGCGACCTGCACGCCCTGGTCGGCGGCATTGATGCCACCAACACGGCCAGCATTGCCCTGCACCAGCGTCTGGGCTTCCAGCATGTGGGCACGCTGCCACAGGTGGGATTCAAGTTGGGGCGCTGGCTGGACCTGGCGTTGTATCAACTGCTGCTGGAAACGCCCCGGGAACCGGTGGACGGCTGAGCGGGTGACGTTGCAGCGCTTGCATCAACCCGCCGTGTCATCCTGATCAGGCACCACCCATTGTGCATCGACCAGGCGCGCGCGGGGATCAATGTAGTACCCCCCATACTCGGTGTATCTCAGTACCGCGCATCCACACTGACCGCAGGCGTAGACATCGCAGCGATTGAACGGAAAGAAGGCCCGGGCAATCGGTGCCTCGGGCGACTCGTAGCGTGTGCCATGTGGATGAAACTCTTCAAACGTGGCCTCGGTCTCCCCGTGCGGGACGGGCCGCCGCAAGGTGCCCACCGCCTGTAATTGCTGCGCGGGCCATCGGTCGTTGCTCACACTCTCCCAACCCAAGCAGGCCTTCAGGGAGCAGGTGCATGCGGACGGTTTGCTGGAGGCACAACGCCTCAGTTCGTCAGCGGTGAATTCAGGTAAGGGGTGATCGTCCATGAGGGAGTGTGGTTGCCTGGGGGCGGGGGGATTCAAGACAGGGGTGTCCGCGCGTGTCTCCGCAGGAAATCACTCAATGTCACAGGGTCTTCAGGATTCGTACGATACTCTGACGCACGCCATTTTGAGGAGTCACGGTATGTTGCGTCGTTCATTCACATCGGCTGCGGTCGGCTCAATCCTCGGATTATTCCTGACCACAGGCGCTCTGGCTCAATCCCCCGCCTGGCCCAGTCAGCCTGTCAAGTGGGTTGTCCCCTTCCCCACCGGGGGCACCGTGGACCAGATCTCTCGGCTGCTCCAGCCCCACATGCAGCAAGCCCTGGGACAACCGGTGGTCATCGACAACCGGGCGGGCGCCTCGGGTTCCATTGGCACTGGGGCCGTGGCCAAGTCTGCACCGGACGGCTACACCTGGGTGATGGTGTTTGACACCCATGGTGTCAACCCCAGCCTCATCCCCAACATGCCTTTCGATACCGTGAAAGACCTCTCCCCAGTCATGCTGATTGGCACCAGCGCCATGGTGGTGACGGCCCATGCCAGCACGCCCTACAAAACCTTCGCCGAATTGTTGCAAGCTGCGCGCAGCAAAGCGGGTTCGGTCAGCTATGGCACGATTGGCTCGGGCAGCCTGGCGCACCTGGCCATGACCTCCGTGGGCAACCAACTCAAGGCCGACTGGACCCACATTCCCTACAAGGGCGGTGGCCCGTTGGCCACCGATGGCGTGGCGGGTCATGTGCCGGTCACCCTGGCCACCTACGCGCTGTGGGCTCCGCATCTGGCTTCGGGTCGCTTGCGCCCCTTGGCCGTCACCTCGCCCAAGCGTATGCCGCAATTGCCCGATGTCCCCACGCTGGCCGAACTGGGTCTGCCCAATTTCGAATCGCAAGCCTGGTGGGGCATGCTAGCGCCGGCGGGGACGCCCCCTGAGATCGTGGCGCGGATGAATGCCGAAATGGTCAAGGTGTTGAAGCTGCCCCCCGTGCAGGAGCGCTTGAAGGAAATGGGCGTTCAGGTGAGCGCGTCCAGTCCGGATGAGTTTGGCAAATTTGTACGCAGCGAGGTCGAGCGCTGGGGCAAGGTGGTTCGCGAGAACAACATCAAGGCCGGCCAATAAGCGGTTGCTCCAGCATCTCGCGCAAGCTGCGCTTGAGCACCTTGCCGTAGCTGTTTTTGGGCAAGGCCTCAAGCACGACATAGCGCTTGGGGCGCTTGAAGCGGGCAATGCGCTCCAGGCAGTGCGCATCGAGGGCTTCGGTCCTCAGCGTGACACCGGTCCGCGGCACCACGAAGGCAATCACGATCTCGCCCCATGCCTCGTCTCGCTGGCCCACCACGCTCACCTCGGACACGTCGGGGTGCGTGAGCAAGGCTTCTTCCACTTCGCGCGGATAAATGTTGGAGCCGCCGCTGATCACGACATCCTTGCTGCGGTCACGCAGGGTGATGTAGCCCTGTTCGTCTCGTGAGCCCATGTCGCCGGTGTAAAGCCACCCGTCCCGCAACGCTTCCGCCGTGCCCGTGGGGTTGCGCCAGTAGCCCGACATCACCACATCACCGCGCACGATGATTTCCCCGATGTCACCCGCGGCCACATCCTGCCCTTGCGAATCCACCACGCGCACATCCACGCCCGTGCGTGCAATGCCCACCGAGCCCAGGATGGCATCGTCAGTGCGGGTATGGTCCTCGCGCCGCAGCCAGGTGATGGTCATGGGGGACTCGCCCTGGCCATAAATTTGCACAAAGACCTGACCGAATGCCGCCAGCGATTGCTTCAATTCCTGCACATACATGGGGCCGCCGCCATAGATGATCGAGCGCAGACCCGGTGGGGCTGAACTCGGGTGGGGCAGGGCCTGGCGCAAACGCTGCACCATGGTGGGCGCCAGAAAGGCGCCGACACCCGTGTGTTCATGGCACAAGGACAGAAATTCCTCGGGCTCAAATCCGCCTGAGCTGGGCACCACCTGTCGTGCGCCGCGGGCCACGTAAGCCGGGATGTACATGCCCGAGCCATGGGACATGGGGGCCGCGTGAATTTGGCTGCAACGCTCGTCGAGAGACTCGACGTCGGCCAGGTGGGACAGCGTCAGCGCCATCAGGTTGCGTTGTGACAGCATCGCCCCCTTGCTGCGCCCGGTGGTGCCACTGGTGTAGAAAAGCCAGGCCAGTGCTTCGGGGTCTGTTGGCTTGGGGGTCAGCGCGGGCCCCGCGAAGAGGTGCTCGTAGTTGGGAGAACCGATCACGCACACGCGCGGCTGCCAGTCGCTGTCCAAGGCGCCTTGCAGACCGTCGGCGAGTGCGGGTGACGCAAAGATCCAGGCTGGCTCAGCATCGAGAATGATCTGGACCATCTCCCGGGGGTGGAGTTTGTAGTTGATGGGCACCACAGCCTGGTGCGCCGCCCAGGTGCCGAACATCAACTCGAGATAGTGCGGGCTGTTTTCGCTGACGATGGCGATGCGGCTGCCCGCAGGTACGTTGTGCAACAAGGTGTGGGCCAACGACAAAGCGCGCTGTCGCAACACCGACCAGGTTTGCAGACAATGCGTGCCGCGGTAAACAGCTCCAGCTTGGGGCCATTGCCGAGCGGTTCGATCCAGGAGGCTGAAAAGGCTCATGGCGCCATTGTGCCCTCAGCCCCGTCGTAGCCACACCATGGACAGACCCAGTGACGACACCACCAGCAGCAAGGCGGCCAGCCCCATCAGCACCGAGACTTCGGTGTCTCGTGTTTCCATTGCCACTCGGCTGGACAGTTTGGCGTAAATGTTGGCCAGATCTTGCGCGTTCTGAGCCTTGAAAAATTCCCCCCCGGTGGCCTTGGCAACCGCCTGCAAGGTTTCTTCATCCACCCGTGCATAGAAAGAATAAGCTTCCATGCCCGGGATGAAGCCCTCAGGCGTGCCAAACGCGACGGTGTGCACACGCACACCCAGGTCGGCAGCCTGTCGAGCCGCATCCATCGGATCTGGTCCGGTGGTGCGTCGACCATCCGACAACAAGATGATGGCGCCTGCCGTGTACGAGCCCACGGGTACCGGCGGTGGTTTGCTGCTTGGTGCCGCGGCAGATGAGCCCAGGGGACGCGCGCCACCCGGGGCGCTGTAACTGCCAAACGAGGAGCCGTACAACGCGGATTCCAGTTGTATGCCGGCATCGGGCATGAGCGTCGAGAGGGCCAGCAACAAGCCACTGCCGGTGGCCGTGCCGCGTTGCAACTCAAAACGGTCAATGGCTGCCAGCAGATCCTCGCGCTGATCGGTGACTTGCTGCGCCAATTGGGCCGAGCCGGCAAACGACACGATGCCTAACCGCACTTGCGGCGGCAGTTCGCGGATAAAGGCCTTGGCAGCGTCCTTGGCGGCTTCGAAGCGGCTGGGCGGCACATCCTGTGCCAGCATGCTGCGGGACACATCGAGCGCCATCACCAGCGTCATGTAATCCGAAGGAAGTGAAACCCTGGCGAAAGGCCTTGCCAGGGCGAGCAGGCTGCAAGCCAAGGCGAGCCAGAGCAACAGCGGGGGGACATGGCGACGCCAGGCCCGTTGGCCCTGCAACGCGGGGCGCAGCAACATCAGGCTGGGAAAGCGCAACGCCTGCGGGCGCTGGCGTTTGATCAACCAGACATAGGTCGCCCACAAGAGGGGCAACATCAGCAAGGACCAGAGTGCCTCGGGCCAGACAAAGTGCATGCAAGATCTCGGGCTTTACAGGTTCATGACACTCTAACATCACCGGCTGTGTTATGTTGGCAGTTATGAGACGCGCGCCTGTCCATCGCCCGAGTCCGTCACGACAGCCAGAGCCCCCGGTCGTTGCTTCGCAGGACCCTGGCGGGGAGGAACAAGTCATGACCCAGCGCCCAGCCTTGCGCCAGAACTGGCGCTGGTGGGCCGCGGGCTTGTTGCTGGCTGTGTTGGCCGGTGCACTGGGTGCCTGGGGCGGCGCCCAGTGGTCACCTGCCGTCCCTCGCTTGACCCAGGAAGACATTGACGCGGCTGTGTTGCATACCTTGCAGACGCAAAACCTGCCTTCAAAAAGCACCCGCGCCGCCGCGGTGATTGCCCCCTCGGTGGTGTTGGTGCGGGGTTATCGTGACGTGCCGAAGGGGAAAGACAAAGACAAAGACAAAGAAGAGGCTGACAACGGCGTGGGCACAGGTGTGGTGGTGAAGGACGACGGCACCATCATGACCAACTTGCATGTGGTGTCGGGAGCCAGCCGGCTGGAAGTGACCTTCATGGACGGCACGACATCGCCCGCGGTGGTGGTGGGGGTGCGTCCCGAGAACGACCTGGCCATCATCAAGCCCCAAAAAATCCCGGACGACCTGGTGCCTGCTGTGCTGGCCGGCTCTGGCGACCTCCAACCTGGTGACGAGGTGGTGGCGGTGGGGTTCCCCTTTGGGATCGGCCCTTCCGTGTCGGCGGGGGTGGTCTCGGGACTGGGCCGTGAGTTTCCGGTCAGCAAGGACCAGGTGATACGTGGGCTCATCCAGTTTGATGCCGCGGCCAACCCGGGCAATTCCGGTGGGCCGTTGGTGAACATGGCAGGCGAGGTGGTGGGCATTGTGACGGCCATTCTCAACCCCACGCGTGCCCGAACTTTCATCGGTATCGGGTTTGCCACCACCATCGAGTCTGCCGGTGTGGCCGTGGGCATTCCGCCCTTCTGATGTGTTGCTGACAAGAAAGTGAGCTGTTCTCATGAGTCATGATTCAACGTCCTGGCAAAAGCCCGACGCGGCGGCGCCTTCACTGGCAGACGAATCGGCCTTGCTGGAGCAAGTGTTGTATGAGGTCAAAAAAGTGGTGGTGGGGCAAGACCACTTCCTGGAGCGCATCCTGGTGGCCTTGTTGGCGCAGGGGCACTTGCTGATTGAAGGGGTGCCAGGGCTGGCCAAAACGCTCACGGTCAACACCTTGGCTCAAACCCTGCGCGGTCGTTTCAAGCGCATCCAGTTCACGCCGGATTTGTTGCCGGCCGATCTGGTGGGCAGTCGTATCTACAACCAGAAAACGGGTGACTTCAGCACCGTGCTGGGTCCGGTGTTTGCACACCTCTTGCTAGCCGATGAAATCAACCGTGCACCCGCCAAGGTGCAGAGTGCGTTGCTGGAGGTGATGCAGGAGCGGCAAGTCACCATTGCGGGCGAAAGCCATCCGGTCCCACGACCTTTCATCGTGATGGCCACGCAAAACCCGATCGAAACCGAGGGCACCTATCCCTTGCCGGAAGCGCAGGTCGATCGATTCATGATGAAGGTGATCGTGGGCTATCCCTCCGAGGCCGAGGAATTTGCCATGGTGCACCGCATGACCGGCTCCACGCCCACCGCCGGGGCCGTGACGGACACCGACACGTTGCAGCGACTGCAAACCCGTTGTCGACAGGGCTATGTGGACCCAGCGCTCATGCAATACGCGGTCAAGCTGGTGGCGGCCACCCGCTACCCCGCACAACACGGCCTGGATGATCTGGCGCGACACCTCAGCCTGGGGGCCAGCCCGCGGGCGTCTATCCAATTGGTGGAGGGGGCACGTGCCCTGGCTTTCTTGCGGGGCCGCGGGTATGCCACCCCGCAAGACATGGTGGACCTCGCGCCCGATGTGTTGCGCCACCGCCTGGTGTTGTCCTACGAGGCGTTGTCCGAGGGTCTCACCGCCGATGCGGTGATTGCACGCATCCTGAAGGCCGTGACGCCTCCGGCTCAGCCCCTGCATCACCATGTGGACGTTTCTGCGATCGCGCAAGGCCGCGGCTGAGCCGTCGGCTCCCGAGTCTCAACCCGCTGCGCGGGTTGACGTGGCACGCCTGCTCCACCAATTGGAGTGGACCGTGCTGCGTCGGCTCGATGGGCAGTTGCAGGGCGACTACCGTCAACTGCTGCGAGGCAATGGCCTGGAGTTCGCCGACCTGCGTGAATACCAGCCGCAGGACGATGTGCGGCACATTGACTGGCTGGCCACTGCGCGCACCCAAACGCTGGTTGTCAGAACCTACCAGGAAGAACGCGACATGACGGCGTGGCTGGTGGTGGACTTGTCCGGCTCGGTGCGCTTTGGCTCGGGCGAGCGCAGCAAGCACGACCTGGCGCTGGAGGTCTGTGCGGTGCTGGCGCGCTTGCTGACCCGACGTGGCAACCCCGTCGGCCTGATGCTGCACCGGGGCGGTCAGCGGGGCATTGACCGCATGGTGCCGCCGGGCAGCAGCCGGCGGCATGTGTTGCGCTTGCTGCACGAGATGGCCCATGCGCCGGCGGTAGAGGTGTCCGAGGCAACGGATTTTGGTGCCGTGTTGCGTGACGTGTCAGGTCGCATCCAACGTCGATGCACAATGATGGTGGTGTCGGATTTCATATCCGCGCCAGGCTGGGAGCGCCCCTTGTCGCAGTTGTCACAGCGTCATGATCTGGTGGCCATTCGTTTGCGCGACCCGATCGAGCAGGCATTGCCTGCGTTGGGTGTTGTGCCGGTGCAGGACGCAGAGACGCATGAAATTCTCTGGCTCGATTCGCAGGACGCCGGCTTGCGCCAGCGCTTTGCCGAACTGGCGCAGTCGCGCGAGGCACGCTTGCATGAGGTCTGGGTTCAGGCGGGCGTGGATTGTCTGGAGATCGACACGCAGGAGCCGCTGGATACGGCGTTCCTGGAATTCATCCGCATGAGAAACCCGCGGCTTCGCGCACGCATGGGCGGCACGTCGGGGTAGACGCAGCATGCTTGATCTGCACTCCATCCGCTTGATGTGGCCCTTCATGGTGTGGTCACTGCTGTTGCTGCCTGTGTTGTGGGTGGTCTATGTGCTGCTGGATCGGCGCTCACGCCGTTGGGGTCAGGCGCTGGGGGTCCAGTCCCCACCCGCTGGCATAAGGGCCCGTTGGCGGCGGCATGCGCCAGCCGTGTGGTGTGCCGTGGGCCTGGCCATACTGCTGCTGGCGCTGACGCGCCCGCGTGCCGTGTTGTTGCTGCCCACTCGCACCGAAGCTGTGATGTTGGTGATGGACAGCTCGGGCAGCATGCGCGCTGACGATGTGAAGCCCAGCCGACTGCATGCGGCCCAAGCCATGGCGCGAGAATTTGTTTCGCAGCAACCGCCCACGGTCAAGCTCGGCATTGTGAGTGCAGCCGCTACTGCGAACGTGGTGCAGGGCCCCACGCACGACCGTGATGCCTTGTTGCAAGCCATTGATCGGTTAAATCTGCAGCCCGGCTCGGCCATGGGGGCGGGTTTGATCATCGGGCTGTCAACCTTGTTGCCTGCCTCAGGGCTGGATGTGAACAAACTCTTGAACCCCGAGGCCGCTTCCGCTGCTGCCCCAACGCCTGCGCCCCTCTCGCAACGCCTCCCGGACAAAGCCGCACCGGCTGTCGCGCTGGAGCCTGGCAGCAACGCCTCGACTGCGCTGGTCATGTTCACCGATGGACAAAGCAACACCGGCCCTGACTTGATCAAGATGGCTCGCGTGGTGGCCGATCGGGGTGTCCGCGTCTACGCCATTGGCGTGGGAACCCCTGAAGGTGTGGTGCTTAAAGCTGAAGGGTTTCAAGCGCGTGTGAAGCTCGATGAAGCCCCCCTCAAGCAGGTGGCTGAAATTACCCGGGGCGAGTATTTCCGAGTGGCCAACACGCAGGATGTCCAGCGCATTTACCAGTCCATCAGCTCGCGTATCGTCATGCAAGAGCATCAACAGACCGAGGTCACGGCCCTGGTGCTGGGGATGGGGATGCTGTGGCTGGTCTTGGGCGCCGGATGGGGAGTGATGCGGCGCGGGCGGGTGCTGTGAGTCAGGCGCAGACACAAGGGCAACACCCGCACAGCCCCTACACTGGAGGCATGAACCACGCCCTCCTACAAGCTTTGTGCCCTGCCGGCAAGCTACGCGCTTGCATCAACCTGGGCAACCCCATTCTGGCCCAACAGCATCCACAAACCGGCGAACCTCTGGGCGTGTCCATCGACCTGGCTCGAGCTTTCGCAGCGCGTCTGGGGGTGGACATCGAACTGGTCGTTTTTGACGCTGCGGGCAAGTCGGTGGAGGCGGTTCGCCGCGAGCAAGCCGACATCGGATTCTTTGCCATTGATCCTCTGCGAGGAGAGGGCATTGCCTTCACTGCGCCCTATGTGCTAATAGAAGGGAGTTACCTGGTGTCGAATTCTTCAGCCCTGACGTCCAACGACGAAGTCGATCAACCCGGGGTGCGTGTTGCGGTGGGCCAGGGCAGCGCCTATGACTTGTTTTTGAGTCGTGAACTCCAGCACGCCGAGATCGTGCGGGCGCCCACCTCGCCTGCGGTGGTGGAGATGTTTGTCGCTCAGCAACTCGATGTGGCGGCTGGCGTCAAACAGCAGCTTCAAGCAGACCTGCCGCGTTACCCCGGGCATCGCCTGTTGCCCGGTCGGTTCATGGTGATCCAGCAGGCCATGGGAACGCCGAAGTCGCGCGGAACTGAGGCTGCTGCAGTGTTGTCCCAGTTTGTCGAGGAAATGAAGTCTTCCGGTTTTGTGGCCGATGCCCTGAGTCGCCATGGGATTCAGGGGGCTTCGGTGGCGCCGGCATCCTGAGCGACTCCTGGCAATCAGAATAGGGCAACGAAGTCAGTCAAGATAACCATATGAGCTCAATGGCATCCCCCAACCGCTGGCAGTTCTGGATCGACCGTGGCGGCACGTTCACCGACGTTGTCGGCAAGCGCCCGGATGGCAGCCTGGTCACCCACAAGCTGTTGAGTGAAAACCCTGAGCAATACCGCGATGCCGCCGTGGCCGGCATCCGTCACTTGCTGGGGCTGTCCGCCACTCAGCCGATCACCCCTGAACTCGTGGCTTGCGTGAAGATGGGCACCACGGTGGCGACCAATGCGCTGCTGGAGCGCAAGGGGGAACCCACTTTGTTGGTGACGACGCGAGGCTTTCGAGACGCCTTGCGCATCGCCTACCAGAATCGCCCCCGGCTGTTTGATCGGCACATCGTGCTGCCAGAGTTGCTCTACAGCGAGGTGATCGAAGCCGACGAACGTGTGGGCGCACATGGCGACTTGATTCAACCGCTCGACGAAGTTCAACTGCGCAGCCAACTGCAAGCCGCTCATGCACGCGGCTTGCGCAGCGTGGCCATTGTGTTCATGCATGGCTATCGCTACACCGAGCACGAGGCGCGAGCGGCTGCCATGGCCTCCGATCTGGGTTTTACCCAAGTGAGTGTGTCGCACCAGGTCAGTCCTTTGATGAAATTGGTGAGTCGCGGAGACACCACCGTGGTGGACGCCTACCTCTCTCCCATTTTGCGTCGATACGTTGAGCAGGTGTCCCATGAAATGCCGGGTGTGCCGCTGTATTTCATGCAATCGTCGGGCGGTCTGACCGACGCGCATGCCTTTCAAGGCAAGGATGCCATTCTGTCCGGGCCCGCTGGGGGTATTGTCGGCATGGCTCGCACCGCCGATCTGGCCTTTGCGGAAGGTTCGCAGACGGGCGAGGCACCGGTCCTGAGTGGCGACACCCGGGTGATCGGCTTTGACATGGGAGGCACCTCCACCGATGTCAGTCACTATGCGGGCGAGTTCGAGCGCGAGTTTGAAACGCAGGTGGCCGGGGTTCGCATGCGCGCTCCCATGATGAGCATTCACACCGTGGCCGCGGG
>JACCDJ010332494.1_pt1 | contig 12568 bp, 11 predicted proteins | sample 7444481 | NCBI WGS metagenome assembly JACCDJ01 (sample SAMN15323435, study PRJNA562643) | freshwater metagenome | isolation source: river surface water | place: USA:Blue River Watershed | collected 2017-08-15 | reverse complement strand
GCTTCCGCCAGACCACGATCACCCGCCGCAGCCAGCACCGCTTGAACAAGGTGCTCGACCGCATCCACATTTTGGAAGGCCGTCAGCTGGTCTTGCTCAACAGCGATGAGGTGATCCGCATCATCCGTCACAGCGACGAGCCCAAGCCCGCGCTGATCGAGGCCTTCAAGCTGTCCGACCGCCAGGCCGAAGACATCCTGGAAATCCGCCTGCGCCAACTGGCCCGCTTGGAGGCCATCAAGATCGAACAGGAGCTCTCCGAGCTGCGTGAAGAGCAGGGCAAGCTCGAAGAGATTCTGGGCAGCCCCGCTGCGCTGCGCCGCCTGATGATCAAGGAGATCGAAGCCGATGCCAAGACCTTTGCCGACCCGCGCCGCACGCTGATCCAGGAAGAGAAAAAAGCCGTGGCCGAAGTCAAGGTGGTGGACGAACCCGTGACGGTGGTCGTGTCCGAAAAAGGCTGGGTGCGTGCACGCACCGGTCACGGCCACGACGCCACCAGCTTCGCCTTCAAGGCGGGCGACGGCTTGTATGGCACTTTTGAATGCCGCACGGTGGACCAGCTCATCATCTTTGGCAGCAACGGCCGCATCTACAGCGTCCCCGTGGCCACGCTGCCCGGTGCCCGTGGCGACGGCCAACCCGTGACCACGCTCATCGAACTGGAAGCTGGCACTCAGCTAGCCCACTACTTTGCAGGCCCGGCCCAAGCCACGTTGCTGCTCAGCGGCTCAGGCGGCTACGGTTTCATGGCCTCGGTCGAGAACATGATTTCGCGCAACAAGGCGGGCAAGGCCTTCATCAGCCTGGGCGAGGGGGAGAGCGTCTGCGCTCCCAGCCATGTGAGCGGCAGCAGTGCCACCGTGCCTGCCGACAAGCAGCCCATGCCCGCCGCCACCAGCGTCTGCTGCGCCAGCACGGGCGGCCGCGTGTTGACGTTTGAAATCAGCGAACTCAAGACGATGGAAAAAGGCGGTCGAGGCCTGATGCTGATCGACCTCGAAGCCAAGGACACCCTGGCGGGCGCAGCGGCCTACACCCGCAGCGTGAAGATCGAAGGCATTGGTCGGGGCGGCAAGGCGCGCGAAGAAACGCTCGAAATCCGCAGTCTGAACAACGCCAAAACCGCCCGCGCTAAAAAAGGCAAAGTGGCGGATTTGGGCTTCAAGCCGAATCGCGTGACGCGGGTGGAGTGATCAGGACAAATTGGTGTTTTTTTAAGCACGCCCCGCCAGCCCTTGCCGGGCGTGGCTTTGGCGGCTTGTCCCAGCACTTGTCCACAGCTTTGGGCACGGGGTTTGGGGACAGTTGGGGAGGCGGGTCAGCCCGAAAACAAGGCCAACCATGCGCTTTGGAAGTGAATGCCCAACCTCGCCACACCCAAAAAGGGCATCGGCAAGCCGGAGGACCCCGGCCACTTCAGTTGCCACTGAGCGCGGCGGGCATCGGGTGCAAGTCCAGCCGCTGGCCGGCTTTGAGGATTTGGCTGGGCACGTCGTGGCCGATCAAGGCGGGAAGACGGCTGGCAGCGGCCAGCAGGCGCGTCAGGTCCACGCCCGTGTTGTAGCCCATCAGGTTCAGTGCGTGGACGATTTCTTCGGTGCAGACATTGCCCGAAGCCCCCGGCGCATAGGGGCAGCCACCGATGCCGCCGAAGGAGGCGTCAAAGCGGTCGGCCCCGGCATCCATGGCGGCCAGCACGTTGGCCAGACCCATGCCGCGGGTGTTGTGGAAATGCAGCGTCAGCTCGGTGTCGGGCCAGCGTTCGCGGAAAGCCTGCGTGAGCTGCGTCACTTGTGTGGGGTAGGCCATGCCGGTGGTGTCGCACAGCGTCACGCCATGTGCGCCCAGCTCTTGCACGTAACGCTGGCACCAGTCCAGCACACTCTGCACCGGTACATCGCCTTCCATCGGGCACCCAAAAGCACACGATAGCGACACGTTGATGGCCACGCCCGTGCCCTGCACAGCCCGCGTCACCTCGGCCAAGCCGGCAAATGAGGTGTCACGCGTCATGCGCAGATTCGACCGGTTGTGGCTCTCGCTGGCCGACATGACCAGATTGAGCTCATCGGCACGCGACTCCACGGCACGCTCGGCGCCGCGCACATTCGGCACCAGTGCGCTGTACACCACACCCGGTTGGCGGCGGATTTCGCGCAGCACCTGCTCGGCATCGCGCAGGGCAGGAATCGCCTTGGGCGACACAAAAGCGGTCACCTCGATTTTGGATAACCCTGCTTCAGACAGGGCGTCCACCAAGGCAATCTTGTCCTCGGTGGGCACAAAGCCAGACTCGGCCTGCAGGCCATCGCGTGTCCCAACTTCCTGCAGGTGGATGCGGCGGCCTGCGCCTTGCCAGACGTTGTTGTTCATGTTCATGCCACCACTTTCTTGTTGCGCAATTCGCCAATCTGGTCAGCGCTCATGCCCAGCTCGGCCAGCACCGCATCGGTGTCGTCACCCAGCTTGGGCGCCGAGCTGCGCACCTGGCCAGGCGTGCCCATCAGCTTGGGCACGATGCCGGGCACTTCGATCTCATGGCCGTCGCGGGTCTGCTGCTTGAGGATCATGTCGCGGGCGCGGTAGTGCGGGTCTTCCACAATGTCCTTGGCGGTGTAAACACGGCCAGCTGGCACGCTGGCCTGGGCCAGCGCCGCCAGCACGTCGGTCACGCTGCGGCTTTGCGTCCAGGCTTCGATGGCCGCATCGAGCTCTTGCACGCGCTGCACGCGGCCGGCGTTGTTGGCCAGCGCCGGATCGTTGCCCAGGTCTTCTCGCGCAATCACCTGCATCAGCCGCTTGAAAATGCTGTCGCCATTGCCGGCGATCAGCACCACACCGTCGGCACAGCGGTAGGCGTTGGAGGGGGCAATGCCCGGCAGCGCCGAGCCTGCTGGTTCGCGGATGGCGCCGAAGGCGCTGTATTCGGGCACCAGGCTTTCCATGACGTTGAAAACGGCTTCGTTGAGCGCGACGTCGATCACCTGGCCCTGCCCGCCATTGACCTTGCGGTGGTAGAGCGCCATCAGCACACCGATCGTGCCGTGCAGCGCGGCCAGCGTGTCGCCAATGGAGATGCCACAACGCACCGGGATGCGGTCCGGCTCACCGGTCAGGTGACGCAAGCCGCCCATGGCCTCGCCGATGGCGCCAAAGCCCGGCAGATCACGGTAGGGCCCGGTCTGGCCATAACCCGAGATGCGCAGCATCACCAGGCCGGGGTTCGTCTTGGAGAGGGTTTCGTAGTCCATGCCCCAGCTTTCAAGCGTGCCAGGACGGAAGTTTTCGATCAGCACATCAGCCTGGGCAATCAGCTGACGGGCAATGTCCTGTCCTTCTGCGCTGCGCAGGTCCAGCGCAATCGAGCGCTTGTTGCGGGACTGCACCTGCCACCAGACGGAAGTGCCGTCCTGCAGCATGCGCCAGTTGCGCAATGGATCGCCTGAACCGGGGGGCTCGATCTTGATCACATCGGCGCCGAAGTCACCCAGCGTCTTGGCGGCAAAGGGGCCGGCGATCAGCTGACCCATCTCCACCACCCGCAGGCCCTTGAGAGCACCGGGCGTCAGTTGCGGCATGTTCATCACGGCATTCCTCAGTCAATGGTCGCGCCAGATTCCTTGACGATCTTGGCCCAGCGAGGCAGGTCGTCACGCACCAGCTGCGCAAACTGCTCAGGCGTGGACTTGAAGGGCTCACAGCCGACACCAGCCAGACGCTCCTGAACGTCCTTCGATTCGAGTGCCTTAGCGATCTCGGCGTTGAGCTGGCTGACGATGGCCTTGGGTGTACCGGCAGGGGCAAACATGCCGTACCAAGGCGTCGCCCCAAAGCCCTTGATCGTCTCGCCAATCGTGGGTGTATCGGGGAGGGCAGGCAGGCGCTTGGGGTTGACCACACCCAGCACCTTGACTTTGCCCGAGCGGATGAAAGCGATCGACGACGGCAGGCTCTGCACCGACACTTGGACCTGACCTGACACCAGATCGGTCACAGCCGCTGAGGCGCCCTTGTAGGGCACATGCATCATGTCGATGCCGGTGGTCTTGCCCAGCATTTCGCCAATCAGGTGGTTCAGGGTGCCGTTACCGGCAGAGCCAATGTTGATCTTGCCAGGCTGCTGCTTGGCCAGCGTGATCAGCTCGGCCGTGTTTTTGGCGGGAAATGCAGGGTTGGCGACCAACACATACCCGGCGGTGGCCACAGTGCCGACAGGCTCGAAGTCCTTGACCGGGTCAAAGCCAGTGTTCTTGTACAGCGAAGGGTTGATGACCATGGAGCTGTCGGCCGTGATGAACAGCGTGTAACCATCCGCGCGGGCTCGCGCAGCGGCCACCGTACCCACATTGCCGCCAGCCCCTGTGCGGTTATCCACCACAAAGGACTGCCCGGTCTGTTCGCTCAGCTTCTGTGCAATCACCCGAGCGATCGTGTCGTTGGCGCCACCGGCCGCATGGGGCACGATGATGGTGACGGGCTTGGCGGGGAATTTGTCTTGTGCCAGCAAGGGCGCGGCAACAGCCAGTGACAAGCTCAGGGCCAGAAGGTTTCGGCGTTGTGGGAACATGGTGGGTCTCCTTGTTAAAAAACAATCATGGGTTTCAGGCAAAAAGCCAGGGGGTGTTTTGGCGCTGACGGGCTTCGTAGGCACGGATAAGGTCGGCCTGTTTCAGCGTGATACCGATGTCATCAAGCCCTTCAAGCAGGCGGTGCTTGCGCGAAGCGTCCACTGCGAACGGTATCGTCATGCCGGTGGATGTCTGTATCGTTTGCGAATGCAGGTCCACCGTCATGGTGTAGCCGGGGTTGTACTCCACCTCGTTGAACAGCTGGTCAATCAGCTCCGCCGACAGCACGATGGGCAGCATGCCGTTCTTGAAGCAGTTGTTGAAGAAGATGTCGGCAAAGCTGGGCGCGAGCAGCACCCGGATGCCGAAGTCGCTCAATGCCCACACCGCATGTTCGCGGCTGGAGCCGCAGCCAAAGTTCTCGCGTGCCAGCAGGATCTGCGCGCCGGCATAACGCGATTGGTTCAGTGCAAAGGCCATGTTGCGCGGGCGTTGTGACGCGTCCTGTCCTGGCTCGCCGCGGTCCAGATAGCGCCATTCATCAAACAGGTTGTCGCCAAAACCGGTGCGGCTGATCGACTTCATGAACTGCTTGGGAATCAGCGCGTCGGTGTCCACATGGGCGCGGTCGATCGGCACCACCAATGATTGCAGTCGGTTGAACGGTTTCATGCGGTCTTCTCCAGGGCTTCGAGTTCTTCCACGTGGGTCAGACGACCGGCAATGGCTGCGGCAGCGGCCATTGCCGGGCTGAGCAGGTGGCTGCGCCCACCGGGGCCCTGACGGCCTTCAAAGTTGCGGTTGCTGGTGGACGCGCAGCGTTCGCCTGGCGAGAGACGGTCGTCGTTCATGCCCAGGCACATCGAGCAGCCGGGCTCACGCCACTGCAGGCCTGCGTCGGTGAAGATCTTGTCCAGCCCTTCGGCCTCGGCCTGCTCTTTCACCAGGCCCGAGCCAGGCACCACCAGGGCCTGCACCACGTTGGCGGCCACGCGGCGGCCCTTGACCACGGCCGCAGCGGCACGCAGGTCCTCGATGCGGGCGTTGGTGCAGGAGCCGATGAAGACTTTGTCGATGGCGATGTCACGCATGGGTGTGCCAGCCTGCAGGCCCATGTAGTCGAGGGCGGCCAACATGCTCGCGCGGCGCACGGGATCGGGCTCGGCGGACGGATCGGGCACGCGGCCGTCGATGCCCACCACCATTTCGGGCGAGGTGCCCCAGGTCACCATGGGCTCAAGCGTGCTGGCGTCGATCGTCAACTCGCGGTCAAAGGCGGCACCTTCGTCGCTCACCAACGTGCGCCAGGCGGCCACTGCAGATTCCCATTGGGTGCCCTGCGGTGCTTGCGGACGGCCACGCAGGTAGTCGATGGTCTTGTCGTCCACGCCCACCAATCCGACGCGTGCGCCTGCTTCGATGGCCATGTTGCACAGCGTCATGCGGCCCTCCATGCTGAGATCGCGCACTGTGCTGCCGGAAAACTCGATGGCATAGCCTGTGGCGCCCGCTGTGCCCAGCACGCCAATGATGTGCAGCACCAGATCCTTGGCTGTGAGACCCGCTGCCAGTGGCCCCTCCACGCGGACCTGCATGCGTTTCATGGGACGGATCGCCAGGCACTGCGTCGCCAGCACATGTTCCACATCGGAGGTACCCACCCCAAAGGCCAGCGCGCCAAAGGCACCATGCGTGCTGGTGTGCGAGTCACCGGCCACCACCGTCATGCCCGGCAGCGTGGCCCCCTGCTCGGGGCCGACGACATGGATGATGCCCTGCGTTTTCTGGCCCAGGCCATGGAAGGTGATGCCAAACTCCTGACAGTTCAGACCGAGCTGCCGAACTTGGGCCCTCGACAGCGGGTCTTCGATGGCGTCTACCGATGTGCGTTGGGCCGCCGTGGTGGGGACGTTGTGGTCAGCCACGGCGATCGTCGTGGAGGGTCGCCATGGCTGGCGGTTTGACAGGCGCAGCCCCTCGAAGGCTTGTGGACTGGTGACTTCGTAGACGAGGTGCCGATCCACATAAATCAGGCATTCACCATCGGGGGTCTCGTCAATCAGGTGGCTTTGCCAGAGCTTGTCGAACAGGGTTTGTGGGTGAGCGCTGGGGTGCATTGCCGTGGGCCATGGATCAATCTGGCTCGCAGTGTATGAACAAGCGCCCCCCTGTTGAATGACCAAGGCGACAAATGAGCTTTCGCGGATGGCGAAAGCAAGCAGCCCTCAGCGGGCGTCTGGCGAAACCAGATGATCGAGCAGGCCACGCACCGGCCGCGCCAGTGCCGACAGGTCCCTGACGCCCAGCAACAGTTCTCGTGCAACCCAATCGTCACTCAATTCAATCAGGCGCAGACCCAAAGCCTTCACCAGCGGCTGCGCCGCAGCAGACGGCAAGACGGCAATCCCCAAACCCGCGGCCACCATTTGGCACATGGCGTCAAAACTGCGGACATGGATGCGGATCCGCAGGGGTCTGCCCAGCTGTCCGCTTTCGAGTGAAAGCCGCTGGGCCAGCGATGTGGCTTGCGTGAGGCTCACAAAATCGAAGTCCACGGCTTCTGTGAAAGCCACTTTTTTGCGTCGCGCCAAGGGGTGGCCATGGGGCACCACCAGCACCAGGCGGTCATGGCGATAGCGTTGCGTCTGCAAGCCCAGGGTGGGTGTGCGGTCCGCAAAAATGCCCAAATCGGCTCGGCCGTCCAGCACCGCCATGACCACCTCGTGGCTGTCGGCCTCATTGAGTTCGATGCGGATGCCGGGTTGGAGCTGTGCAAACGCGGCCAGGTCTTGGGGAAGGGATTGGGTGATGGCCGATGTATTGGCCCACAGGCGAACCACCCCCATCAGCCCTTTGGCATGGTCGGAAAGATCGGCATTCATCTGGTCCACATCGCCCAGAATGCGCTGCACATGCCGCTGCAGGGCCTGGCCTGCCGGGGTGAGCTTGACGCCGCGCGAATGCCGCTCCAACAAGACCACGCCGAAGGCGGTTTCCAGATCGGAAATGCGCTTGCTGGCGGCCCCGACAGCCAGCATGGCCAATTCAGCCCCTTGGCTGATGCTGCCTGTGCGGGCCACCAGGTTAAAGAGCGACAGGGACACGAGATCGATGCGGTGCAGGTTCATCAGAAACCTTCATCAGATGTTGATGTCATGCGGATCCCGTCGAGACCATGGGCTGAAACGCTCAACCTTGCGCGCCCATCAGGTAGTCCACCTTGCCCACCTCCACACCGTTGTGGCGCAGGATGGTGTAGGCCGTGGTGATGTGGAAGTACATATTGGGCAGCATCCAGCCCGTCAGGTAGTCCTGACCTTTGAGGGTGCGGGTTTTGCCGGGGCCAGCGGGGAAGGTGATTTCTTTGTCTTCGGTGCCGTCCAATGCTGTGGCAGGCACAGTCGCGATGTAGGCGAGTGTTTTCTGGATGCGTTCCTGCAGCTGGGCCAGTGTGGTTTCGGTGTCGTCGAACTTGGGGGCTTCAATGCCGCTCAAGCGGGCCACGCCGTTTTTCACCGCATCGCAGGCGATCAGCACCTGGCGCGCGAAGGGGAACATGTCGGGTGCGAGGCGGTAGGTGGTCAGCGCCGTGGGGTCGATTTTTTTGGCTTCAACAAATTGCTCGGCCTTGCTCAGGATGTGGCTCAGGTTGCTCAGCATGCGGGTGCACACGGGCAAGCTGGCGCTGGACATGGAAAGGGTCATGAAAGTCTCCGGTTGAAAAAGAGGTCAGTGTGCACTGCGCGTGTGGTCCATGTCATTGGCGCAGCAAAACAATGTTGCGATAGCCCAGGCGGATCAGGCCTTGGTCTTGGAAGTGGCGCAGTTGCTGGTTCACGCGCTGGCGCGAAGCCGATGCAGCTTGCGCGAGGTCGGTCTGGCTCACGCGCAGCATCACGCCGTCGGGAACTTTCACACTGTTGAATTTGGCGATGCGCTCCAGGGCGGCCCATACGCGTTGTTCCAGGCTGTGCATGCCTTGGTCCGCCAGGGTGTCAAACAACTGGTTGATGCGCAAACCCAGGATGCGCAACAGGTCCACGGCCACCACAGGGTCGCGATTGATCAGGTCGATCAAGCGGGTCCGCTCGATGTGCAACACCTGGCTGGGCCCTACAGACACCAGGTCGGCCGGGTAGGTGGTTTCGGCAAACACCGAGCTCAGGCCCGAAATTTCTCCAGGCAGCATCCAGCGCAGCAATTGCTCCTCGCCTTCGGGCGTGGTCACGCTCACACGCAAACGGCCTTTCATCAGCAGCAGGGCTGTCGAGGTGGGTTGGCCGCGGCTGAGCACGACTTGGCCATCACGCCATGGGCGCACCACCCCCACACTTTGAAGGGCTTGTGCAGAGCGTGTCGTGAGGGCCGAGTTTTCTGCCCAGGCCTGTGTGAAGACATCGGCGTCCAGAGCCTTGAACACCGCATGGCGCTTGGCCATCTGGCGTTTTGTTGCGGGCGTGCGTGAAAGTTTGGAAGAGGAGGGCGGGGCCATGTCGTCGCAGGAGTGTCTCGGATTATTTTGAGTGCTTTCCCCTAAATTGTCACATCAGAAACAATTCGAGTGTGTCACAGGGGCTTAAATCGTGCCAGTTGAACTTGAGAGCAAGTGCAACGTTCAAACAACGGAGACGACATGACCTTTTCAGCCCCCGCCTTCTTGCGCACCGCCATCGGTGCATTGGCCCTGACCCTGGGCACCACTGCCATGGCGCAGACCACCACCCTGCGCATCCAGGATTACCCTGGTCTTGGCAACATGATCACCCGCGTGGCTGCTGCCAACGGTTACTGCGAGAAAAACGGCATCAAGTGCGAGCTCAAGACCATCCCCGCAGGCCCCTTGGGCATCCAGACGCTGTTGGCCGGTGACATCGACATCGCTTTCGGTCCGTCTGAAGTGGTGATCCAGGCCGCCAACAAAGGCGCTGACCTCAAGATCATCGGCAACGCGGCACGCGACAACATCTTCTTTTTGATGGCCGGTGCCCACACCGAAACACCCAACGCCGCCAAAGGCTACCCCGCCGTGATGGCCGACCTCAAGGGCAAGAAAGTGGGTGTGACAGCCCGTGGCTCCGGCGCTGAATTCCAGTTGCTCGACATGCTCAAGGGTGCTGGCATGTCCGGCAGCGATGTGACCATCGTGCCCGTGGGTGCCCCTAATACCGCCTTGCCCGCCATTGCCAACAAGCAGATCGACGCGGTGATGCTGTTCGCGCCCATGGATGGCTTCTGCTCGGCCATGAAGGTGTGCCGCGTGATCGTGGACCCGCGCAAGGGTGAAGGCCCAGAGGCCATCACCAAGCTCAACGGCGCTTCTGGCCCGATGACGGTGCGTGGCGACTTTGCGCAAAAGAACGGCGCAGCGCTGGACGCCTTTGCCAAGGCCATGCGCGAATCCGAAGCCTTCATCCAGAACCCGGCCAACTTCGCGGCTGTGCTCAAGGTCATCAACGACACCTTCAAGATCGAAGGCCCTGCGGGTGCTGCCGCGGTCGAAGCCTCCTTGCGCAACTCGATCAGCGGTGCCAAGTTTTCGCTGGATGCCAAGGCCTTGCAGCATGCCGCCGACTACCTGCACAACACCCAGCAGATCGACAAAAAGTTCGACACCAGCAAGATCTTGCAACTGCGCTGATCGCTGCAGCCACCGACCTGACCGACTGTTTGCATGAGTGGAGCACCTGAATTGAGCGCAACGTCCTTGGCCATCGCTGCCGATGGCGTGCACCTGAGCTTCGATGGCACCCAACAGGTGCTGTCCGATGTGACGCTGCATGTCCGTCAAGGCGAGTTTGTTTCCCTGGTGGGTCCCAGCGGTTGTGGCAAAACCACGCTGCTGAACCTGGCCGCCGGGCTGGTGCCGCACACCGGCCAAGGCGGCTTGCAAGTCAATGGACAAGCGCCACGCCAAGGCAACCCGCAAGTAGGCTATATGCTGGCCCGCGACAGCCTCATGCCCTGGAAAACCGCTTTGGGCAACGCCATGTTCGGCATGGAAGTGCGCGGTGTGCCGCGTGCCCAAGCCGAAGAACGCGCCCGCGCCATGCTGCAGGAAGTCGGTCTGGCCGGTTTTGAAAACGCTTTGCCCAAGGCCCTGTCGCACGGCATGCGCCAGCGCGTGGCCCTGGCCCGCACCTTCGCCATGGGCTCGCCTCTGCTCTTGATGGACGAGCCCTTTGGCGCGCTGGATGCGCAAACCAAGCTGCAACTCGAAGACCTGTTGCTGCGCCTGTGCCAGCAGCACCAACAGTCGGTGCTGTTTGTCACGCACGACCTGTCCGAGGCCGTGGCCGTGTCCGACCGGGTGGTGGTCATGACCTCACGCCCCGGGCGCATCGTGGCCGACATCGCCATCGACCTGCCACGCCCGCGCTCGATCCGCGAGCTGCAAAAAGACCCGCATTTCCATGAGCTGTATGCGCAACTCTGGTCGCACCTGGAATCTGGCTGGAGCAAACATGAAGGCTGACACATTCCGCTGGGGCGCTGCCCACATCGTGTTCATCGCTGTGCTGCTGGCGCTGGGCGAGTGGCTCACCGTCAACCGCTGGCTGGACCCCACCTTTGTGGGCCAACCCAGCGGCGTCATCAAATTTTTGTGGAGCAACATCGCCACCGGCAAGCTCTGGACCGATCTGGGCTGGACCATGGCCGGCACGCTGATCTCGTTTGCCTTGGGCAGCTCGGCCGCCTTGGCTGTGGGCCTGCTGTTTGTGGCTTTCCCCAAGGTCGAGAAATTCCTCGACCCCTACTTCAACGCCATGAACGTGATGCCCCGCATTGCGCTGGCGCCGCTGTTCATCCTGTGGTTTGGTCTGGGCCTGGGCTCCAAGATCGCCGTCGGTTGCAGCCTGACCTTTTTCATCGTGCTGTCCAGCACGGTGGCCGGCATTCGCGGCGTGAGTCAGGACCACGTCACGCTGTGCAAGACGCTGGGTGCCAGCGCCGTGACCACCTTCTTCCAGGTGACCTTGCCCGGCGCGGTGCCGGTCATCTTCTCGGGCCTGCGCCTGGGCCTGATCTACGCCATGCTGGGCGTGATCGGGGCCGAAATCATCGCCTCGGAAAAAGGCCTGGGTCAGTCCCTGGCCTACCTGGGCTCCACCTTTGAAGTCAATGGCGTGATGGCGCTGCTGCTGGTGCTGGCCCTCCTGGGCGTGGCCGTGGTGCGCACCATGACCTGGCTCGAAAAACGTTTGCTGCACTGGCAATGAGCCGGGCTGTTTTGTCACATCAAGGAGATACAAGAATGAGTTTCCGTCACATCCAGGTCGACCCGTTGACCCCCACCATCGGCGGCATGATCAGCGGCGTGGACCTGAACAACACCCGGTCCGAAGACGTCTACGAAGAAATCAAAAAAGCGCTGTGGCAATACGGCGTGGTGTTCTTCCGCAAGCAGGCCCTGAAGCCCGAGTCCTACATCCGCCTGGGCCAGAACTTTGGCGAGATGGAGCAGCACGAGTTCTTCCCGCACGTAGAAGGCCACCCCCAGATCCAGCTGATCTCCAACCAGGGCCACGAAGCCCCCGAGACCGACCGCTGGCACACCGACGTGACCTTCCGCAAGAAGCCCAACATGGTGTCCATCCTGCGCATCACCGACTTGCCCCCTTCGGGTGGTGACACCATGTGGATGCACGCGGGCGCCGCGTTCGACGCGCTCAACCCCGGCATGCAGCAGATGCTCGAAGGCCTGCAGGCCGACCACGACCTGCCCTGGCATTTCCGCCGCATCAACGTGCACGAGCGGCTGGCGCAGCGGGCCTCGGCCAAGAGCGGCATGATGGTCACGGCCAATGCCCAGGAGTGCAAGATGATCGAGAATACGCCCACGGTGACGCACCCGGCCGTGATCACACACCCCTTCACCGGCCGCAAGATTTTGTTCGTGAATTCGATCTGGACCAAGCGCCTGCTGGGCATGCACATGGACTTGTCGGACGCGGTGCTGAACATGCTCTACGAGTGGATCAAGAAGCCCGAGTTCATGG
>JACCDJ010150041.1_pt1 | contig 12570 bp, 11 predicted proteins | sample 7444481 | NCBI WGS metagenome assembly JACCDJ01 (sample SAMN15323435, study PRJNA562643) | freshwater metagenome | isolation source: river surface water | place: USA:Blue River Watershed | collected 2017-08-15 | reverse complement strand
TTCTTAAGTAACAAACTCTTCTCATGATCGCCGCAATCATTGCTGCTGCAGGTAGCGGCGAAAGATTTGGCGCATCAATTCCCAAAGCGTTAATTCAACTCGGTGATCGCACCCTTATCGAGCATGCCGTTTCATCTATCTCATCGGTTGCTGATCAAATAATTGTTACCGCACCTAGCGGGTTTGAAAAAGAGATCCAGAAGCTAGTCGGCGATGGCGTAACCGTTGTAACTGGCGGAGCCACTCGCTCTGAAAGCGTTCGCATTGGTTTATCTAAAGTTCTCTGCGATGCCGAGTATGTATTGATTCATGATGCTGCTCGTGCGCTGGCTTCTCCTGATTTAGCAAAGCGCGTGGTTGCTTCCCTTAAGAACGGCGACGTTGCCGTTATTCCAGGTCTTGCGCAGACAGATACGGTAAAAATTGTTGATGAAAACGGAGTTGTTACATCAACTCCAGATCGCGATGTTATGCGTCGTGTGCAAACTCCCCAAGGTTTTACATACGCATTAATCAGCCAAGCACATGCCCAATCTGGTGAAGCAACAGATGATGCAGCGCTCGTTGAATCACTGGGCAAACCAGTTCGCGTAATCGAAGGTGAAGAACGCGCAATTAAAATTACAACCCCTGCCGATATGGCAACCGCACTGCAATTCTTAGGAAAATCCACAGACTTTAAGTCCGGTGTTGGCGTTGATGCCCATCACTTCGATGCCGGTCGGGAACTTTGGCTCGCTGGTCTGTTATGGCCAGATCAAGATGGCGTCGAAGGCCACTCTGATGGCGACGTTGCAGCGCATGCAATTTGTGATGCTTTATTTGCCGCAAGTGGACTCGGTGATCTGGGATCTAACTTCGGTACAAATAAACCTGAATACAAGGGCGCATCCGGAACAACGCTGCTTAAGGAAACGTTGTCACTTGTTGAAAAGAGCGGATACGCAATTTCGCATGTATCTGTGCAAGTAATCGGCAATCGTCCGAAGATCGGTTCACGTCGCGCTGAAGCGATTGCATCGCTTTCGGCGGCTTTGGGTGGTGCAGAAGTAGCGTTACTTGCAACAACTACCGATGGAATGGGCCTAACCGGTGAAGGCAAGGGCATTGCAGCCATTGCATCTGCGCTGATTTATTCTAAATAAGCCTTGCAAGATAGACTTAGCCAATGAGTTCGCTATCTTTATATGACACGCTAACGCGAACCACATCCCCATTTGTTCCGCTAAAAGCTGGTGAAGTCGGCATTTATCTCTGCGGTGCAACTGTTCAGGCACCTCCTCATATTGGCCATGTGCGCTCTGGCGTTAACTTCGACATCTTGCGCCGCTGGTTAACTAAATCTGGATACAACGTAACTTTCATTCGTAACGTCACTGATATCGATGACAAGATTTTGCATAAGGCCGTGCATGAAAAGGCTCCATGGTGGGCAGTAGCAATGAAGTACGAACGCGCATTCTCTGAAGCTTATGCAGCGTTAAATGTTGCACCACCAACTTACGAACCACGCGCTACCGGACATGTCACTCAGATGATCGAGTTAATGACTGTTCTCATCGAACGCGGTGCGGCGTATGCGCCAGGCAATGGCGATGTATATCTTGAGGTTCGCAAACTCGAATCGTATTTAACGCTTTCGCGCCAGAACGTTAACGATCTTCAACCCGCGGCCGATGCCGATGAGACTTTCAAGAAAGACCCACGCGACTTTGCACTTTGGAAAGCGGCCAAGCCCGGAGATCCATCTTGGCCAACTCCGTGGGGTGCAGGTCGCCCCGGTTGGCACCTCGAATGTTCTGCGATGGCGCATTCATACCTTGGTGAAGCATTTGATATTCACGGCGGCGGATTAGATCTGATCTTCCCGCACCACGAGAACGAGATCGCACAATCAGAAGCTGCAGGTTATGGATTTGCAAAGCGCTGGATGCATAACGCTTGGGTGACCGCATCTGGTGAAAAAATGTCGAAGTCGCTTGGCAATTCGCTACAAGTAGCTGAGTTGTTAAAGACAGTACGCGGTATTGAATTGCGTTGGTATTTAGGTAGTGCGCATTACCGTTCGATGCTCGAGTTCTCACATGAGGCTCTTGCCGAATCTGCAACAGCGTTCCGTCGCATCGAAGGTTTCTTAACACGCGCCGCTGAAATTCTTGGCGCGCAGCCAACACCTGTTATTTCACAAGGTTTTACCGATGCGATGAACGATGATTTAGCAGTACCAACAGCACTTGCTGGTATCTCTGAAGCGCTTCGCTTAGGCAATAGCGCAATAACTTCAGGCGATAAGGCGCAGATTTCGCAATCCGCAAATGAAATTCGTGGCGCACTCGAAGTGCTTGGCTGCGATCCTTTTGATTCAGCTTTTGCAACTAGTGGTGGTACAGATCTAACTAACGCGCTCGATGGAGTTATTCAATTGGCTTTGGCACAACGCACTGCAGCGCGCGAACGTAAAGACTTTGCTGCATCTGATCAGATTCGTGATGGTTTAGCGGCACTTGGAATTATTATTGAAGACACAGCACAAGGGCCACGTTGGTCTATCTCACAGATAAGCGAGAAGTAAATGGCCGGCAGCGCAAAACCACGTGGAGCAGCACGCACTAGTTCTAAAAAGGGACCAACTGGCGGAACTGGCGGAAAAAACAAACGTCGCTTAGAAGGTAAAGGTCCAACGCCTAAGGCGGAAGATCGTCCGTATCACGCAGCGGCAAAGCGTAAGAAGGCTGCCGAAAAGAAAGTTTCGCCACGTACTCGCACTGGTCGAAGCGAGCGACCAAAGGGAGAAATTGTTTCTGGTCGTAACGCAGTCCTTGAAGCACTTCGTGCCAGCGTTCCGGCAACCGAGTTAATCGTTGCTCGCAGTATTGATGTCGATGATCGCGTTGCGGAATCTTTGCAGTTAGCTCTGCATCACCAACTTCCAATTCGCGAAGTTCACCGTGCAGAACTCGAAGGTATAAATGCAAATAGCCAAGGAATTATCTTGGCGATTAAGCCTTACCAATACTCTTCATTCCAAGAAATTACCGAACGCGCAAACCACCCAATCTTGATCGTCGCACTCGATGGCGTAACTGATCCTCGTAACCTCGGTGCAATTGTGCGAAGCGCAGCAGCCTTCGGCGCAGCAGGTGTTGTTATGACCGAACGTCGCGCAGCGGCAATGACGGCATCCGCTTGGAAATCTTCAGCAGGTGCTGCAGCACGTCTGCCGGTTGCGCAAGTAACCAATATGGCGCGCACAATTGATGATGCCAAGAAGCTGGGCTGCTTTGTTATCGGCCTAGATGGCGAATCAGATGAAACTTTGAGCGGCATGAAGGTCGCGAAAGAGAATGTAATGATCGTTGTTGGCAGTGAAGGAAAAGGTCTTTCCCGCCTAGTGCGCGAAAAGTGCGATCTTGTTGTCTCAATCCCAATGCGTGCAACCACCGAATCACTTAACGCCAGCGTTGCAACTTCGATTGCGCTCTTCTGGGTAGACGAGCAACGTCGCAAGTAAAGGTTATGGGTCGATGAAGTACACACGTTTAATTGTCTGCGGAGATTCATACTCCGAAGGCATGTCCGATGAAATTATCAATGGGCAATATCGGGGCTGGGCCGATCGCCTTGCAGATGTAATGGCGAGAGAGGTAGATGGTTTTAGTTACGCGAATTTAGCCATCCGTGGAAAGTTGTTAAAGCAGGTAATTGATGACCAACTTCCTGTGGCCCTTTCCTATGTAACAGGGCCAGAGACGCTGCTGACTTTTCACGCAGGTGCCAATGATGCGCTTCGCCCAAGTTATAAACCTGAAGTCGCGCAAGCTTTATATGCAGACGCTGTACGTCGCGCCGCCGCATCCGGTGCAACCCTCATGCTCTTTACAGTTTTAGAACGCACGGGAAATACAGGACGTGGTTCAGATGTATGGGCAGCGCGCTTTAGCGAATTCAATAAGATCGTTCGTAAAGTTGGAGCAGAAGTTGGAGCAATTGTTATCGATGCAAATGGAGAGGCGTTCTTTAGCGATAGCCGTTTCTTAGCATTTGATCGTTTACATTTAAATGCCGAAGGCCACCACCGAGTTGCGCAAGCGTTGTTAGAAAAGTTGGGTTACCAATTCGATCCGGCTTGGCGAATTCCACTTCCACCTGCTCAGCAAACTCCCTGGTTAAAGAAGCGCGCAATATCTGCGATCTGGTTCTTTACCTTTGCACTTCCATGGGTCTGGCGCCGTCTTCGCGGAAAATCATCGGGTGATGGACGCACCGCTAAGTACCCAACCCCCACAAGCTGGCCCGTTTAGCCGCTGTCCACCTACCGATTACTCAATATTCACTTAAGCAAGAGAGACTTAGCCCATGCCTGAAGCTGCTCATTTAATTGATCGAGAGCTAAGTTGGCTCTCCTTTAACGAGCGTGTGCTCGAAATGGCTGAAGATAGTTCAATTCCAATTCTTGAACGAGTTCGCTTCCTAACAATTTTTGCATCAAATTTAGATGAGTTCTATATGGTTCGAGTTGCTTCAGTTCTTGGCAAACTTGAATCTAATCCGCACCTGGTTAACTCTGCCGGTTATACCGCAGCTGAATTAATTGCCGCAATCTCAGAGCGAGTTAAAGAGTTAACGCTGCGCCATGCAAACCTCTTTAAGAAAACGATAACCCCTGAACTTAAGAGCCACGATATTGAGATTATTCGCTGGGATGATTTATCCGATGACGAACGAAACCACGTTTCACGTATTTTTAGCGATCGCATCTTTCCGGTACTTACGCCGCTAGCCGTAGATCCATCTCACCCATTTCCATATATCTCTGGGTTATCTCTAAACCTGGCAGTTATCGTCAAGAACCCGAAGAGCTCTGAAGAGTACTTTGCGCGCGTTAAGGTTCCACCGATTCTTTCGCGCTTAGTTTCAGTAAGCCCGGCAGCAAATAGCAAGCGCTTTTTACTGCTAGAAGATCTGATTTCAATTCACCTACAAGAACTCTTCCCAGGAATGTTGATTCAAGATCACTACACATTTCGTATTACGAGAAATCAAGATATTGAACTTGAAGATGAAGACACTGAAGATTTACTTGATTCACTAGAGCAAGAACTTGCCCGCCGCCGTTTTGGTCCGCCGGTTCGACTGGAAATTGAAGAAGGTATTGATAAGCACTTACTAGATAAACTCTGCCAGGAGTTAGATATAAACCCTGCAAACGTTCTTTCGCTTCCCGCGCCCTTGGATTTAACCGATTTAACAAAGATTGCAGATTTAGATCTACCAAAGTTGAAGTACCCAGCATTTAGATCAAGAACTGCCGCGGCCCTTAGTGAAGTAGATTCCGAAGAGCCAGATCTTTTCTTTGCCGCGATTCGCCAGGGTGAAATATTGCTCCACCACCCCTATGAATCCTTCACTTCTTCAGTAGTTCAGTTCTTGCAGCATGCCGCACAAGATCCGAATGTGCTTGCGATTAAGCAGACGCTCTACAGAACATCTGGTGATTCACCAATCATTGAAGCACTGATTGAAGCTGCCGAGGCGGGTAAGCAAGTTCTAGCAGTTATTGAAATTCGTGCTCGCTTTGACGAGCAGGCCAATGTGCGCTGGGCGCGAAAGTTAGAAGCAGCTGGTGTGCACGTGGTTTATGGATTGATGGGCCTTAAAACTCATGCCAAACTCTCACTCGTCGTGCGTGATGAATCGCAAGGCCTACGTCTCTACTGCCATATTGGTACTGGAAATTACAATCCAAAGACTGCGCGCTTTTATGAAGATCTAGGAATTCTTAGCGCAGATACTGTTTTAACGGAAGATCTAACAAAACTGTTCAACCAATTATCAGGTTTTGCACCTCACTCAACTTACTCAAGGCTATTAGTTGCTCCACGTACCCTTCGTACCGGCTTGTTAGAAAAAATCGAAAATGAAATCGCAAATGCGAAGGCTGGCAAGCCAGCCGGCATTCAGATGAAGCTCAATTCACTGCTTGATGAAGAATTTGTAGAAGCGCTATATCAGGCATCTTCTGCTGGTGTGAAAATCGATTTAATCATCCGCGGTATATGTGCGATCCGCCCTGGCATTAAAGGTCTATCTGAAAACATTCGAGTTCGATCAATTTTGGGAAGATTCCTTGAGCATTCTCGTATTTATCATTTTGTTAATGGCGGCGATAATGAATACTGGATCGGTAGTTCAGATTTAATGCACCGAAACCTTGATCGCCGAGTAGAAAGCTTGGTGCGTATTGAGCGCCCAGCGCATAAGAGCTCATTGCAAGAGTTAATCGATCTTTCCATCAGCGACGAAACAGCAAGCTGGCACCAGGACGCCGATTCCTGGAAGCGGGTAACGACAGATAAATCAGGTGAGCCTTTGCAAGATTTGCAGGGTATTTACGTAAAGCGTTATCGAAAGGCTAGGCCATGAGTAAAGAAGATGGCGCACCGCTAATCCAAGCCGCAGGCGCTGTTTTATGGCGTAAAAGCTCTGAATCCGAAATCGAGATTGCCGTTATTCACCGTCCTCGTTATGACGATTGGTCACTTCCTAAAGGCAAAGTAGAAAATAACGAATCACATATCGCAACTGCTTACCGTGAAGTTTTAGAAGAGACTGGCTACACATCTACTTTCGGTCCTGAAATTGGCGTAGTTGTTTACAAGCTGGAAGGTGCACCTAAAGAAGTGCGTTACTGGGCGGCGCAAGCAAGCGATATTCAAGAAGGATCTCCTAATCCAGAAGAGGTAGATCAACTCGAGTGGCTTCCACCAAAGCTAGCCAAAGAGCGTCTGACAAATAAAGATGATCGAAAGATTGTTGATTATTTCTTGGAGTTTGGAACAGATACCTTCCCAATCATTTTGTTGCGCCATGCCAAAGCGTTAAAACGTACCGAGTGGAGCGGCGATGATGGCGATCGTCCTCTCGAGCATAAAGGTCAGTTACAGGCAAAGCGCTTGCTCCCAATTTATCTTCCATACGGGATAAAAGAAGTTCACACCTCTGATGCTCTGCGCTGCACCGAAACTGTTGAAACATTGACTCGCGCTATGGAGATAATTCCAATCTTCTCTGCCGATTTATCTGAATACGGGTATGAAAAGGATAAAGAAGTCTCATTGGATTACATTCAAGATTTAATGGATCGTGGTATTCCAGCGATAGTTTGTAGCCATAACCCAATTATTCCTAAGTTGGTTAAGAAATTAGTTGGCAAAAAGTACTTTAAATCAATGGATCGCGAATTGGAACCAGCCCAAGCAATTATCTTGCATTGCCGTACTGGAGAAGTTATTGCCTGCGATTGGATAGACGAACCCATAGTTTAAAACAAGGTCTAAAACAAGGTCTAAATAAAGTTAGCGTTCCATCCAGTCTAGCCAGCGTAAAACAATACCTTCGCGCAGAGCCCAAGGGCAGATCTCAAGTTCATTGATATGCAAACGTTCCATGGTTGTTCGGGCAACAATCGCACCAGCGACAATCTGCCGTGCGCGGCTCTGTGAAACTCCGGGTAGCTCAGCACGTTCCTTATTTGACATCGCCTGAAGCTTCGGAATCATTTTTGTGAGCGAGTTAATCTTTAAATATTTTGGATTGTCATCAAACCAATGTTCGCCAAGACGAGCCAGCGTTCTAAAAGTTTTACTGGTTGCAACGAAGTGATCTGCGATATGTTCCATAATATCTTCGGGTACCGAACTCTTCACTGCCTCAATTACATAATTTTCCAAAGACTTTATCTCTTTAGAAGTGTGTGGATCCGAAGAAAGATATTCACGTGTCAGGCGTGATGCACCAAGTGGCAACGAAACAGTTGCTTCGGCGCTCTCGTCATCACCTACAGCAATTTCAAGCGATCCACCGCCAATATCTAAAACTAAAAGTCTCCCGCTCGACCAACCGAGCCAGCGGCGCACTGCTAAAAATGTCATTCGAGCTTCATCATCTCCGGAGAGCACTTGTAGATCTATATCGAACTTCTTATTGATCTGAAGCAATATTTCTTTTCCATTTTTAGCATCACGTATAGCAGATGTCGCAAATGCTAAGATTTCTTCAGTCTTAAACTCTTTAGCGTGTGAAATTGCATCGGCTATCGCAGTTTCAAGCAACTCAACGCCTTCGGGAGCTATCTCGCCAGAAATGTTTAAATACTCGTGAAGGCGTAGTTCAACTTTTTGATTAGTTGCTGGGCTTGGGCGTGCTCCTGGATGGGCATCAACTACTTGGAGGTGGACGGTATTAGAACCCACATCTAGAACGCCCAATCGCATGCGGCCAAACCTACCTGTCTAGCGCCCTAATCTCGTTGATTTTTACATTGCGCCAATAACTGCCATAATTACGCCCGTTGCCTTAATCGGTAGCAAGCCTCTCTAGCTCAGTGGTAGAGCAGCGCACTTGTAATGCGCAGGTCGTCAGTTCAATCCTGACGGGGGGCTCTGGAAAGTTTTGACCCGATAGAAGAAGGGGTAACGATGAAAGATTATTCGTTTCCTCACGAACAATTTGATGATCTGCTCGCCGCGAATGCTGAATACACAAAGTCGTTTCAATACTCCGAATTAACCGGTTCAGCGGCAAAAGGTTTAGCGATCGTAACCTGCATGGATTCTCGTATTAATCCGCTTTCAGTTGTGGGCATGCGATCTGGCGATGCCAAGATCCTACGCAACGCCGGGGCTCGAGTTACAGAGGACGTTATCCGCACCTTGGTGCTCGCTACATATCTTTTAAATGTAAAGCGCATCCTGGTTATGCCACATACCGATTGCGCGATGGCGCGTGGCGATGAAGCAGATATCCATGCGCTGATTGACGAGAAATTCGGCGTCGATACGCGCTCACTTGAATTTCGTACTACGCGTGATCAAAAGGCGGCGCTAGCGGTCGATGTAAACCGTATTCGCGCTTATCCACTTTTGCGTGATGGCGTCACCGTTGCCGGTGCAATTTATGATGTTAAGACCGGAACTATTGTTCCGGTTGATTGCTAACTCGCCGAATCGGCATCTTGGTTACTGGATAATTGAGATTCGTTAAGAATTGATGGACAATCGCAATAAATAGCGCTGGTTTTTCCTTAGGTGCAATATGTGATGTTCCTGGAATTATCGCTAACTGGCTTAACTCGACCGCGCGATACATATCGAGGGTGTGTTCGTGAGAGAAAACATCATCATCGCCAGCAATAAAAAGCGTTGGACATTCGATTTTTGCTAATTCTGTAAGAGGGACGTCAGGCTCAGATTCCCAAATCTTTAACATTTTTTTAATTTTTTCATTTTGAGTGTGTGGAGCATCGGGTGAAGTTGCAGCATATTCAGCCTTATCTTCTTCGCTTGGTTCTACAAAAGGAAGATGAGTCACTGCTCCAGACGGGTGGTAGTTAGCCCCGACGAGAATCAGCGATTTAACTAGCTCGGGGCGAGCAATCGCAACGCACATCGCGATGATTCCGCCATCTGACCAACCAATTAAATGTGCGGGCTCTTTGACGACATCTTCTAGATAGGCAATTGCTTCACGGATTTGAAAATCAAAATGAAAAGAACCATCTTGATCGCCGGTGTAGCCATGGCCGGTGCGATCGTATGCAAATAAATGAAAATCAGGTTCTAGATCAGGCGTTAAAACATAATCCCAGTGCGAAGTTTGGCTTAAGCCACCGTGCAGAAGTAGAACTGCTTCACCGTTGTTCTCCCATTCGTATGAATAGGTTTGGTGTCCACGTAAATCAATGTAGTCAGGCATGGTTGCTGCTTTGGCTACAGGCTATCCATGATGTGGCGATTGCCGCGGTCGAATGTTAAATAGTTCCAGGTCCAATCGGCGATAGTGCCGATCTTGTTGCGCCCGCCAAGTAAGTAGAACAAATGCAACCACAACCAGGCATACCAAGCGGGAATACCCGTGATTTGGATTCCCTTAAATTGCACAACCGCTTTATGGCGACCAATTGTTGCCATGGAACCTTTATCGAGGTATTTAAAATCTTGTAGCGCTTGACCGCGCGCGGCACGCATAATTTGTTTTGCAACCCAACGCCCTTGTTGCATCGCAACTGGTGCAACCATCGGTAAGAAACCACCATCTGCGCCCTTTGCGCTAGAGATATCACCGATCGCCCAAATATGTGGATAGTGATTTACCTGCAAGTTCTGCGCAACGCTGATGCGAGTTCCTTCAAGTGGCAAGTTAAGTAGCCCACCAGTTGGTTCACCTTTAACACCGGCTGCCCAAATAGTCACTTCTGATGGAATTACAGATCCATCCTTAACAAGAATCTGACGTGGCTTTACTTGTTGCACAGCGGTATTGAGCAGAACCTTGACGCCAAGTTTCTCTAAATCTTTCTTAGCTCGCGCAGATAACTTTTCGCTAAACATCGGCAAAATTCTTGGCCCTGCTTCGATCAAGTAGATATCGATATGTTCTGCGGCATTTGCTTCATCATTTTTAAGTGGACCACGTTTTAGCTCGGCAAGCGCGCCAGCCATTTCTACGCCAGTTGGACCTCCACCGACAACGCTGAGCGAAAGTCGGGTCTGATCTTCAAAACGACAGAGATCTTCAAAGCGGCGCATTACTTCAGCGCGAATACCGATTGCTTCATGCACGCTCTTCATTCCAAGTGCATGCTCATTTACTCCTGCAACTCCGAAATCTGCAGTTGCAGAACCAAGTGCAACAATTAAATGATCGAATTCAAGAACTTCAGAAGAATCTAGTTTTACAGATTTGTTTTTATGATCAACCGAGATTGGGGAACCCATACGGAATTTCACGCCGCTCTTGCGCAGTGCGCCTCGGACTGGATGCGCCACATGGTCTGCAGCAAGTCCGGCAGTTGCCACCTGGTAGAGCAGGGGTAGGAATGTTTGAAAGTTGTGGCGATCAACAACGGTTACATCGGCATCTTTCGAGAGCGCCTTGGCAGCGGTTAGCCCGCCAAAGCCTGCGCCCAGAATTACGACGCGAGGTCGATTAGAAGAAGCCATGTGCAGAGTCTAGGCTCTCCACCATGAACTCGCAGAACTCAGGGCGTTTGATACTTGTAACTGGCGCATCGGGCTATGTCGGCGGCCGTTTGGTACGCGACCTCGTAAGCGATAAATGCGATGTGCGAATTTTGGTACGCGATGCGCAGAAAGTTGCCGATCAACCTTGGGCTAAAGATGTAGATATTGTTGAAGGCAATGCCACGATCGTTTCAGATTTAGATCGCGCTCTCAAAGGCGTGCATACCGCTTTCTATCTTTTGCACTCTATTAATTTAGGTAAAAACTTCGACGATATTGAATCTGAAATGGCGCGCAATTTTGCAGTTGCCGCAGAAAAGCAAGGCGTTAAGCAGATTGTTTACTTAGGTGGAATTGCTAACGATAAGAACCGTAGCCAGCATTTAGCATCTCGCATGAATACAGGTGCGCAGTTAGCATCAACATCAGTTCCTGTTTTAGAACTTCGCGCTGGAATCATTATCGGTTCGGGCTCAGCTTCCTTTGAGATGTTGCGCCACCTAACTCACCGCTTGCCAATTATGACCACACCAAAATGGGTTTCGAATTTAACGCAACCAATTTCCATCCGCGATGCGCTCTATTACTTGCGTAAAGCTGCCTCACTTGAAAAACCGGTGGGCAAGGTTTGTGACATCGGCGGCAAAGAAGTTCTTTCTTACGCTGACATGATGCAGAAATTTGCCAAGTTATCAGGGCTTCGCAAGCGCTGGATTGTTTCCGTTCCTGTTCTAACTCCGAAGCTCTCTTCGTTGTGGATCGGTTTTGTGACTCCCGTGCCAACATCACTTGCTCGCCCACTAGTCGAATCTTTGATTAGCGAAGTAGTTGCAGATCCGGCAAAGAGTATTGATGCAATTATTCCGCCACCACCAGAAGGATTTATCGATGTCGAAGGTGCAATTACCTTGGCGCTTTCTCGTATTGCAGATCGCGATGTAATTACTCGTTGGTCAGATGCTGCATTTCCAACTGCGCCGTGGCAGAAAGCGCAAGGCGATCCCGAATGGGCTGGTGAAATGGTTCTGCGCGATCGTCGCGAATCAAATACTGAAGCAAGCGCAGCATCTGTGTGGCAAGCGATTGAAAGTATCGGTGGCGAAAACGGTTACTACGGTGCAGATTTTCTCTGGTTCTTGCGCGGTTTGTTAGATCGCATCTTTGGCGGAGTTGGACTTCGTCGTGGCCGTCGCGATCCGTTAACCCTGCGCGTTGGTGACAGTTTAGATTTCTGGCGCGTTGAAGAGTTAGAACGCGGCAAGCGATTAAAGCTTTACGCTGAAATGGTTCTGCCTGGAAAAGCTTGGCTCGAATTTAGCGTTATCGATAACGGAACCGATCGCACTGTTGTACAAGAAGCTAGCTTCTCGCCACGTGGTTTAGGCGGTCAGTTGTATTGGTACTTTGTACTTCCCTTCCATATCTTTGTTTTCCCAACGATGATGCGAAATCTGATTCGAAAGGCCAATCGCACCGACCATGCCAATTCACGCCTTTAATTCAGAGGTCGAATCCCTTGCCAAAGAGATCCTGGCATACAGCCTGCTGC
>JACCDJ010260224.1_pt1 | contig 12573 bp, 10 predicted proteins | sample 7444481 | NCBI WGS metagenome assembly JACCDJ01 (sample SAMN15323435, study PRJNA562643) | freshwater metagenome | isolation source: river surface water | place: USA:Blue River Watershed | collected 2017-08-15 | reverse complement strand
GTTGTTGAGAAACCTGGTGCTGAGGACTTGCTGAGAGGAAGATCGGTTGCTGGAACTGGAACTATCACTCCAAGTGGTCGAGTGGGCGCAATCGGCGGAATTGAAGAGAAAATGATTGGCGCTTCCCGTAAAGGAGCGACGATTTTTCTCGCACCTCGAGAGAATTGTGTGGATATCCGACATATTCCGAGAGGTTTACAGGTAATTCCAGTCAATACGCTTGCTGAAGCTATTTCTTACCTCCGCGCCCCCGATACCTTCAAATTTCCTACTTGCGAGAGTTTGGATAACCTCACCTCATGACATTTGGCAACGGCCCCGAAAATCCATTCCGTAATTTCAACTTTCCCAAAAGAAACCCGGGCCAGCCTCGACGTTTAGGTGCGCTGCCAATAACTGTAATCGTTCTTACCATTCTGGCAGTAGTTCTGGTTTCACTAAGTGGTTTCTATGTTGATTACCTATGGTTTCGGTCAGTTGATTACTCATCAGTCTGGACAACGCTATTAGTAACTAGAGCGACCTTATTTTTTGCATTTGGATTAGTCACTTCTCTTGTCATTGTCGCTAACATAATCGTGGCCTACAAACGGCGACCAATATACGTTCCAACTACAGTCGAAGCCGACAATCTTGAGCGTTATCGAGCTCAGATAGAGCCAATAAGAAAGTTAGCGATTGTTGGAATCTTCTTAGCAATATTTTATTTTGCCGGATCAGCTGGCTCCCAGTTCTGGGAGAGTTGGCTTCTGTATAGAAACGCAACGCCATTTGGTGTCTTAGATCCACAATTTAATCGCGATATCTCTTTCTTCATGTTCACCTTACCTTTCTGGCAAGCGCTCGTAGGTTGGGCTATTTCAACTTTGATATTGGCGACCATTGCCGCAACTGTTGTTCATTACATCTACGGTGGAATTCGCCCACAAGTTCGCGAAGATCGCACAACTGTTACCGCTCGTGTTCAGCTATCAATTCTCCTGGGCGCGATTGTGGCGATAAAAGCTATTGCATATTGGTTAGATAGATTTGCACTCGCGACTTCAGATGAAGGCATCATTACTGGTCTTACATACACAGATGTGAACGCAGTACTTCCAGCAAAATCAATCCTTACCGGAATTGCCATAATCTGCTCACTTCTCTTCTTCGCAAATATCATTCGCCGTTCCTGGGTTTTACCTGCAGCCGGCTTGGCACTTCTAGGAATCTCATCGTTCTTAATCTCCGGCGTATATCCAGCTTTAATCCAACAATTCCAAGTTAAGCCCAGTGAATCTGCAAAAGAATCGCCATATATTCAAAGAAATATCGAATCGACTAGAGCTGCATACGGTTTAGATAAAGTCGAAGTTAAGGATTACCAGGCCACAATCGACACAAGTGCAGGTCAGTTGAATAACGATGTCGATACCGTTGCGAACATCAGGTTGATGGACCCCAATGTCTTATCCTCAACGTTCCGCCAACTCCAACAGATTAAGCCTTATTACACATTTACCGAATCATTAGATGTTGACCGCTACATGATCGACGGCAAGATGCGCGATATGGTGGTTGCGGTACGTGAATTAAATATTGAAGGAAACCCAAATCGAAATTGGATTAATGATCATCTCGTTTATACCCACGGATTTGGATTTGTCGGAGCATATGGAAATGCGCAAGATATTGATGGAAAGCCGGTTTTCACGATGGGGGATATCCCACCTAAAGGAATTTTAGGAGATTTCCAACCAAGAATTTATTTCGGTGAGAATAATCCTGAGTATTCAATTATTGGCGCACTTAAAGGCGGCGATCAGGTCGAATTTGATTATCCAGATGATGCATCTCCAAACGGCCAGAAGAATTACACCTACACCGGTTCAGGTGGAGTGCCGATGGGCTCACTATTTTCGAGGTTGTTATTTGCTATCCACTACCAAGAGCAGCGGATACTTTTATCTAACTTAATCAACTCCGAATCAAAGATCGTCTTCAATCGAGTCCCTCGAGATCGGGTTGCGAAAGTTGCACCTTGGTTAAAGCTAGATGGCGATCCATACCCAGCTATCGTCGATGGCAAGATTGTCTGGATTATTGATGGCTACACAACCAGCGCTGGATATCCTTACTCTCGAACCGTAGACGTCTCTGGTGCAACGACCGATGCGTTGAATATAAATAACAATCCACTTACCGCGGTCCCTAATTCCAAGATTAATTACATAAGAAATTCAATTAAGGCGACGGTAGATGCATACGACGGAACGGTCACTCTCTACGCTTGGGATGAGAAAGATCCAGTCCTTCAGACTTGGACTAAAGCATTCCCGACTGTTGTAAAGCCACGCTCTGAAATGAGTGAAGCGCTCATCTCCCACGTTAGATACCCAGAAGATATCTTCCGCGTACAACGAGATGTCTTATCTCTCTACCATGTGAAAAATGCCAATGCCTTTTATGGTGGACAAGACTTCTGGAGGGTTCCAAGAGATCCTTCGACTCTTGGCGCAAATGCAGGAGCGCAACCTCCGTATTTCTACACCTTGAAAGTTCCAGGAGAAGAGAAGGCTTCGTTCTCCTTGACTACACCATTTGTTCCAAGAGGTGGCCGTGAGAATCTCTCTGCTTTCGCAGTTGTAAATTCAGATCCTGGCGAAAATTATGGAAAATTTACGGTTCTCCAATTACAGCGTTCGACAAATATTGCAGGCCCTTCACAGGTTGCCTCAAACTTTGAAGCGAATCCAACGGTTGCGCTCTCGCTCTCGTTATTGCGTCAAGGTGGATCGGATGTTGTACTAGGAAATCTCTTGACGCTTCCGGTTGGCGGCGGGTTACTTTACGTACAGCCGGTATATGTAAGAGCTACTGCTAATACCGCGGCTTATCCACTTCTCCAGAAAGTGCTTGTTTCATTTGGTGAAAAGATTGGATTTGATGACACGCTTCGCGGCGCACTTGATCAAGTATTTGGTGGCGATAGTGGATCTCGCGATATTCCAGGTACCGATGCGCAACCAGGAACAGGCAGTGGCGGAAATGATCTCCAACAAGCGCTAGAAAGTGCGCAGCGAGCACTTGCTGATGCGCAAGCAGCGTTGACGCGCGGAGATTTTGCGGCTTATGGAAAAGCTCAAGATCGTTTGAAGGCTGCGATTGAAGCGGCTGTTAATGCGCAGCGTCGCTAGCAGCAATTACACCGAAGCAAAAAGAAGTAATTTGTTTCAACAGAGATCAACCTCTATTGTTCGACATACCGACGCGGGGTGGAGCAGCTCGGTAGCTCGCTGGGCTCATAACCCAGAGGTCGTAGGTTCAAATCCTGCCCCCGCTACCAAAATTTCTTATTGATCTTTTGTTTTTTTGGGATCCGACATTCGACCTGCGTGAGCGACCGCCGATGGATCGCGTTTCGACTTGATCAAACTAGCAATAGTCGAAATAGCAATGATTGAGCCGATTACTATGAGAGAGATATTGGTTGAAATCTTTGTGGGAGCATCGAATTCTTCATATGCCCAGAGCAACATAAGTTTAATTCCGATAAAGACCAGGATAAACGAGAGCCCGAGCGAGAAGTAAATAAGTTTCTGAACCAAATTCTTCATTAGAAAATAAAGCGCTCGCAATCCAAGTAAGGCAAAGGCATTTGCGGCGAAAACCAAGAATGGCTCTTGGGTAACTCCAAAAGTGGCCGGTATCGAATCAAGAGCGAAGAGTAGATCAGTAGCGCCAATTGCAATCATGACCAGCAGAAGCGGAGTAGCAAACCGTTTTCCATTCTCTTTTATAAATAGCTTCGTGCCATGATATTTATCTGTGAAGTTAAATTTTCGCTGGGCATAATTAACGATTGGATTTTCGCTCAGATCGGGATCTTCATCCCAATGTTGCATTAACTTGATGCCGGTCCAGAGTAAGACGGCACCGAAGATTACAAAGGTGAAGGCAAAGGCCTCAAGCGCAGCAGCACCAATAGCGATGAAAATCGCCCTCATAATCAAGGCAAGAATTATTCCGACCATCAATACGCGTTGATGGTAAATCGTAGGTACCGCAAAATTACTAAGAATAATTATGAAAACGAAGAGGTTGTCCATAGATAGCGATTTCTCGACGATATATGCAGCGAAATACTCTTTTCCGAATTGCGTCCCGAAATCGGCCCAAACCCAAATTCCAAATATGACAGCTACAGCTATATAGAAAACCGACCAGAAGGTAGCTTCTTTAAAGGAAACATCATGAGCTTTACGAGTCGAAGTTAATAGATCAAAGAGTAGGAGCCCAAGAATAAGAGCAACTGTCAACAACCAGATTGAAAGAGTTATATTCACCGGGAGAGATTAGTGCTCCGATTGAGTCGGAGCGAATTTAAAACGACGAAAAGACTTGAAAATGCCATTGCGCCACCGGCATACATCGGATCTAGCGCACCAAGAGCGGCAATTGGAATACCGATAATGTTATAAATAAAGGCCCAACCCAGATTAGTACGGATGATTCTTAGAGTTTTCCGAGAAAGATCAATTGCATTTAGGGCGTTACCGAGTTTTGGCTGCATCAAAGTGATATCTGCAGTTGCAATTGCAGTATCTGTCCCTGTCCCCATCGCAATACTTAAATCTGCTGCGGCTAAAGCTGCGGCGTCATTTACTCCATCGCCAATCATCAATACTTTAGAACCGGTCGCTTGTAGCTCCTTTACCTTTTCAATTTTCATCTCTGGGGTAGCGCTTGCTAATACCAAGTTCTCATCGATGCCGACTTCATGAGCAACTCGTTTTGCTACCGCTTCATTATCTCCAGATGCAAGATATATCTGGATTCCTCTATTCCGAAGAGCGCTGATAGCTGCTGCTGAATCAGGGCGAATAGTGTCACCCACTTCAAACGCAGCGACCGCAATGCCATCGATTGCTGCAAGTGCAATCGAATTTCCATTTTTCTGGGAGATGCTAATAACTGACTCAAAAGAATCTGGGATATTCAATGTTGCTTTACGAATCGCGTTTGGCGAGCCAATAATTACCGGTAAGCCAGATGCAGCAAATTGGACTCGAGCGGCAATACCTTGGCCGCTTGTCTCTTCTAAATCAGTAAACGGAAGAGTTTTTCCAATCGGATTTTCACTAACTAGATATCTGGCAATTGCGCCTGCAACGGGATGATTACTCTCTCGCGCAACGGTCAAAATCGCTAATCTCGCCGCTTCTTCCGTGATTCCTATCTTTGAAGAGTGAAGAAAGATTTTGTTAACAACCTGCATCTGGCCGGTGGTGATAGTCCCAGTCTTATCCAAGATCACCGCATCTATCTTTGGTGCAACTTCCAAGACCGCGGTTCTTCGCAAGATGATTCCGCTACGCGCGCCTCGACCGGTAGCAACAAGGAGTGCAACTGGAGTTGCCAATCCAAGCGCACACGGACAAGCGATTACTAGGACTGCTACTGCCGCTGAAATTGAGTTTGAAAGTGGATTTTCTAGATAAATCCAAATCGCTAAAGTTCCTAAGGCAAAGAGCAGAACTACTGGAACAAATACTGCGCTAATTCGATCCGCAAGTCGTTGTATCGGCGCTTTCTCGCTTTGCGCCGAAAGTACCATCTTGGTAATTCGAGATAGTTCAGTGTCACTTCCTACGCGTGTTGCACAAATTACCAATCGACCCGATTGATTTATTGCGCCTGCAATTACTTCAGACCCGACGCTAACTTCAATGGGAAGCGATTCGCCTGTGAGGAGCGAGTTATCTACTGAACTGGCACCCTCTATAACTCTGCCATCTGTTGGAATCCGTTCACCAGCGCGAACGATGCAATATTCGCCAACTTGTAGATTTTCAATTGGGGCAACAATCTCTTCGCTTCCACGAAGAATTCTGACTTCCTTACTTCCAAGTGAAATTAGTTTTGCCAGTGCGCTACCTGCGCGACGTTTAGCTCTGGACTCAAGATACCTTCCGAAGACGATAAAGGTTATGACCGCTGCTGCGACTTCGGCATAGATATCTCCCGCACCGGTGGAGTTTGCGTAGATAGACCAACCAAAAGCTGTAATTGATCCGAGCGAAATTAAGTTATCCATGGTTGGGTGTGTGAAATTTCGCAGCGCAGCTCGATGAATTGGCCAAGCTATAAAGATTACGACTGGAGCGGTGAGAGCGATTGCTAACCAGCCACTCGGAGAATAGAGAGGGTTCGGTATGCCGAATCGATCAAGTTGCGTAAGAATAAAAGTATCTACATCACCGTGAATTGAGTGAACCATGGAAATAACAATTACGGGGATAGTAAAAATAATCGCAAGAAGTGTGCGAAGTCCCATCTTGCGCGAATGAGAGAAGCTCTCACTCTCATCAGTACGCAATTTTGCCGAATAACCGGCGCTCTTTACCGCGTCAATAAGTTCCTTACTCTTTGTTCCGCGTGGGACTAATACGTGAGCGCTCTCAGTCGCAAGGTTAACCGTGGCTTTGGCTCCAGGAACTTTATTTAGAGATCTTTCAATTGTTGCTACGCAGGATGAGCACGTCATTCCTGTGACTTGTAGATCTACTTGCTCTAACTCAGAATTTCCAGGCATTTCAATTTCCGTGTTTTTCAGTATTGATAGCGGCCAAGAATTTGGGATGAAGTGTGCGATTAGAAGATATGCCGCCGGCTCCAAATGGTCCGGAAACGCCATGGAAGTCCGAGAAGATTCCTCCCGCTTCTTCAACAATTACTGCTAGCGCTGCCATATCCCAGAGCGCTAATTTAGGTTCAGCAGCGATATCAACTGCACCTTCTGCTACCAACATATGTGACCAGAAATCTCCGATGCCACGAACTCGCCAAACCTGATCGAGTATCGCCAAGTAACTTTCCTTGCGATCTCCCCAATCTGCTAAATCAGAGAAGGAGATAGAAGCATCGCTTAACGCCGCAACTTTAGAAACGCTGATTTGGGTAGCAGGTCCACCATTTACCTCCGTAAATGCGCCAAATCCGGTCGCTGCGTACCAACGCCTGAATAAGGCAGGTGCGCTAACCATGCCAGCGATTACGCGATCTATACCTGATTCATCTCGTTCAACTAAACCAATTAGCGTTGCCCAAATTGGAACGCCACGCAAGAAATTCTTAGTGCCATCTATTGGATCAATAACAAAATATCGACTGCCCTTTGAAATCTTTTCTGGAGAGCCAAACTCTTCACCGACAATCAAATAGTCAGGGCGCTCATTTGAAAGGATTTTGCGAAGCGCTTCTTCAACAGAACGATCCGCGTCGGTTACTGGCGTCATGTCTGGCTTTGTCTCAATCTTCAAATCCAGCGCGTGATAGCGCGCCATCGAAATCTCATCTGCAGTATTCGCAAGAGTTTTGAGGAGCTCGATCTCACCAGCACCGGAAGATTTCATAGAACTAGATTAGCGTTCGCTGGCAGCCAGTATTCGGCGCAAACCTGCGATCCGCCGCTTTGTTCCGCTTTCACTCGCTTCATTTAGGGCGCAGCCGGCTTCATCATGAGAGCAGTTTTTCGGACACTTAACAATTAAGCGCGCTAACTCTTCAAAGGAACCGATGATGCGATTTCGATCTATATGTTCTAGCCCAAAAGATCGCACACCTGGGGTGTCGATAACCCAGCCAGAGCCCGGAAGTTCGAAAGCAAAAGCGCTTGAAGAGGTATGACGGCCTCGACCAGTTGCTTGGTTTACATCTCCAGTTGAGCGAAGTGAGTTCTCAATGATTGCATTTACTAAAGTTGATTTTCCGACTCCGCTATGGCCGATTAGAACTGAGCGCTTACCATTTAATGCGCTTCGTAACTTAGTCAAAACCTCTGATTTAGCAAGATTACTGCGATCATCTTTAGGAAGTGCGCTTCTATAAATTTCAATATCTAGAGGTTCGTAATCCGATGTGAATTCAATTGGATCGGCAAGATCAGATTTTGTTATCACTAGTATCGGTTTAATTCCTTGATCGAAAGCTACAGCCAGACAGCGATCTACGAAACCGTGGCGCGGCTCTGGATTTGCGGCGGCTACGACAATTAGGAGTTGGTCTACATTTGCGGCGACTACTTTCTCTTGCGCGCCCGCATCATCAATCGTGCGCGACAATGCATTTCGTCTCGGCTCTACTTCGACTGCTCTAGCTAATGTTCCGGGAACGCCGGAAAGATCGCCATCAAGTTTTATTGAATCACCCACAACAACCGAGTTCTTACCTAATTCTCTTGCTTTCATGGCGGTAATGACTAAGCCGCTATCCATAACTGCCGTAATTCGGCCACGATCAACTGTGATCACTGTAGCTGTAGCACGTGACGAATAGTCGGGTCGATCCTTACTTCTTCTCGGCTTCGAACGGGGAGCGCGAACTCGCGCATCTGCCTCGTCATAGCGTTTTCTCATTTGAGGAGAGTGCTCCAAAGTTCTACAAAATTGGGGAGGGTCTTGCGAGTGGTTTCAATATTTTCAACTTCTATTCCGGGAACTTTCAATCCCAAAAGAGCTCCTGCCGTTGCCAATCTGTGATCTTCATAAGTATGAAATATTCCTGAGTGAAGTGGTCTAGGTTCAATCAATAGCGAATCTGGACTCTCGGTTACTTTTCCGCCGAGTAATTCCAATTCAGTTTTAAGAGCCGTCAAGCGATCAGTCTCGTGTAAACGAAGATGTCCAATCCCAGTTAAATTTGATGGTGAGTCTGCCAGCGCAGCTAGTGCGGCAATTACCGGAGTTAATTCACCTTCATCATGAAGATCAATATCTACTCCGTGAACTACGCCATTTCCTTTTATTCTTAAACCGGATTCGACGAAATCTATGATTGCGCCCATTTTGGTAAAGATTTCTCGGAGACGATCTCCTGGCTGGTTTGTCTTAAGAGGCCAATCGCGAATAATTAATTCACCACCGCAAACCATTACCGCGGCCATAAAGGGAGCAGCATTAGATAGATCTGGCTCAATAATCATGGTTTTTCCAGTGAGCGATCCTGTCACTTTCCAAAGATTTTCTTTATAGCTAACTTCTGCGCCAAAGGCTTCCAATAAGTTAATGGTCATCTCGATATGCGGAAGAGACGGTAATCGTTCGCCTACATGACGTACCTCAAGGCCATTGCTCATTGCGGGTGCGGAAAGTAAGAGCGCTGATAGAAATTGACTCGAGTTACTTGCATCTACTTCGACAGCGCCACCAGTTATCTCTCCGGAACCATTAATTGTTAGCGGGAGTGCGAATCTTCCTCCGTGTTCTATGGAAACCCCAAGATCTATTAACGCTTTGATCAGTGGTCCTACAGGTCTTTCATGAGATCTCGGGTCGCCATCAAAATGAATTAAGCCCTGCGCAAGTGCGGCAACGGGAAGTAGAAATCGCATTACCGTCCCAGCATTTCCAACATCTATTGCAGCTGGGCCAACAAGTTTTTTTGGGTTAACTTGAATGGTCGCATCGCTTTCCGAAGATGCAACTGAAATTTCAACTCCGAGCGCTTTGAGAGCTTTAATCATTAACTCGGTATCGCGAGAATGAAGCGGCCGGATCAAAGTAGAGGGGGTTTTTGCCAAAGCGGCGAGCACCAGAGCTCGATTAGTTACGGACTTAGATCCTGGGATTGTTAAAGTGGCAGAAATTGGCTTGTCACCTCTAAATGGTGCCTGCCATTGGCTCATCATCGAATTCTACCTGTTGGATTAAATTGAAGAAGTCGACTTAAATGTCAGCATGTGCGGAAGATTTGCGCTCTCAGCGATGGCGTCAGAAATTGCCGAGGAGTTCAATATAAATGGTGAACCGAATCGCACATTACCTGTGGATTGGAACATTAAGCCAACTCAAGATATCTACATAATCAAGACGCAAGAGAGAAATCTTGATGTGGTTAGTTGGGGATTGATTGCGCCGTGGAGTAAAGATGGTGAGGCGGCCTTACGCTCGCAATCGCAGGCTATTAATGCAAGATCGGAAACGGTATTTGAGAAACCTACTTTTCGAAACGCGTTTCATCATAAGCGATGCTTAATTCCAGCAAGTGGATATTACGAATGGGCTACTGAATTAGGAGCTCTTAAATCAAAACAGCCGGTCTATATTTCGCGGAAAGATTCTCACTTACTAGCTTTCGCTGGAATTTTTGATACTTGGCGATCGCCAGAAGGTGTCGAACGAAAAAGTGCGGCAATTATGACCTGCGATGCGGTTGGTAAACTCGCGAAAGTCCATAATCGAATGCCAGTTTTTCTACCAAGAAAATTATGGGATAGCTGGCTGAATCCAGATTTATCTGAAACTAAAGCTCTTATGGAGATTGTAAATTCGAGAGAGGATGACAGCGCGCTGCAGTTCTGGCCGGTTCGCCCTTTAGTAAATTCCATTAAAAATAATGGGGCAGAATTAATCGAGCCTCTTGAAGTTGGAGATCCCGAGACGCTCTTTTAGCATTCCGGTCACTAAATTATCCAACTCGGTTATGAGACGATACCCTTAGCAGTGATGGCGAAGAAAGAGTCAGAGCGGAAAGAATCAGAGCGAAAAGAGTTGAGCAAGGTCTCAAACTCTGGCGCTGGTGAATTGGTTCGCGTAGATCGCGAAAAGGAATCTGCCGCCGAACGAGCGAAGCGTTTTGAGAAAGATGCTTTGCAATATATGAATCAGCTTTATGCCGCTGCGCTTCGGTATACGAGAGATCCGGACGATGCACAGGATCTAGTTCAAGATACTTATGCAAAGGCTTACACCTCATTTCATCAATTTGAGCCTGGAACTAATTTGAAAGCTTGGCTCTATCGAGTTCTAACAACAACTTTTATCAATACTTATCGAAAAGACCAACGAAGGCCACAGACCTCAGATAATGAGGTTGAGGATTGGCAATTAGCCGAGGCCGCATCTCACACAAGTGATCAAGGTAAATCTGCCGAAGATGTGGCTTTAGAGAATCTTCCAGATAGCGACATCAAACGGGCCTTACTCGAAATTCCCGAAGAATTTCGAATCGCGGTCTATCTAGCCGATGTCGAAGGTTTCTCGTACAAGGAAGTAGCAGAAATAGTTGGAGTTCCAACGGGAACTGTAATGTCCCGACTTCATCGGGGAAGAAAACAGCTCCGCGAGAAGTTGACTGAGTATGCCCGCGAATTGGGATATGTAAAGGGAGGGTCATGATGGAGTCGATGAACTGTCTCCAATGCCAAGAGTGGCTGATCCCATTTATAGATAACCAGATTGAGGACTCAGCGATTTTCAACGAAATTGCTTTCCATCTTCAAGATTGTGCTGATTGCAGAAATCAATTAGAAATTGAACGGCGCACAATTGATGTTGTAAGAGCTCTATTGGTAAGAACCTGTTGCGAAAAAGCGCCCACAACTTTGCAAGAGAGAATTGCGCACCAACTTCATCTAATTCAACTACAGCAAATGGCGGGTTACGCACAGACTGAAATAATTACTCAGTACCGTCGAACTGAAATAACCATAGATGGCCAGACTCAGATTGAGATTGAGACCTCACACGAAATCCGTAGAGATTTCCCACTCGAGTAAGGTTTTTGAATTATGAGGATATACCCTCATGTTTCTTTACTTTTGCAATCACTCGATAAGTAATCGGCAAGAGAATTACCTCAAATAAGGTTTTGTAGACGTACCCAGTTGCCAGGTAATTCAAAAACTCATCAAAATTTAATCTTCCAAGCGATGCAATCAAGGTAAAAACAAAAGTATCTACAAACTCACCGACCACGGTAGAGCCGATAAGTCTGGCCCAGAGTTTTTTGCCATGGGTTCTTCCTTTTAGCCATACCAAGGTCCACGAATTTGAGAGTTGTCCCAATAAAAATGCGATAACGCTAGCTGCGACAATTTGAGGAACAAATCCGAGAATTGATTCAAAGGCAGCTTGATTTTCCCAACTAGAGGCCGCGGGAGAAATCTGGATCAACCAGAAAGTAAGCCCAGCTAGGATTCCAATTCCGAATCCGGTGAAAATTACTCGGCGAGCTGCCTTATATCCGTACACCTCGGTAAGGACGTCGCCCAGAATGTATGTGAGCGGGAAGAGAAATGCCCCTCCATCAGTCTTAATCGGACCGAAATCAATGAATTTAACTGCTCCGATATTTGAGATTAAAAGAAGCGAGCAGAATATTGCGGCGAGTATGGGGTAGTAACTTCTCAAGTAGCCGGCATCACTCTGTGGTATTTGCTGCGAATTCATTCCGGTAAAGATACCGGAGATTTACCCACTTACCCGTTAGATTAAACCTGATGCTAAACGAATCAGTTATCGGTGCGGTCGGAATCTCGCAAATGGTGGTGCGACCTGGCGATACCTCATTGGCTCATGGCAGTGGCGATATGGCGATTTTATCTGCCAGTTTTTTCGTGACATTAATGGAGAGCGCCTGCAACTCGTCACTTGCTGACCTGATTGAAAATGGCGACACCACTGTGCTTACTGATCTTCAATTTGAAGTTCTGCACCCCGTCGGTATTGGTACTGAACTGCAGGGCGCTGCGACTTGTACTTCGTTTAGCGATGGAAATCTAATATTTATCTGTGAAATTCACGACGGTCAGCG
>JACCDJ011375588.1_pt1 | contig 12580 bp, 9 predicted proteins | sample 7444481 | NCBI WGS metagenome assembly JACCDJ01 (sample SAMN15323435, study PRJNA562643) | freshwater metagenome | isolation source: river surface water | place: USA:Blue River Watershed | collected 2017-08-15 | reverse complement strand
TTTCTCCGTAGATTGCAGAATCATTCTCTACCTTGGTCCAATGGACTCCATGAAAAACCATGTATTGGTCGGAAAGGCCTTCTTTCAGTATTTGTAGGGTTCTATATTCACCCTTATGTAATTGCTCTCCTTCTGCTAACTGGAAGTCTTCTGGGAAAAGCTGAGCCATATCTTATCTAGTAAGTTTTTATAAAAAGTATCATTAATATTAAAAATACTAATACACTAACTTATAAATGAGCAACTGCCCCTTCTGTTCCTTACCTCCTAAACGAATCATTGATTCTAATAAGCTTGCTTTAGTGATCCGAGATGGCTTTCCAGTATCAAAGGGGCATACCTTGATCATTCCTAAGCGGCACATGGGCTCATGGTTTGAAACTAATGTCAATGAAAGAACCGCCCTCTTTGCATTACTTGATCAAGCAAAGTCTATTCTGGATCATGAATTTAAGCCTGACAGCTTCAACATCGGAATTAATGATGGTGCAGCTGCTGGTCAGACCGTTCCACATCTGCATATTCATCTAATACCTAGATATAAAGGTGATCAGGAAGATCCTAGGGGTGGCGTGCGGTGGATTATTCCGGATAAAGCGAAGTATTGGAAATAAAATGGGAATCTTCACACCGCTAATTAAAGAACTATTAACTAATGGTGAAGAATTTTCTACTCCTAGATCATACAAAGAATATAAACGCTTAAATGGCATAACAAGCAATGCCATGACAGCTTCTATTTTATCTATTGACTACTTTGATCGTCTTGATAGCGAACTTAGAGAAAATAATTTGATGGTATTCCGATTGGGCTCGGTTGCAGGTAATACAGGGACTAATTTTGCTATTGCAAGTGCAAAGAATGGTTTTGAAGACTACTTTCTTTTTGATGAGCTCCTATTAAGTGAGGCAGAACAAATTGCATATGGGCTAGAGAACTCTGAAAGTTATAGTGCATTTAAGCTATTACCAAAATTAACCGAGACCTCTCTTGTCAACTTATCTCTAGCTTCCGGAGTCCTCCAAAATGCATTAGGTATTGATACAGGCGGGTATCAACATATTCCAGCAACTTGCCAGTCAACTTTTAGTTTTCCTGTTAAACCCCACAAAGATCTAAATATCTTATGGCAACACCAGAATGGACAAGTTGAAATCGACGCCTTATTTTGTGGCCACCGAAATGGCAAAAAGGAGCTTTATTTAGTTGAATCAAAATTTGGCCAATCGCACAACACTCTCGCTAAACATAAACTCGTCTATCCATACTTAGCTATCAAAGCCAGTCTTAATGAAAGCATCAATATTGTTCCTATCTACCTAAAGACAAAAATTAAGGGAAATTCAATTAACTTTATGGTCACAGAATGTATATTTAAAGATAATATTTTTGCAGTTTCAAACCTTAAACCATTGAATACTAAGGTTTTTAATCTAAATAAACTTTAAATTTACTCGTGTTAAAAGCTCACTGGATGAACTCTCCAGTTGTTATACTTAACTGGAGAATTCATCCAGGAAAGACATGAAACAAGTTGATCTAAAGCTAGAGAGAGATAAGCCTCAGTTTTCGGGGCACGAAACGTTTCCCCTACGTCAGCTGTGGCTCAAAAAAGCCTACTCTAAAGTTGAAGAAAGTCAAAAAATTAGCCCAAAAAATACCAAGGGGCTCTTTTCAAATGATGATGCCATTGTTAAGTTTGGCGTTGGAAAAAATATGGTATCTGCTATACGACATTGGGCGCTTGCATGCGACATTATTAATGAAAATGATGAGTTTGGTTATTCCACAACGACACTCGGGGATAAGATTTATGGCGATAAGGGTTTGGACCCCTATCAAGAACATCCATCAACAGCGTGGCTGATACATTGGAAACTTGCGGGAGAAGGTAGGAGATCAACAACTTGGAAGTGGTTGTTTAATTATGTCATTGAACAAAGCCTTGATACAGAGAATCTAATAATTAATCTAAAAAACTATGCAAAAGAAAATAACTACAAGGTATCGCCAATATCATTAAAAAGAGATATTGAGTGCTGTCTTCGGAGTTATGTGCCTAGATCGACAGAAGATTCACCTGAGGAAATTTCAGATTCTGTACTTGGGGAACTTTCTCTTCTTAGCCAAACCAGTCGTGGGCATTTTGAATTTTCAAGAGGCAATAAAAAATCTCTCAGAGATGGATTATTTGCATATGCATTGACCAGGTTCTGGGTTTTACATTCACCACAGTCGGCGACCCTTTCATTTGAATCAATTGCGCATGAATATGGATCTCCAGGGCGGGTTTTTAAGCTTGACGAAGCGACCATACTTGATCGTGTTCAAGGATTAAATGAGGTAACTAAGGGAAAACTTAATTGGTCTGATACTGCAGGCATGAAACAGGTAAGTCGAAAGATAGACCTAACAGAAAAGGATGAATTTAATTTTTTAGTAAGCGCTTATGCCTAAGATACTCAAGCAAAAATTTCTTAATGAAACAGTTTCGGTTTCACGCCAGTTTCTTAGATCCGTAAATCTAGAGGCAGATCTAGGTCGATTAGACGCTCTTCAAGGTTATGTATGCCAGGAAACGGCTAGAAGCTTATTGGGAAACATGACCCATCATATTGCTAAGACTAGTCAGCGTGCTTTTACATGGACCGGTCCATATGGTGGAGGAAAATCCTCATTAGCTTTAGTTTTGGGCTCACTAGTATCCCCAACAAAATCATTAAGAGATAGTGCCAAAAAAATACTTGGATTAAGCGCAGATACAGAAAATAATCAGGCTTGGCAATGCTCAAAAGAAGGATGGTTAGTGATTCCGGTTGTTGGTAAGCGTCAAAGCGTTATTGAGTCAATTTCAACAGCGCTTGATAAGACCCTTGGAAAATCGTCAAAAAGGGTAACAAACTCAAGCATTATTTTGAGATTAATTGTGGAGGCTGAAAGACGAAAGAAAGATGGGGTTCTTCTTATTATCGATGAGCTTGGAAAGTTTCTAGAATCTGCTGCACAAAGTGGCGAAGACATTTACTTTTATCAAGAATTAGCCGAAGCTGCTAGCCGCTGTAAAGGCAAGCTAGTTATTGTAGGAATTCTCCACCAGTCATTTGAGCAATATGCAGTAAAACTCGGTAGAGATGCACGCGATGAATGGGCAAAAATACAAGGTCGATATATTGATATTCCTTTAGTAGCTGGCTCTGATGAAGTGATTGAGCTTGTCGGTAAAGCATTAGTAAAAAAAGATCCGCCATTATTAAAAGTTTCCAAAAACTTTACATCTATTGTTGCCGATAGCATCATTAAACGTCGGCCAAATTCACCCTCTAATCTTGAGGATGCTTTACTAAATTGCTGGCCATTACATCCTGTGACTGCAGCTTTACTGGGCCCCATTTCAAGAAAAAAGTTCAGTCAAAATGAAAGGAGTATTTTTGGATTCCTTGCCTCAGCAGAGCCTCTTGGATTTACCGATTTTCTTCACTCCTCGTATAGCCACGAACTATCTATTTATGGGCCTGCGCGCTACTGGGATTACTTGAAAGTTAATCTCGAGCAAGCTATTTTGGCGTCTGCTGACAGTCATCGTTGGGCCGCATCAATAGACGCAATCGAAAGAACTGAGGCACGAGAAGGCTGCACCGAGACTCACGTCAAACTCGTAAAAATAATTGCTCTCATTGACCTGTTTAAGTCAGGATCGGGCCTAAATGCTGAAGATCTAATTTTAGAAATTTCTGTTGAAAATACTGGCCCGGAAGAAGTAACAAGATGTCTTCAAGATCTTGCTAGATGGTCCATCATCGTGTTTAGAAAACATTTAAATGCCTGGGCAATTTATTCTGGGAGTGACTTTGATATTGACGCAACGGTAAATGAAGCACGAAAAGAGATTGGTTATATCGATGTAAAACAACTAGTAGAGCTTTCGGAGCTAAACCCAATAGTAGCGAAGAGTGAATATCACACAAAAGGCACTCTAAGATGGTTCACGCGGACTCTGATTCAGGCCAATTTAGCTGAAGATTACATTAGCAAACTTTTACCTAGATCAGGACCGGCAGGTGAATTCATATTAATTGCGCCCAATAAAGACCTTAATCAAAAACAAAATCGAAGTCTTATTCAAAAACTATCTCATATACCTTCATTACTTCCGGTTGTTATTGGATATGCTGAAAACTCAGAAAAGATTTATGAACTTGGCATGGAGCTTTCTGCCCTTGAACGTGTTCAAAAAACTCATAGGGAGCTTGAATCAGATGCGGTTGCTCGAAAGGAACTTATTGGAAGAGTTTCGGTAATTAAGGCTGAACTTGCTGATGAGCTAAAAAATTCATTTGAATCTTCAACTTGGTATCAATCAGGGAAGTTAATTAATAGGGCCACTCGGGAAACCCTATCTGCAATTGCAACAAAATTAGCATTCGAGCAATACCCTAAAACACCAATCATTTTTAATGAACTAGTTAACCGAGATTTAATTTCTGGTAACGCAACGCGGGCTCGTAAGGAATTAATGTATCAAATGCTAAAGAGAGCTGGCGAAAAAGATCTTGGTTTTGAGGGTTACCCAGCTAGCGCTGGACTTTTTTATACGATTATTGCTGAAAATGGTCTGTATCAAAATGTTAAAGGTAGCTATATTTTTACCGTTTCTGACAGAGATCATTTTTTTGGCAAATCATTATCTCCCCTATGGGAAGAGGCGGATAAACTTCTTAAAAATTCTCAAGAGATAGTTACATTAAATACTCTCTATGAGGTGTGGCAAGCGCCCCCAATCGGCTGTAGAAAGGGTCTTTTACCAATATTCGCCCTTACTTACTTCTTAGCAAATCGCCATGAAATTGGGCTTTATATCGAGAATACCTTTATTCCTGAATTAACCGAGGCCTACCTAGATGAATGGATGCAGGATACAAAACGTGTTGCATTTAGACATACAAAGATTGGCGCCAAACGCGAAGACTTTCTCATCTCTTTAAGTTCTGCGCTTGCTAAGAAGCTAGGTAAACCAGTTACCGCCAACCCTCTGGAATCAGCCAGAGGGTTGGTAAATTTAATAGCCACCCTTCCCGGCTGGACAAGACGTACAACTAGCGTCTCTAAAGAGGCGCAAGAGTTAAGGCACACTATTCTTAAAGCCAGCGATCCATATAAAGTCCTATTTAGTGATTTACCAATTATTTTAAAAGTTAAGAATGATGATGATTTAGTCCACAAGATATCTAAATTGACTGAAGAGCTCCAAGATGCCTATCCAAAGATGTTGGAGAAGTTTGAGGGCGTCCTTTATTCATCGCTGGACCACAATGGTAGTTTTGAAATACTTAGAAAGCGCGCACTATCAATCAAAGGCATATCAGGAGATTTTGGAATTGACGGTTTTATTGCTCATCTCACAGAATATAAGGGTAATAAAACCGACCTGGAAAGCCTCTTATCTACAGTTATAAGTAAAAAACCGGGCGACTGGGTAGATCGAGATCAAGAAGCAGCAATAAATCAGTTAGCAGAAGTTTGCGCCAAGTTTAGAAAAGTTGAAGCAAAACTAACATTACGTGGCAAAGCAGCCTCAAGAAAAGCTTTTTCATTTATTTATTCAGATCCCAAAGATTCATCAATCTCAAAGGAATTTGATATAGCCACTGACCGAGTGCCCGAACTTAAAAAGCTTTCTAAAGGTATTTTGAGTGATTTAAAAAAACAAGGATTAAATGAAGACGAAATATTGGCAGTATTCGCAGAAGCCTGTACTGAAGTAGGCATAAAGGAATAGCCATGGAAAAACATGTTTTGGGAATATCGGGCGGTAAAGATAGTGCGGCGCTAGCGGTATACATGAGAAATCATTACCCCGAACTAGATATTGAGTATTTCTTTACGGACACTGGCGAAGAATTACCTGAGGTTTATGAATTTTTAACGAAACTTGAAGGCGCTCTTGGAAAGCCAATTACACGACTTGATCCACACAGAAATTTTGAGTTCTGGTTGAGAGAATTTAACCAATTCCTCCCCTCGCCACAAACTCGATGGTGTACTATCAAAATGAAATTGGAGCCTTTTAGAAATTGGGTTAACCAGTGGTTAAAAACTGGGCATACTGTTACTAGCTATGTTGCGATTCGTGCAGATGAAGATTATCGAGAGGGCTACACATCAAACCATCAGAATCTAAAAATTAAATTGCCCTTCAGGGAAGATGGTATCGACAAAGAGGGGGTTTTTGACATATTGGATGCATCAGGTCTTGGTCTCCCTAAGTACTACGAATGGAGATCGAGAAGTGGTTGTACCTTTTGCTTCTTCCAACAAAAAATTGAGTGGGTAAGGCTTAAAGAACATCACCCGGAAGCTTTTGAGAATGCAAAAAAATTAGAAAAAGTGGCTAAAGATAACAACTCTCCGTTCACTTGGTCACAGGGCGAGTCACTAGAAATGCTTGAGAAGGAGGAAAGAGTTGCACAAATTAAGGAAGACTATGTCAAGCGATTGGAGAGAATGCAAGCTAGGAAAGATAAGTTTTCAAATCCCCTAAGAGCAAATTTAGTCGATATTGATGATTTATACGACTGTGATGAGGGAAATAACTCCTGCAATATTTGTCATAAGTAATTAATTATTATTAGATTTTGATAAATTGCAGGGAGCGCATAGTGCCTGGCCATTATCAATACTGGTTACCCCCCCTTTTGAGTGGGGCAAAATATGGTCGGCATGCATATCAGAAAGAGATTTTAGGTCGCAGCCACATCTCTGGCATTTCATATATGCCCTTCTCCAAACAACAATTCGCTCAGAATCACTGAAAGCTCTAATGGGGTCTTTAGCAACTAAATCCGGAAAATCCTCAAGAAACTTTCTTAAATATATTGCTGCTCTTTGCTCAAGATTGCCTCGTGTAGCCCCCTCCCGCTGAAAGGCTTGAATATAGTCATATAAATCTTTGTGACTAGGAGATGATCCTGCAGTTATAAGCTCTGTCGGATCTGAAACTTCGTTCCTAGAGTACTCGAAGGAAATATAAAACTTATTGAAATCGCTATGGCGAGCGGATATATCGTACATATCAATACAGCGCGATACCAGCCAATACAAATCAACAAACCCCCATTTTATTTTTAAGTCTGGGCAAACCTCTGGAAAAGCTTTATCTAAGAAATTTAATACTTTTTTTATCTTCTTTGCCTCAGGGCCTGACTCATTAAAATCTTGGTTGGTCTCATATAGTCTCTTTAAATCTGCGGCCTTTACATCCGTCGGGCCGCCCGCCAACTCCAAGGCAACAATGTGGGCAGCATAATCAGCATGCTGAAATCTATCATTTTTTTGTGTAGTTTTAGCAAAAATTGGTAATTGAGATATTTCTTGGACAAAATTTCTCATATTTCCAATCATTGCGTTTCGCTTCTCTGGGGGCTTCAATGACTCACCCTCTTGTAATCTTAAAAATAGTTCGCGAATTTCTTCTTCACCCGCATCACTAATATCAGCAATAGTTAAATTAAAAGATAAAATTATGTCCTGTTGATCTTTTGTTAAGTCACAGAAAAATTTGCCGTCAAGATTTGGAAGCGAATCAAAATCAATTGATTCATTACCAAGAGGGAATTGATTATCGCAAAAATCCCAGATTGCTCTTAGCCGCTGCTGTCCGTCGACAACTTGGTGATCAAATACATTTCCTTTTTCGAGAGTTCTCAGATAAATTTTTGGGATGTCATATCCGCGTAAAATTGAGTCGATTAATAATTGTTTTTTTTCAATTTGCCATACAGGATTTCTCTGATAATCTGGATTTGGATCTGTTTTATTTTTTCTATTATTAATACTAAAAACAGCTAATTGATATGAGTTTGTTTTCATAAATTAAGTCCAATATTCATCAAAAATACTATACATGGCATCAATACCAGGTAGATTGAGAATATTATCTCTCACATTGACTATCCTGCATTGAGATTTACCCCCAATAGCAGGCCCTCTTAAGCCACGACCAATCATTTGACTATAAAGAACAACAGAGGCAGTTGGACGGGCTATAAATACACAATCCACCAAAGGTGCATCAAAACCAGTAGCTAAAACCTCATAGTTGCATAGAACATTGATTTTCTGAGTCTTAAACTTCTTAATTAACTCCTGCCTCAATAAAGATGGCGTAGAACCATCTATGTGACAAGCCTGAATCCCCAAAAAGTTTAATAATGAGGCTATTAATCTCGATTGCTCGAGTGAGGTCGCAAAAAAAATAACACTTTTACTTACTTCACTCCTAACAAGATCTACCAATTTATTTAAGATTTCAGCATTTCTAAGATGGCTTTTACCGAGCCTGGTTAATAGCTCAGGAGGCAGCTCAAACATTCTAGAAACATAATCAAGCTCCTTATTCGTAAGCGCAAAATTCTCTCCAGCAATAACAAGTGACTCAAAATCTGCGTTGGCTAATACCCCTTTATTCCTCAAATATTGGATGGCTGATTCGCCATGGGGGTTGAAACTAATATGGGTATTAAAAAAGAAATCTGATAGCGCCTTATTCTCTTCATTGGTATTAAGGGCTCCATAGCTTCTACCAGGAGTTGCAGTCAAACCAATAACTGCAGCACCATCGCTTAGAAGTGCCCTTGTAACCCTCTGGTAAGTTGGGGCCACAACTTTATGTGCCTCATCAACGATAATCAATCTGTCATTCCAAAAAAACCCGTTTAAAGACTCAGGGTTGTTATCAACCCTGGTAAGAAGTGATTGAAAGCTTGAACATAGAAAATCAATCTTTTGATCAGCAATAGGCTCTAATTTATGATTTCCATAGTGGCGATGGAAATTCAAGGGCCGCTTGGCTAAATGTGGCCATACCTCACTAAAACATTCAGAGGCTTGATCGCATAACTCAGTTGAATGTGCAAGCCAAATAACTGATCCATTGGGATGATTATTTAAATACTCACAAACAATTTCTATTGCTGTTCTAGTTTTTCCTGAACCAGTTGGCATTTGCAATATAAATCGGCTATCAATATTTGCCAATTTTTCATTGGCTTGAAAATAAACCTCGAACTGATAGTCTTTCAATGGTTTATACGGAAGCAAACTTTCCTCGTACTTAATACTTGTAGGTAGCTTAATAACTTTGCTATCAAAATTAATGAATTCACCAAGCCCAAGAAAATCAGCTATTGGCTTTCGATATTCATGCTTTCTCATGAGTCGAACAGCATTGGAAATAAAGTCTTCTCTACTTAAGAATGGGTTGATCCCGCTAATTTCAACCGCTAACCCCATCATCTCTTCATCACTTAATGTATTAAAAAGTTCAAATGAGCCTTCTGGGGAGAACAGATACTTAACATTTAAGTTTGATCTTGCGTACGCCGCTAAAAATCCTTTTGTATAAATTAACTCTGGATTTAAAGTGATGTCATTTAGGGCTTCTAAAACACCACGTATATTTTCAAGTTGAGATATTCCCACTATCTCCTGAAGCTTAAATAATGGAAGCCTTTCATAAATATTATTTTGGATCATTTATTTAAGCCCATGACCCCAATTAACCTCAAGGAAATCAATAACCGATCCTGGGTTAACCTTTTTTTCGAACTCCAAACCAGACTTTGCATATAAATAAGCGCTTATTAATTCAACCAATAGCTCTTTTGATAAAGAATCAGAATTTGAAATTCTGTCAACAAACTTGTTACGCTTATTAAATACAACTTTTGTTTTACCAGATGCCTCTTCTGCATTAAAGAAATTAGGCCCAGGCCATGAATCAAAGGAGTATTCGACATTACTTGCTACAGTTTTTAATTTTTGCCTGGCAACCTTCTCTCGTCTATCCCCTCGAACAGCCATCTCATCTGCTTTTAAGTTTGATATAAATGCTTTCTTAATCTGATTTAGATTTTCAATAATGAAGTCAGATACTAATTCAAACTCATCTTCCTTTAAAGAAATTCCTTTAGGGCCGGGCTTTATTGTTTTAGTCGCCTTGTCTAAATAATGACGACGAATATCAAAATATCTCCTACCTTGAAACGAGTTTAGCGAGATAACAAGTGGAGAATTAGTCTCGCCAAGTCTCAATAACTCAATATTTTCAGATTCAGTCAGTAATGCTTTCGTCATATTCATCCTGCCATGTTGTAATATAAGTTTTTAAATACTGACCCCAATGATCTTTGAGTATGCCAACAAAATCCACCGCCTTTATCTGATCATTCGGATTTAATGATGCCTCTGCTTTCGCGTAAGCAATTAAGAGTACGTCAATAAGAATTTCCAACCTCTTGGCGTTATATTCAACATTAATCCCATCTTTAATCTCACCCTTAATTGTGGAAAGGACTTCGAAAAATTTATGGCGGTTGTTGTAGAAAAGCGCATCTTTTCCACCCATGTAATGAATATCAACAAAAGTAGATCCTAGCCAACCTTTTTCGGCAACCGTAAACGGCTGGCTCTTGAATCGCGCCTCCCATCTTGCGGCCTCCTCGCTATTACCATCAGAGACAAGCTCAGCTAACTTTTTAGCTTCAATATCTAAATTCTTTCCCATTCCTAATTTGCTTGCAGGGACCTGCGCTTTTCCAGCGATCTGCTCAGACTGCTGATGAGAGCCTGCTCCTTGGGGAAGGTCAAGGATATCTGTAGCAGGTTTATTTTGTTTATCCTTCCAGTATTGCGACACTATTTCACGCTGCCGCTTAATCCATGGACCCACCTTATCATTAATGGCTTTTTTTAATTCAGTAGATGGGACCGCTCCACGTTTAATATTTTTAACCGTAAAAGCTCTATCAAGAACAGGATCAAAATGAATTTCGCAGCCCCACCATCGATCCTTCTGATCAGAGGCAAAAGCAAAATGAGGAATCCAATCATATCCAACCTCCCTGCCTTTGCGAAGAAATGAGAAGCCTTCATTCATGTCTATATGTCGCCTTGAGGTATCCTCGGAGCCGCCGACACCCTGATACTCTCGTAACTGCTCAGGCAAAAGACTTAATCTAACCTTAATCTTCGCAGTATCTTTGCCAATTTGCTCAACAACCTTGGGATCATTAATAGGCCAATCCCATTCGATAGGTTCATATTCTTTTGCAGGGGGATCATCGGGAAATGCAGTCTTACTAGTCCTCACATAGAGTGGGTCGATTGCATGGACCTCTGTACCATTAAGAGTAATGGTTACAGGAGATTTTCTGCCTACACTTTCATTCCATATGTAATATCTAAAGGTACGTCCAACCCAAACTCTGAATTCATCAATGATTTTTTTATACTTATCTTGAGCCCTATCATACTTAGCCCATATAACAATTGTTCCGTGAGAACCGGGAATATAAGCTGGCGGCACAATATCATTTGGTAATTTTTTTACTGGGGCAGGAATCTCCCACTCTTTACCATCTAGATCTGATTTCTCAATTTCATCAAGATCTAAATAGGTATAGTTCCATTCGCCACCCTCTGGCTTAGAAAATACTTCGACGCGTCGACATTCGTGAATAGCGCCTAAGGTCATACCGACCCCAAATCGCCCTATGCCCGTTCTGTCGTTGTAGCGACTTGACCAGCCTAGTCTCAGGCAATTTTGTAATATCTCACGATCCATTCCCTTCCCATCATCCATGAAAACAACCCGGGCAATATGATCCCTCCCTTTTGGATCAAAAACAATTCTGATATTTTCAGCATCAGCCTGAATAGAGTTATCAACAACCTCTCCATATGCACTGCAAGAATCGAAATCCGAATCTCTTAATGACTCAAGTGTATTTCCAGCTGCAAATGGTTTTACGCCCATATTCATTCCTATTAAGTTAATAATCTAATTCTCTGAGAATAATTAGGTCGATCAATTAAAATTTGATTATCAAAAACATCGATCCAACTAATTAAATTTTTAAGTAATTTTTTTACATCTTTTCTATACGGTCGAGGGTCATCTATTAAGCAATTATGCAACTTTTCTGATAGAGAACCAAAATATAATTCCCCTCCATTATCTAAAAGGGATTGCTTTAACCAGCGATATGGAATAGTTTCTTTTAACTTGACCGATACAGCATCTCTATTTGTTAGGTCTGTGATAGAAAGGCCTAATAGTGAAAGATCATGGAGCAAATCAGCATCATCTGGGAAGGAATTACTATGTTCGTAGTACTTATAAAAAAATTCATTTACTAAGCACCTATCGGACTTTTTTGTTACCTCTAATAAGTATTTAATATCTTTTGGCCAATCAAGATCGAACGTAAATTTGTCATTGTTTTGATCTAAAAAAACTTTAATTTTCGTATATAAATTTTGATCAACTTTTTTTGCGGCAGTAAAAAGATTTTCTATATACGCTTCATTTTCAATAGAACAAGATATTGGTACACCCGTTTCGTCATTTGGGCTATCTACTAAGCCAAATCCCGAGCCCGTTAAGTTAAAACTACCTATAAGAATTCCTGTTGGCTTAACTTGGTAAAGTTTTCCATGAAAATCTTGTTTTATATAAAAATCTATTCCATGGGACTGACAATACTCAAAAACACTCAGATCAGAAGCCCCGGAACATAAATC
>JACCDJ010944654.1_pt1 | contig 12583 bp, 10 predicted proteins | sample 7444481 | NCBI WGS metagenome assembly JACCDJ01 (sample SAMN15323435, study PRJNA562643) | freshwater metagenome | isolation source: river surface water | place: USA:Blue River Watershed | collected 2017-08-15 | reverse complement strand
TTTAACCATTGTTGCCGACCATCACTTTAACCGCAGACTAAAATCATTGCTGAATCGATAAAAATAAATATGCGTCAACTTCTAGTCACTTCCGCCCTGCCCTATGCCAACGGCCAAATCCACATTGGTCATTTGGTGGAATACGTACAAACCGATATTTGGGTGCGCTTTCAGAGAATGCGTGGTCATGAGGTCCATTATGTGGGCGCCGATGATACGCATGGCACGCCGATCATGTTGCGCGCTGAGAAAGAAGGGATCAGCCCCAAAGAGCTCATTGATAAGGTCTGGCATGAGCACAAGCGAGACTTCGATCACTTTTTAATTTCTTTCGATCACTACTACACCACCGATAGCCCTGAAAATGAGATGCTCTCACGCGAGATCTACCTCAAATTACGCGATGCCGGTTTAATTGAGAAGCGCGCGATTGAGCAAGCCTACGATCCCGTTAAAGAAATGTTTCTGCCAGATCGTTTCATTAAAGGTAACTGTCCAAAATGCGGTGCCGCCGATCAATATGGCGATTCTTGTGAAAAATGCGGCGCCACTTATGCACCAACCGATCTCAAAAATCCGTATTCGGTGGTGAGCGGCGCCACCCCCATTCGAAAAGTATCGGATCATTATTTTTTCAAGCTGTCAGACCCCCGTTGCGAATCCTTTCTTAGGGAGTGGACTCAAGTAAAGACCCCCTTACAAAGCGAAGCAAAAAATAAGATGAAAGAATGGGTTGGCATTGATGGAGATAGCAAGCTGGGTGACTGGGACATCTCACGCGATGCGCCTTACTTCGGCTTTGAGATCCCCGATGCACCGGGTAAATATTTTTATGTCTGGCTCGATGCCCCGATTGGCTACTACGCCAGCTTTCTGAAGTACTGCAAGGCTAAGGGTCTGAGCTTTGATGATTGGGTTAAGCCTGACAGCAAGACTGAGCAATACCATTTCATTGGTAAAGATATTTTGTATTTCCACACCCTATTCTGGCCGGCAACCCTGCATTTTTCTGGTTACCGTACCCCCACCAATATCTTTGCTCATGGCTTCTTAACAGTGGATGGTGAGAAGATGAGCAAATCACGGGGCACCTTGATATCTGCACATAGTGTGATTGAAGCAGGCCTTAATCCTGAATGGTTCCGCTATTACTTTGCGACCAAGTTAAATGCCAGCATGGAAGATCTTGATCTCAATTTGCAGGATTTTGTGGCGCGTGTTAATAGTGATCTCTTAGGTAAGTACATCAATATCGCGAGTCGTAGCGCTGGATTTTTAGTAAAACGCTTTATGGGTCGAGTCTCCGATAGCGCCATGGCTCATCCCCTTCTTAGCACCATCACCAATGCAAATACAAGTATTGCTGAACTGTATGAGTCACGGGAATATGCCAAAGCAATTCGCCAGGTCATGGAACTGGCTGATCTAGTGAATGGCTTTGTGGATGAGAACAAACCATGGGATCTAGCTAAAGATCCTGCCCGCAGTGATCAACTGCATGAGGTTTGTAGCGTAATCCTCGAGTCCTTCCGCTGCTTGAGCCTTTACCTCAAGCCCGTATTGCCCCAGCTCGTTGCCAATGTAGAGATTTTCTTGGGAGTGCCAACAATGCAATGGCAAGATATCCAAACCCCCTTGCAGAGCAGTTCGCCGATTCAACCCTACAAACATTTGATGACGCGGGTTGAGCAAACCCAGCTTGACGAACTACTAAAACTCAATCTTTAAGGCCCCGTCCAAAAATCGTTAATAATGGGGGGTAGTAGATTCTGTTTTATTCCATAACCTATTGATTTTATGAAGAAATATAAATCTCAAGTCACTCAATTTTTGGAGCAACTCAAGGCCCAAAAACCGCATCTCGAACAATCGCAGCGAGAAGGTCGAGCCCTCTTATGGGATAAAACTCCTCAAAACCCCGAAGAGATGCGACGCACCAAACTAGCCCGCATTAAACAGCGTTCTTACGTTTACAGTAATGAGTGAGGAGCTCGAATCTCTTTCTAATGGACCATCCGAAGAAAAAATTGATGGTTTAAGTTCTGCGTTCGCCAAACTCTATGGCGAGCCCTTATTTAAATTACCGACCGATTTATACATCCCACCGGATGCCCTAGAAATCTTTCTGGAGGCGTTTGAAGGTCCGCTTGATCTATTGCTGTACTTAATTCGTAAGCAAAACTTCAATGTGCTCGATATTCCGATGGCTGAGGTAACACAGCAATACTTGAGTTACATCGATCAAATTCGGCATCACAACTTAGAGCTTGCAGCCGAATATTTATTAATGGCTGCCATGCTGATTGAAATCAAATCACGCATGCTATTGCCTATGAAAAAAGCAGATAGCGATGAAGAGGTTGATGACCCGCGCGCTGAGTTGGTTCGTCGCTTGCTTGAATACGAGCGCATGAAATTAGCCGCTCAAGAACTAGATCGTATGCCACAGTTAGGTCGTGATTTTCAGGTAGCCCATGGCTATGTCGATACTACCGTTGCTATCACGTGGCCTGAAGTTAATTTAGAAGACCTACAAATGGCGTGGCGTGATGTACTCCATCGTGCCAAACTCAATCAACATCACACCATCACCCGTGAGCAATTATCGGTTCGAGATTTTATGACCCGTATCTTGCGCCGTTTACAGAACACCCGCTTTGTGGAGTTCAGCGAACTCTTTGAGGATGCCATCAAGGCTGGCAACGGCATCCCAGTGATTGTGGTGAACTTTATTGCCATGCTTGAACTCTCTCGCGAAGCACTGATTGAGATCACCCAAGCGGAACCCTACGCACCCATCTACGTCCGCTTGGCCTATACCCCGAGCGCATGAAAATCGTTACAGACATCCATGAGCTGCGTGATCACTTGCGCGGTCAAAACCGGGCTTCTTTTGTGCCAACTATGGGTAACCTCCATGAGGGTCACCTTTCCCTCATCCGAATAGCTCGCCAGCATGGCGATCCGGTAATCGCAAGCATTTTTGTTAATCGTTTGCAGTTTGGTCCCAATGAGGACTTTGACAAATATCCTCGCACTCTCGAAGAAGATGCCAGCAAGCTAGAGAAAGAAGGGGTTTATGTCCTGTTCGCACCTACCGAGCGGGTTTTATACCCCGAGCCACAAGAGTATCGTGTTGACCCGCCCAAGCAATTGGGGGATATCTTGGAAGGTGAGTTCCGACCTGGATTCTTTAAAGGAGTTTGCACAGTTGTACTAAAACTTTTTTCTTGTGTCCAACCCAAAGTGGCTGTCTTTGGTAAAAAAGATTACCAACAATTAATGATTATTCGGCAGATGGCACAACAATTTGCTCTACCTGTTGATATCGTTGCTGGAGAAACGATTCGTGCGGAAGACGGCTTGGCCCTCTCCTCCCGTAACAGTTTTTTATCTACCGAAGAGCGTAAGGAAGCACCGCAGTTACAGATTGCACTACAAAATCTTCGTCACGAGATCCAAACGCTTCAGTCTTCATCGCTAGCTCTTACCCCAAATCAATTGATGGCATTGGAACAAAAAGTGATTGAGACCCTAAAAGGTCGAGGTTGGGCTGCTGACTATATTGCTATTCGTAAACGCACTAATCTGTTGGTGCCAAATGCCGATGACCTTGCGTCCAAGGAAGAGTTGGTTATTTTGACTGCTGCTAAATTAGGTAAAACGCGCTTAATTGATAATCTTGAGGTCTAGGCTAGGCGTCAAAGAACTGGCCAAGTTGCAATCCTAACGAAGCGCTGAGTTCTGCCCCAGACACCTTACTCCCTTTACCTGCCTTAGCTTTTAGGATCTCGATCTGACCGCCATGACAGGCGACCTTAAACGAATCATTGCCGATCTCAACAATCTCGCCAGGCTTACCTTTGACTGATCCAAAAGTTGCTGTGACATGTTTGCGCACATCATAGATTTGGACCTTCTCACCATTTAATGGAGTCCATGCGCCCGGCGCCGGATTACAGGCACGAATCAAGTTATATATCTGGCTAACATGATTTGACCAATGAATACGTGCGGCCGCCTGATCAAACCAACCTTCATAATTAGCCTGTGACTCGTCTTGCACAATCTCTTTATGTTTACCTGCTACCACTAAATCAGCAGCCTCTAGCAATGCTTGGATACCTAAAGGGAAAAGGTGGTTGAAATAAACCTGACCTAGTGTGTCATCGGGTCCGATCGGAGCCTCTTTTTGCAAAATGATTTCGCCTTCGTCCAAACCATCAGAGGGACGAAAAATAGTTAAGCCGGTTTTGGTCTCGCCCAATGCAATCGACCATCCAATCGCACTGGGGCCGCGATACTTAGGCAGCAAGGAAGGGTGATACTGAATGGTTCCAAAGCGGGGGATCTTGACTAAATCTTGCGGCACAAATTGCAATACATAAGCCATCACGCAAATATCGGCCTTGCTATCACGCATCGCTTGGGCAGCCTCTGGACCTTTCAGGCTCGGAAATTGCAGCATGGTAAGACCGCGGGCTAATGCGGTCTCCTTTAAGATCTCAGGCTTAGTCGCCTTGGGATTATCAGGAGGACAAAATACAGCAACGACTTCATCGCCCCGCTCTAAAAATGCCTCTAGGGCTGCCTTACCAAAGTCTTGACTACCAATCAGAGCCACGCGCATATTAGATTACTTTCTTGTGGCGTAAATCAATCAATTGATCGACATTAAATCCTAACTCTTGCAAGATCTCATCGGTATGTTCGCCCAATAATGGCGATCGGGTCACTTCCGTTGGACTGTCGGATAGCTTAATGGGATTGCCGACAGTCAGGTACTTGCCGCGGATTGGATGATCTACCTCAACTACGGTACCCGTTGCTCGAAGTGCGGGCTCCTCCGCAATTTCTTTCATGGATAAGATCGGACCACACGGCACATCGTATTTATTGAGAATATTCATCACCTCAAACTTGGTTAAGGTCATGGTCCATTTCTCGATCTCTGCAAAGATACCCATCAAACGGGGTAAGCGCGCCATTGGCGAAGCATAATCTTTATCGGTAATCCAATCCTCGCGACCAATCACCTTACAAATTGCCTCCCAAACAGCTGCCTGCACGACAACATAAATATAAGAATTAGGGTCCGTTTCCCAGCCTTTGCATTTCAGAATCCAGCCAGGCTGTCCACCACCCGATGCATTTCCAGCACGGGGCACTGCATCACCAAACTTGCCGTTGGGAAACTGGGGATATTCTTGCATCGTACCGTTACGATCCAGGCGCTGTTGATCGCGTAGCTTTACGCGACACAGATTTAATACAGCATCTTGCATCGCGGCATTAACCTTCTGACCCTTACCAGAATGAGTACGGTGATATAGCGCGGTCACAATCCCCAACGCAAGGTGCAAACCAGTACCGCTATCACCAATCTGAGCGCCAGTAACTAGAGGTGGGCCATCATCAAATCCTGTAGTGGATGCTGAGCCGCCAGCACATTGCGCAACGTTCTCATAAACCTTGCAGTCCTCATAGGGGCCGGGGCCAAAGCCTTTGATTGAGGCCATGATCATGCCCGGATTGAGCGATTGGATATGCTCCCAAGTAAAACCCATGCGATCCAAGGCGCCGGGTGCGAAGTTCTCAACTAAAACATCGCACTTCTTGATTAAGCGCTCCAGAATGTCTTTACCTTCAGGTGTTTTAGTGTTTACTGTGATCGAACGCTTGTTGTGGTTCAGCATGGTGAAATACAAACTATCCGCATCCGGAATGTCTTGTAATTGATTACGTGTAGCATCCCCTTCGCCCGAGCGCTCTACCTTAATAACGTCTGCGCCAAACCAAGCCAGTAGCTGCGTGCAGGTTGGTCCTGATTGAACATGGGTGAAATCAAGGATCTTGATCCCCTCAAGTGCTTTTGCCATAAAAAAGTCCTAAGAAAAGTATGAAATTTTGATTAAATCCATTTTACCAGCGCCAGTATTGGCTGAAATAGGCCGTTGACCCTAAATTGGAAAAGGGGCTAGAAACTAGATGGGCTATGACATTTTCCCAGTCTGACCCTATAAATGTCTTAACGAGTGGTAAAAAAAATGGCGCCCGATTGAGGCGCCATTCTTAAAAAACCGAAGTAAAACTAGCTAAATTACACAGCCTTAGCGGTATGCAAATGAGCAATTTGCTCTTTGGAGTATCCCAAATCAGTCAGGACCTCATCGGTGTGCTCACCCAATACTGGAGATGGCTTAACCTCTACCTTTAGCTCAGAGAACTTGATTGGGCTACCAATGGTTAGGTACTTGCCGCGCACCTTGTGATCGACTTCCACGATTGATCCGCTCTCGCGAAGATCGGGAGACTCCGCAAGTTCTTTCATCGACAACACTGGTGAGCACGGAATATCAAACTTACGCAAGATGTCCACTGCCTCATACTTGGTCTTATCTTTTAACCAATCTTCAATGGTGGCGAAGATGTCAAAAATCTTATCCTGACGAGCTTGCGCAGTCATGTAGGCTGGATCGGTCGCCCACTCTGGTTTGCCCAATGCCTTGGTAATTGGTTCCCAAGCATGTCCCTGAATCGTGAAATAAATATAGGCATTAGGATCAGTCTCCCAGCCTTTGCACTTTAAGACCCAGCCTGGCTGTCCACCACCGCCGGCATTACCACCGCGGGGTACGACATCACTAAACTTGCCATGAGGATATTGTGGATATTCTTCAAGGTAACCAACACGGTCAAGACGCTGCTGATCACGCAACTTCACGCGACAGAGGTTCAATACGGCATCTTGCATCGAGCAAGCAACCTTTTGTCCTTTACCAGTCTTCTGACGATGCATCAATGCGGTCAAAATACCAATAGCTAAGTGCATACCAGTATTGCTGTCGCCCAAGGCAGCGGCTGAAACGGTTGGAGGGCCATCCCAGAAACCAGTAGTTGAGGCAGCACCACCGGCGCACTGAGCTACGTTCTCATAAACCTTGAGGTCTTCATAAGAGTGGCCATCTGAGAAGCCTTTCACAGAAGCCAAAATCATTTTGGGGTTCAGTTCCATGATGCGCTCCCATGAGAATCCCATGCGATCTAAGGCGCCTGGTCCAAAGTTCTCTACCATGACATCCGAAACCTTGATCAACTTCTCCAGTACCTCTTTACCCTCAGCTGTTTTGGTATCAAGTGTTAAAGAACGCTTATTACCATTGAGCATGGTGAAGTACAACGCATCCGCGTCTGGAATGTCGCGCAATTGACTGCGTGTTACGTCACCAGATCCTGGGCGCTCAACCTTAATTACATCGGCACCATAAAAGCCCAGTAACTGAGTACATGCTGGTCCAGCTTGCACGTGGGTGAAATCGATAATACGAATTCCGTCTAGTGGTTTGGTCATCTTGAATCTCCTTTGGACTCTAAATCAATTAATCAGATTACTTCTTTGTTGCTGTCGATGCCGGATTTAGATTGGTTAAACGACCGCTCTCGGTTCCAGCAGTTTCATCAATCACCGCATTAATTACCGTTGGCTTACCAGAAGCCAGTGACTGGTTCAATGCATCCATCAGCTCTTGTGGGGTGGTGGCATTAAAGCCAACCCCGCCAAAGGCTTCCATCATCTTGTCGTAACGAGCGTTCTTCACAAACACAGTTGGTGCTACATCAGCACCACCGGTTGGATTAACGTCAGTACCGCGATACACACCGTTGTTGTTAAAGACAACTGTGATGATCGGTAGGTTGTAACGGCAGATGGTTTCAAGCTCCATTCCGCTAAAGCCAAAAGCACTATCGCCCTCAATCGCTATCACAGGCTGCTTGCTGACAACTGCAGCACCAATGGCATAACCCATGCCAATACCCATAATGCCCCAGGTTCCAGAGTCAAAGCGCTTGCGTGGCTTATACATATTGACGATGCTTCTGGCGTAGTCCAATGTATTGGCACCTTCGTTCACGATATTTACATCGGGATTGGCTTTCACAACATCCCGAATGACGCGTAAGGCACTGTGGAAGTTCATTGGGGATGGGTTCTTAGAAAGAGTCTCCTCCATCTTCGCAATATTCTTATCGCTCTTTTCTTTAATTGCGCTAAGCCACTCTGAACTTGGCTTAGGAACGCTAGCTATCTGCTTCAAAAGCTCATTAACACAGGAGCCAACATCTCCAATCACCGGTGCAGCGATCGGTACGTTGCTATCAATCTCAGTTGGTGCAATATCAATCTGAATAAATTTCTTCAAATGGTTGCCCCAGGTCTTGCCCTTACCGTGAGCCAAGAGCCAGTTCAAACGGGCACCGATCAACATGACCGTATCTGCTTCTGACAATACGAATGAGCGGGCTGCAGATGCGCATTGTGGATGCGTATCGGGCAGCAAGCCTTTGGCCATCGACATGGGCAAATATGGAATACCAGACTTCTCAACTAAATCTTTGATCTCCTGATCAGCTTGAGCATATGCCGCGCCCTTACCTAGAAGAATTAAAGGACGCTTGGCTGATTTCAATACATCAATAGCGCGCTTTACTGCGTCTGCTGCAGGAATTTGCTTTGGGGCCGCATCAATGACGCGGAACAAAGACTCTTTACCCTTTTGAGCAGGAATGCTTTGACCTAAAAGCTGGGCAGGAAGATCCAAGTAAACGCCACCTGGACGACCAGATACCGCTGCACGAATTGCACGCGCTACACCAATGGCAATATCTTCAGCCTTATTAACACGATAAGAAGCTTTGGCGTATGGTTTGGCCGCATTGAGCTGATCCATCTCTTCATAATCGCCTTGCTGTAAATCCACAATCTCGCGCTCGCTGGAGCCAGAGATCAAAATCATGGGGAAGCAATTTGTGGTGGCATTAGCGAGTGCGGTTAAGCCATTCAAAAATCCTGGGGCAGAAACCGTTAAGCAGATGCCAGGCTTTTGAGTCATGTAACCAGCGATCGCTGCTGCATTACCGGCATGTTGCTCGTGACGAAATCCAATAAATCGCATTCCCTCTGCCTGCGCCAAGCGTGCAAGGTCTGTAATGGGAATACCAACCAAGCCGAAGATGGTGTCAATATCATTTGCTTTCAGAGCATCGATCACCAGATGAAAACCATCAGTTAATGGGGCGTCTTCTGCCGTACTGTTTGCAGAATGCTCTTTGGTCGCTGTCAACATAAGCTTGTCTCTCTCATTGGGATTGGTGGTCTTCAACATTACCTCCTTAAAAAAGGGTCTCAGTTGAACTGAGACGAATCTTAGGTCTGCGCGGGTGGATCAGCATTGACTTTCGTCAATTTCCCCTAAAATCCAATAAATACTTAGGGTTAGCTCGTATTTCATGGGCCCAAAACTCTGATGACTTATACAAAAAGCTCTTTATGCTTACTCTTAAGCCTACTTAGAGTTTCTGGGGAAAGATTGAGATAGGCCGCTAGTTCTTTCTTGGGCAAAACCTCAAAAAGGTTCTCATACTTGCGCAAGAAGCGCTCAACTCGACCAGGGGCGTCCAACATGTGAAGCGTGATGGTATGAGCCATAATTTCGCTCATTAAGCGCATAACCTCAAACTCAAAACTCTCTTTTAATTTAGGGTGAGCATCCAAAAACTCAGCCCATTTCTTCAGAGGCATACGCGCAACCCGTGCTTTGGTAACTGAGGCAATACTGTATGGCGCTGATCGTTGAAGGCGCCAAGCTGCATAACTCGTTTCAATATCTTGCTCGATTGCAAAACGCAGAATCATCTCTTTGGCATCAGCGCTTGACACAATCCGTTTCAGAATCCCGTCCAACACAAAATATTGCTCCATCTGATAGCTGCCCTGACGCAATAAAATCTCAGACTTCTTTAGATCAGAAATCTCCAAAGAACCCTCTAACTCAGCCATGCTGTTTTGATCTAAGCCTTGTAAAACAATGTTCTGGCTTAGCTGCAAGCGGATGAGATTCTTTTCGGGATGCTTATCGAGTATGGTCATAATTCCTTTACCGTAACCCCTCATTGTAAGCCTTGAAAAGTAGCAAATAAGAGCTTTCCTGAGTCATAAATAGGGTAATATTGCTAGGTCGTGGTGCCCGAATGCTTTGCATTGGGGTTAAACGGGAAACACTATCCAAACGTGTGCTGCCCCCGCAACGGTAAGTGAATGTGCCAACACATCGGCACTAAGGTTTGATAAGCCACTGTGTAGTCAACATGGGAAGGCTAAACCCCAAAGTTCACCAGCCCGGATACCGGCCAAGACAGGTGGAATTTCGCGGACGGGGACCTTCGCGCGCCGATGATAGCGCCGGGCCCTTACCTGCGCAGAATTGACGCACTTATCCCTATCAAAGAATTTCTGTATCGCTCGCTAACGGGGAGGTTGGCAAGCATTACAACGTAGGGAATCATCATGCAATCATGCATTCGGCATCAATTATTCGTATCCGCTGTATTAGTTTTCTTCTTTTTTTCTATTTCAATAAATTTAAAGGCGCAGCCATCACAAGAAATTAATAACCCAGCCATTTCTATGGTAGTTACTGGATCTAAGTACCCAGAAGACTCTCTGCTAGTTCCAAGCTTTATCACCACAATTACCAAAGAACAAATTCAGGAATCCGGTGTAATGACAGTTGATGAAGCCATTTCTCGCATTGGAGGAATTCCCAGTAGGCCTAGCTTATACGGAGGTAATGAATTAAAACTTGATTTGGGAGGTTTTGGTGACGCGTCCCAAAATAATCAGGTCATTGTTATAGACGGAATTCCATACCAACAAGGAGACTCTTCCGAAAATAGACTTTCCTATATTCCGTTAGATCAAGTAGAAAGAATTGAAATTCAACGCGGAGCTAGCTCAGTTCTCTATGGAAACGGAGCAGTAGGAGGGGTAATTAACATTATTACCAAATCAACTGGAGCCGGCCCAGAAAAACCCTCTGCTAACTTATATACCTCGTATGGAAGTTTTAATACTTTCGATACTAGAGCCACAGCGACGTATGGAAGCAAGAATTTCTCCATAATTTTTTCTGGCACTAACCGCAGTAGTAATGGTTATCGAGATAACTCGGGCAGCCGAGAAAAAGATGGAAAACTTACTTTTAAATATAAACATGATCTTTTTCTATCTAGTATTTATTTTGAAACAAATGATCTGAATGCACGCACACCCGGCTCTTTAACACGCAGTGAATTCCTATCAAATCCTCGTTCTTCATACTTAGGCTACAGAAATGACTATTGGAATAATGACATTAATCAGATTGGTGGGCACTTCGAAACAGAAATATCTGGTTTTGTTGTCACATTAAATGCAAAACATCAAGATCGATTGGTCCGTTACGTAGCGACCACATCTGCAAGAACAGCGTTTGAAACTTCAAATTTTGCAAGATCCAAATCAACTACCGATAATTTTGACCTAAATTTTAAAAGAAATATAAATTCATCCGTAGGAAGCAATACTTTAATTGGTGGAATATCGCAGAATTATTGGAATATGACTGGCGTATCTACAGCCACATGCTGTGCTTGGAATTCAGGCGCATCGAGTTCAAATGGAATATACGCTCAAAATGAATTTAAATTAATTGGATTTCAAACTTTACTTAGACTAGGCTATCGTTCCGAGAACTTTATTCAGTCTTCAAGATACATAACTGGCGGAAGGGCTAACTATAATTTACATGCTTCTGATTTAGCTCTTTTGCAACCACTCAATCAATCTAATAGTATTTATATCAGAAGAGCAAAAAGTTTCTCAGTACCCAATACCGATTGGGTTGGTAATTCTGGTTGGGCTGCTACAAATCCAGCCCTTCTTTCGCAAACTAGTTTTGATCAGGAAGTTGGATGGAAGTTTAATAACTTAGCAGGCACAAAGCTAGACTTAAGATATTACGTGAGTGACACTGCCAATGAAATTTCTTATGACCCAATTAATACAATAAACTTTAACTTACCTCAAACACAAAGGCGTGGTGTAAATTTATCTGGTGAATTGATTCCACTTCGTAACTTAACAATTGGTAGCACCATTGACTTAAGGAATGCAACTATTACTGCTGGAACATACAATGGAAAAACCGTACCATTAAATCCAAACACATTTTCTTTTCGCGCCAAGTATAACTTCAATAACAACCAATCTCTAATTACTCAATGGATCTATGTTTCTAGACAGGTAACTGCAGCCGATTACAATAACTTGAATAGAATACCAAGCTATGACACTTTAGATATCCGATATTCATATAAATATTTAAAAAGTGCTGATTTTTCTGTTGGTATTAAAAATATAATGAATAAAAATTACTATTCGTACTCGGTTATAGACTGGTCATCAACAGCTTATTATTACCCTGATCCACGAAGAACTTTTATGGTGTCGGCGAGATTTATGTTTGATTAAAAATCCACTTTTTTTTAGTAAAAGATGACTATCTATAGAGTTTTAGAACTTTTCCCCGACTGCCTCCTTTTAGATTGCATAAATATTGGTATGCTATGAAATAATCATTTTGGGCTAATTTAGGTCTAAAATGATCCCTTAAGTTAAGGAGAGTTCATGTTAAATTTATCGACCAAACAAACTGTTTTGATAGCAGTCGCTTTCTCCTTGGTCTTATGGGCAACTCGGGGGCAA
>JACCDJ010182554.1_pt1 | contig 12591 bp, 27 predicted proteins | sample 7444481 | NCBI WGS metagenome assembly JACCDJ01 (sample SAMN15323435, study PRJNA562643) | freshwater metagenome | isolation source: river surface water | place: USA:Blue River Watershed | collected 2017-08-15 | reverse complement strand
TTGAAGGGTTTGATGTAGTTAGAAATACTTTCCCAGTTGTTGGAAAGTACACTAACCGAGTTATTACTTATTCCGATGCTGTGTATGAAGCATTGAATGATGTAGCTGAAGATTATTCAGATTGGCCTGAAGACCAGGGCTTTGGTTCATCTGATATGACGTATGTTCGTAAATCGTTCATTGATACAATGATTAGTTTGGCTAACCTTAATGGTTATTATCAAACCGATTTCAAACCTTACCTTAAAGTGGTAGAGTATTCGGAAATTGATAAAGAAGAATATGACCTTCGTAGAGAGCAAGGTCTTTAATTAAATCTTAAACATTAAAATATAAAATTTAAAACTATGGCTACTTCAAATTTTCACAACGTAAACGCTAGTAACATTTTTGCAGTTCAATTAGAAGATGAGTGGGCTTATGAGGATTTAGTATATAATTTAGAATCAGAATTCGATATTCATAATGATTATTCGGATTATGGTAAAAGTGACCCGCATGAATTACGTTCATATCCATCTCGTTCTTTAGGTTCATTCAGCAGTTCACTAACTATTGATGAAGATGATGTTGAGATATATATTACGCCTGTTATTCGTAGTGGTTACTATCAGGGTTGTAATTTAGATTGGCACGTTAAGTTGTATGTAAACGGAAACGAAGATGATACATACTCTGATGATGCTAACGTATTACGAATTTCAAATGAGTATATAGAATTCATCGAAGATATATTCCAAAAATATTCAGAAAAGTATGGCGTAACTGCTGTGTTTTCAAATGGTGAAACAATTTATCATAAAGTTGCTTAATATATGAAAGTATTAGAAATGACAATATGTACGAAATGTAGGGGCGAGATGCCCCTACTTCGTTTAACAAAGTATGGTTACAAAGATTGTGTAAAGTGTAGTTCGGTTGAAAGAGTTGGTGGAGTTCCTATCACCAATCACAAAACAGGCAACACTATTCAAATCCTTCCTAAAGAAATTGCCGAAAACATTATTCGCTTAGCCGCTCGTAGTGGTTACGGAGTATGTAAAGGTATGAAACATAATTAAAATATAAACTATGAATTTAAGTATTAGAGAATTAAATGAGTTAATCTATTGTATAGGTATAGCTCGAATGCATGGTCAGTTATTAGGTACAACGGTAGCTGATACATTAGATGATAAGTTGAGAGCTGAATTAGATAAACGATTGGCAATCGATTTAACTTATACATCGCACTTTGTAAGTAATGAAGAAGCTGATGAAGATTATCGTTCTACATTGGTACAAGATGAGCAACGTTACGAAAAAAGTAAAACTAAACCTTTTGATAAAGGTACTAGTCAATGTATATTGGATTATGTGGAAAATACGGGCGCTTCCACTTATACCGAATTGAATGAGTTTTATAAATTCGTAACAGGTGGTTCAAATAGTTTTTCCCATATCTTAAAGAATTTAAGAATACCATATAAAAACCGAAATACACGCCGTTATTTGAGTAAAACGGATGATGGTAAGTATGAGGTGAAGTTGGCTAATCCATCAAATTGGATAGTGAAATACTAATATATAAAATATGAAAATACATTCTTTATTGCCACCAACATCGGTTCAATCCGTAGTATCTGGCCAATGGTATATTGTAACTACTGACCCTAAATTGGGTTGGGTGCCTGTGGATAGAAAATATAGTTGGGAAGAGCTGAAAAAAATGTGGATTCAAAGCGAGTTTAAAAAATCAAAAGAATCCGTAGTATCGCTACCAAAATCTATAAAAAAGAAAACTTATTCGGTTGAAGGTAGTAAAGGTAAAACTTACGAAGTTGTAAACAATAATTTCAGATGGAGTTGCTCGTGTCCTTCATACGGATTTAGCAGAGGAAGGGATTGTAAACATATAAAACTTTTAAAGGAAACAAAATGAAAAAGAGATTGAATGAAGATGTAATAATATTTTTAACCTATATGGCTATATTATTTATTCTTATGCTATTATCATCGTGTACTAAAGATGATATATTTCCATCTGAAAAAATTGAAATGAGTATCGATACTCGCTTACCTAAAGATGTAAATGGATATTCTTATTTCAAATTGTATTCATCTGAAACACAAAATGTACATAGAATATCAGGTTCAATCCGAATCAATGGTAAGATACCCGATGAACCGCGTGTAAAGGTTGAGTGGGAAAATAATTTGTATTGGAACTTAAAGAAAGGGGATACGATTGCCACAATAACCAAAACCTATTTAAACTATTATACGGGTCAATTTACAATAGTTACTTTACCGCCTATGATTAATAGTGTAAACGCATTAGTACCTACAATTAATAAAGTATCTTATAATTCAGCAGATGGTAGTATTAATACCATAATAGCACCTAAATGGGAAATGCGAGGCGATACTATGACTGTGGTTGTAAGGTATAAAGATATTTTAAAAACAGAAAAAATAATTTTGAAATAAGCGATTTTTTTCGTATATTGTGTAACAATTAAAACTTAAACATATGATAGACTGGTTAAAAAACAAACTGATTCCACCTTACAAACCAAATCCAAAAGAGCAATTGATTTTGGATATAGTAAACAATTTATGCGAACAAACTGATACGGAGATAAAAATGGCTCCGTTGAGTGGGAGATACTTTTTAATTAACAAACGATTAGAGTATTGGGTGAGAATATGGGATGATGGAATCACTATCACTAACCATAAATTCACATTTAGTAATACATCTTTACAAGCATTTCAAGCTATCATAATTAGGATTGTAGAAAAAGCAATTGAAAAAAGTAGAAATGAGTTCGAAGAAGCTGTATTTCAAAATGAAATCGAATTGTTAAGTAACATTAGTTTTAATATCAAAAATAAAAAGTAAAGTTATGGGCAGAATGAAAGAATTGTTTATAGAATATCAGCAACAAATGACCGGAAGTAACGCTGATTTTATTGATGATGAATATCACTTTCAACAATGGCTCGACCAAAGAGCTAAAGAGGAATCTGATTTTTGGAGTTGGGTAGAAAGTGGTTCTATATTTCCGGATGATATGTTCTACGATGATGAGTATTATAAATCCACATACCATCCAACAAAAGAAGAAGAGGAGGCGGCTTTTAAATTATTTAATGAAAATAAAAAGAATGAATATACTAACGGAGATAACTGAAATGGCTGAACAAATTCTATTAGAATTAGTTGAGAATAATTTTTTCAATGAAAATATTTTCGTTGATGCGTTGGAATTAAAAAGAAAAATGGAAATTCAAATGCAGTACAATTGGGAGCAATTGGATAATATGCATTTAAGCGAAGAGCAACTTATTAGTATTATAAAAGAAGTTCATAGAGATGGCGTACATAGAGTAATGAATGTGATGTATCAAGATGAATTACTAATAGCAGAATCCGTAGATTCTAATGGTGAATTAGTTTATAAAGTAAACCCTAAAATTAATTTAGATGATTACCTACAATCCCAATTCGGAGCTAACTGATGAACAATTAAAAGAATTATCAGAGAATGATTTTTTTAGTTATTTAGACCAGAAAGCAAAATATTTAAAACAATTTACACGCCCATTGGGTTCATACGAAACAAAACATTTCGCAGCTTGGACTAAAGGGGATGCACTTACAACTGAAGAGTTAAAAAAAGCAAAAGAGATTGGTAAAGAAGGTGATGAAGCGAGAATGCTTAATATAAGTAAAGCATCTGAAAAGTTAGGCGGAGACCCAAAGTTTAAAGATAAAGGAATTAAAAATATTAAAACAAATAGAACCCAATGGTTCGATTAAAATAAAAATATATGTACGGAAAATTATCAGATATGAGTAAACCAACAACGTTTACTGCTAAGCACTACGATAAAACTATTACAATAGAAATCGACCATAGTGATATTGATTTGAATGAAGTAATGGAAGTATTTGAATCACTTACAATTGCTATGGGATTCAGTAAAGATGGATTTAGAAGTTGGGTAAAAGAAATGGCAGATGTTTACGCCGAAGAGGATGCCGAAGAAAAGGAAATATTCATTAAACAATATGAATATGAGCAGGAGCAATCCAATGTAAAGTTTTCAGATGAAGATGTAAATACTATTATTAGTAACTGGCAAAACCCACCCGAACCGAACGATACTCTTAAAAAAGCTTTTGAAGGGCATAAAGCAAAGCTACCCAAAGAGTACGATGATTATGGACAACTTCGACACACAACTTCAAAAAAGTAATCAGTATGGGATTTAATAAATGTGTGCTACCATCCATCGAAACAATGCAATCCGAAATAGATAATATTGGATTAGCTGAATTTATTAGAATATATCGTAAATATGATTCTATTATGGGTGATACGGACAGAGTTAAATTTTTAGAACAAAAAGCAATTGAATATGAGAATTACATTAATAGCAATAGTAGTATTAACAATACTGACGGGATGTGAAAAAGAAATCATTGAACCCGTTGTAGTAAATACCGATAAACCATCTATTACAAATGTTGTAGTAAATGGTTTTAGTGTTTTAAATAAAACTACATCAGCTTATGTAGAATTAAATCAATCGAAATCAGCTTATCGTAATTTTAATGAGTTTTGGAAATTTATAAGTAATCCAAATGAGAAAATTTCATCAGCATTTAACTATTTTGATTTTGATAAAGATGGTGATGCTGATTTTGTTTTTGCTACAACACAATATTCCGAAGTAAGACAATCGGTTTATATTATAGAAAACAAAGGTAATGGTTTTTATTCTTTGTGGAAAAAGCTAGATGGATTCTATTGGCCACGACAATCAATATTAGGTGATTACGATGGGAATGGTTATATTGATTTTTTAGTAGCTGACCAAGGTTATGAAAACCCACAAACAAATACATACCCAGGTGCTGAATTGGGTATAGTTTATTTTTATAAGGACTCCGCTGAAACTAAATTAATTACGAATGTAAAAGAATACAATCACGCAGCAACTAGCGGTGATATTGATAACGATGGTGATATTGATATAATTACATTGGATTCTAAATACATAAATAATGGTAAAGGCGTGTTTGCTAAATCAGATGCTATATATGCTAGCCCAACCGATTTACAACCAATAAAAGGATTGGGATATTATCATAATGTAGCAGCTGATTTTGATAACGATGGTAAGATGGATGCATTATTTGGATGCTCTGAAATATTTGGTGATGAAGTATGGGATATCAATCCTAGAAAGTATAATGGTAGAAGCAGAGTATATTGGAATGATGAAGGTAATGGTAAACTTTATTACTCAAACACAACGGTATTACCTATGACATATCCGGCAACAAAAGATACATTTGCTATCGTTGATGATTTTAAAATAATAGATTTTAATAACGATGGATATTTAGATATTGTAAACTTTAGAAGTTGTTGGCGAGGAAATGGTTATTATATACAATTTTTAAGAAATAACAAAGACAGAACATTTACTGAAGTTACCGAAACATATTTAGATAATTACAAATACAATATTCCAAATGCCAAACCCAATGAATTTTTATGGTTAGTGTGGATTAGATTTGTGGATATCAATAGTGATGGACAATTAGATTTAATTGGTAGGGAGCAAATGGGTGATTCGGAAACAATGAAATGGATTAACGATGGTACTAATAAATTTAAATTAAAACGATAGTTATGGCATACAATAAATTCAGATGGTGGACTAAAGGGAGACCTAACAAACCATTAAAAGCAGATGCTCCACTCCTATTGAAAATACGAAATGGTGACTTTGATTATTCTTATATGTTTAGTGAGGCTCGGAGTGCTAAAGAATCTGCCGAGAAAGCTAGTGCGGATGCTTATAAAAATTATGGGGGTACGGATGAGCAGAACCGCATTCAGGCTTCTTTGGAAGCTGGGAGAATGAAACGAATAAAATCCATTAAGTTGGAATTGGAAGCAATGGCTGATGAAAATAGAATCCTTTGGAGACTCCGTAAAGAACTTACATCGGAGTTCGGAAAAGATTTATGGGATAAAGCTTTAGAAAGACAGAGGGGAAAAGGAACTTTAGAAGATTTATATTTTTGGTATAAAAAGCAGGTTAAAGAATTTACAACGAAATCTGAAATAGATATTAAATTCAGAAGAGCAAATACTAAAGGATTAGAATACTTATTTATATGATAAACGTTTGGATTTTTGGTGATAGCTTTTCAGAAACGCATAGATATCCATTCTATTTAAAAAGTTTAGTTGGAATTGAGAATTCTAATTCAAATGAATATTCAATTTTAAATTATGCGGTTGGTAGTTCTGATATGCAATCCATAATAGACAGATGGATGAAATGTTTACCGAAAATTAAAGACAATGATATAGTTATTGTAAATTTAACTGATGCATCCAGATATAGATTGGCATCATTTAAAAGTGAAACTATGATACCAAATTTGGTTACTAACTCAAAGCCCGATATTGAAGAGTATCAATTTTTGGATAAATTTCATTCATTAAATGTTGGACATCATCAAATGATAAAAGATGGATGGTTGGATACGATACCAAATAATAGAAATGGTATTTTTTTTGAAATACAAAAAGATTTACCGAAAAAAGAATTTGCTTATTTGGTAGAATTATTACAATATGAGCATCAATATGATTGTTATGTAGAACACTATGTAGAGCTCGTTAAAGCATTATATGATTCCACAACTACTAACAAAAAAATAGTTTGGTGCTGGCAAAATCAATATGATACGAATTTTATTTTATCAAAAAATAAATTAAAAGAATTGGTATTCGATGGTAAATGGGAAACAATTGGGGATATAAGTGGTGGCGGTGATAAACATCTTTCTCCAAAATATGATGAAATTTTAGCAAATTATTTTTATAATAAATTATTTATGAATAATGGAATCCAATAATCCAATGATATTACATATTGATTTGGGAAACCAATCTTTACAATCGTGGTTAAAAGAAAATAGATATATTATATATTCGGAGCTAGTTAGATTTTCTGAAAAGCTTATAAAAAATAAAATGGATTTAATTCAGGCAGTTATGGTATCCAATTTAAGCGATAATGTAGTTTTTATTATTAAAAAAGAAAATGTTAATCTTACATTAGAAAAAGCAATGAACTATTTTTTGTCAATAGAAGAGTATGAAAAATGTGCAAAAATTAGGGATTTAATAAATCAGTTATGATAGAATTTAAAGAAATAAATAAAGAATTTAATATAGTAGATATACATAGTGATAGTATTGCTATTATAAATGCTATAACTTTGTATGAAAAATATCATACTGATAAAAAAGTTTTACATCTATTTTATAATAGTACATGGTCCTTTTTTAAATTGGATAGAATATATGATTTATCCGAATACGATAAAGTTTTTTTAGATTTTAGCGGAGCAGATGACTTTTGGTTAAGATATCAGGATATTGATATTGTTAAATCAAAGATAAAAGCAAATGAAATAATTGTTATTTCAAAAAATGCGGTTGAAAAAGCTGGTTACATTTACAATGACCCGTTAATGCATAGAATCAAAATATTAGATTTTGAAATAGAAAATACATTAAAACCAAATACATTTTTCTTTTTAGGTGGACATGCCAGATGGCATAGATTGTTATTTTTAAATAAATTATTAGAAAAATCTAAATTGAATGATATCATATGGTCTATGCGTAGAATCGAATATGAGGATTCAAATATGTATAGAAGTTGTATTCCATTGGAGTATGTAGATATTCACAAAGATTTAGAAATATTAAATCACTTACCAAAAAGTTTGGATTTTGATATTCACGACCAAGCCGAATATCATAATATGGGTAACGCAGCTATATTTGATAACCCCGGCTATGTTGCTAATTTGGATTTTTACAAAAATTCATATGTGGAATTAGTTGGTGAAACTGTGTTTGAATTCGCTATTAATCCTACAAAAAAGGATACCGAATTTGTTATAATGTCTGAAAAAATATTTAAGCCATTGGTATTTGGATTTCCATTTATGGCTTTAGCTCTACCTAAAACATTTTCTAAATTAAAAGAATGGGGATTTAAACTATTTGATGAATTGATTGATTATTCATTCGATGATGAATACGATGATGAAAAGAGAATGAATATGATAGTTGAGCAAGTATGTGAAAACAATATAAAAGAGAATTTTGAAAAGAATTTTGAAACAATAAAGGAAAAGCATTTACACAATAGAAAAATGTTTTTAGAGTTAAAACAAAGATTACTAAAAAATTATGAAGAAAGTTTGCTTCGCTAAATTAATTAGAAATAACAAACCAAATTTATTAGGTGGCCCAAAATTTGATTGGTATTTTCAGAATGTAAAGCCATACGATGATATCAGCGAAATGGTTACATCGTTTGAGCAATTTAACTTTCAAATTGAACCTGTTCTTATAGATAATATAGATGCAGATACATCCGTTGTGCTAACAATATCCACAATCGATATGGATGACTCTCAATTTTTGGATAAAATAAAAAGTATCTTTAATAAAGATTGTAAAAAAGTGTTTATTGATTTATCTTCATATGACCACCAAGATATCGATAAAAAATTGTATGAGTGGGGTAGAAAAGAGTGTAATAAAGAATTGTATTTTATAGATAAAAACTTAATACAAATTTCAGACGATATATTATTTTTTGAACATCATGCGTATCATACATCAATGTATATTCCAAAGTTCATCAAACAATATAACGAATTAAATCATTGGTGTAACAAATTTGTAAAACCATTCAAAGGATTATTTTTAGCCGGCCATATTAGATTCCACAAAGTAGAACTATTGAATCATTTGTATGTGAACGGATTATTGGAAAATAATTTTATTTGGAGTTGTACCGATGAAACATTTCAGCCGGAATTATATAGAGAATTTATACCCGAACAAAACGAGGTAGAATTCAGAAACTTTAAAATATTAGAAAGGATTCCGAATTCAAAAGATTTTGATTTGTTTGATAAATGGAAATACCATAACTATCCAGCTCACGTAAATTTTATGAATTATTTCAATACATATTTTGAAATAGTTCCTGAAACTCATTTTTATCATAGGGAAAATATAAGACCTACAATGGATACTCGCATTGATTGGAATAATGTGAGTGAAAAAAGTTGTAAAGCAATTAGAATGGGTACGCCTTTTGTAATGTTATCAAAAGCAAATACCGTAAAACATTTGAGGGAACGATTTGAATTTGATTTAGATACTGCGGGTTGGAAACATTCGGATTACGATGAAATTGAAGATGACAGATTGAGAATGGCAGTTATCAAATCGAAGGTAAAGGATATATTAAGTATGAGTACATCCGATTTACATGATTTACATTACGAATATTTTTCATCGAAAAATAATAATACTATATTTATTGAAAATTTTTATAAGAAACCATTACAAATAATTTACAATAAATTTTAGTATGAAAGAAGAACTATTAAAACTGATTGGCTCAATCAAAGATGATTTGAAGCAAATTGAAAACGAAGGTACATATCACCCACTAATTGATAATGTATGGGAAACTTTAGCAGAAATGGAAGATACCATATATGATGACGAAGATGTGGATGGTATAGATATTTCGGATTATATGGAATAAAGAAAAATAAATGAATAAGTTACTTTTAGGGTTTTTATATGGGCTAGTAGCTCAAATACTTACATTCCTGCAATTACAGGGAAATATTAAATGGAATTGGTATGAACGATATCCAATTTTAATATTATCAATGTCAGTACCGATAGCTTGGTTGTACATTCAATCGGTAGAATCATTCGTAGAACATTTTGATGGAGAATTATGGCCATCCCGCCTTATAGGATTTGGGATTGGCATTATTGTGTTTGCTTTAATGAGTTATTTTTTATTTAATGAAACTATAAGTTTGAAAACATTTTTATGTTTGATATTAGCTTGTGGTATTTTAGGAATTCAAATATTTTGGAAATGAGAGAAATAGATTTACACGGGTTAACCCACAATGAAGCAGTGAGTAAAGCAGAAGATTTTGTATTAAAAGAATCAGCTGAAGCAAAAGGCGGAGCATTTTCATGTAAAATTATTACCGGCAATTCACCTAAACTTCAAATTAGAATTATAAGAGAAGTCATTGATAAACATAATTTCGATTATCATTCTACGCCTTACAACAATGGACAATTAATAGTTACCGATGTTTTGATATGAGAAAGTTAGATTTGATAACAATAAATGAAGAGCTATTCGAAGTTGTTGCTAGAGTTCCTTATCATAAAATAAGAAAAGAAATAAGTGGTGAAAATGCTTCAATATTAAAAGAATATTATAGAGTTGAAAAGATATTGAAAAGTAATCAAACCGGCGAATATTTGTTTGTTAATTTAATACCTGAAGCTAAAATAGAATAATGCCTACACTTTGGACGTTTGGTGATAGTTTTACGCGAGGACACGGAATGAATGGTGAAATTCCTGAATATAAGAATGCGGATAAAAATTTAAAGTGGAATAATCTATTAGCAAATCAATTAGAATATGATTTAAAAAACTTTGGTGATAATGGTTTACCAAATGAAACTATTTTAGAAACTATTATTCAAAACTTAAATCAATTCAAAAAAGATGACGTTCTAATTATAGAGTCATCTACATTAGGTAGAATGGTGGTGCCGGAAAAGGATTCAAAATATGAATACGCAAATGTTAACCCAGTATTTATTCATCAAAATACAATATTGGATGAGCCGCATGTTTATCTAAAACATTTTCAGCAATATGAATTGGATTCAATAATTTCTTTTTTTAATAATTTTATTTTAGATGGGTTTTATTATACAAATCAAATAAAATCTATAATTAATTTAGCAAAATATTTAAATGATAATAAAATAGTTAGAAAAGTTATATATTGGAATTTATTCCCAATAGAATCTGTGGAAGGGTTTACCATAAAAAGCATATACGAAAATAGAGCTGAATTAGATAGTGTTTATTTGAAAAATTATATAGGTAGCGATACATACAAATACGGATGGATTAATTATTTTAAAAGACAAAATATGACTATTTTTTCAGATACAAATGGTGAAATAAATGATTTTCATTTATCCAAACGTGGGCATAATATATTTTTTAGATTATTGTTAAGCGAGTTGGGATTAGAAACGAAACATAACTACATTATTTGATACGCAAATAGATTTCGTTTTATTTGGAAAATTAAAATAAAAATAGTATCTTTGACCTAAATAAATTTAAATCAAAACGTTATGTCATTAGAAATTACAAAAGACGAGTTATTAGAAAAATTACAAACCGAAGAGGTTAGTGTAACATTCACAAAAGCAGATGGTAGTGAGCGTACAATGTTATGTACAAAAATGGTAAGTAGAATCCCCGAAGCACAGCATCCAAAAACCGATAAGGTTGTAAGATTGGATGAAAACGGAAACGTAATCGAAACCGATTTAATTACGGTATATGATTTGGAGAAGGAAGGATGGAGAAGTTTTAATTTTAGTAAAGTTTTAAATGTAAAGTAAATGGCTTTGAAAAAGAAATTAAAAGAAATCGAAGATGAGCTAGAATATTGGGAAAATTATCCTGCACAAAATTGGATTGGTAAGTGGGGTAAGCAAATCCGTATTGATAATGCAAAATCTAAAAAGAAAAAGCTCGAAAACGAATTGATTAAAAGACGTAAAAATAAAAATGAAGAGTAATTATGAAACTGAATGAAAAACAAAAACTTTTTTTAGCTAAAACTGCCGAAGTAGTTTTATTTGCTTTTGGAATTAGCTTTGGATTAATGATTTTGGGATTTGGATTTTCGATGATTTTTGAATTACTGAAATCATTGTTTTAATATTAATGAAAAAACTAATTACAGTGCTATTGTTATTGGGAGTGATAACATTAGAAGCAAAACCGAAATATCGGATTCAAACTTGGGAATATGGAGGGCAAAAATATTATTTGCCGGAACGAAGGGTTTGGTATAAAACAAATTATTTTACACTACCATTCAAAGTATGGGTAGCTGGAGCATATCCATTTCAAAACAAAAGTGAAGCAGAGGAAATCATTCAGAATTGGAAAAAGGATTACCAAGAAAAAATTGCGTATAGACGTTCGGAATATATAATCGTAGAATAGTATGGATGAAAATACAAAATTAAAAATTACATTAGGTACACTACTAATAGTTGGAATTATTGTAATGCTTGGTTTAAGTGTAAACCATAGTAATGTAAACATAACAAAAGCAGAAGCGAGTTATTTACAATCGTTAGAAAAGCGGGATTCTTTAAACAAAGTAATTGATAGTTTACAAACGGAAATCTTTATATTAGAAGATGGGTTTGATTCAAAAGAGCATCGATACGCAGATGTTATTGATGAATATGAAATTGGATTATCTTATTTAAAAGATTATCACCCAAAAGCATATAAAGATTTTCATAGGATAATTGGAATGAAAGAACGATATTCAAACGAATTAGATAGGGAAAACAAAAAACGATTAAAAGTAGGTTATGGATTATAGATATCA
>JACCDJ011027342.1_pt1 | contig 12592 bp, 10 predicted proteins | sample 7444481 | NCBI WGS metagenome assembly JACCDJ01 (sample SAMN15323435, study PRJNA562643) | freshwater metagenome | isolation source: river surface water | place: USA:Blue River Watershed | collected 2017-08-15 | reverse complement strand
TTCAGGCGCACGGCTTCTTCAACGGCAATCTCGTCAAAGGGGTTCATGCTCATCTTGACGTTGGCAATGTCCACGCCCGAACCATCGGACTTCACGCGGACTTTGACGTTGTAGTCCACCACCCGCTTGACGGGAACGAGAATTTTCATGACTTCACTCCAATGAATTTGTGGGCTGCAAGAGGGGGTCGCTCAGGCTGTGCGCAGCAGCTCGCGGCCGATGATGATTTGTTGCACCTGCGTGGTGCCTTCGTACAGGCGCAGCAGGCGGGCGTCGCGGTAAAAACGTTCGACCGGGTATTCGTTGATGTAGCCCGCCCCGCCATGGATCTGCACACCGCGGTCGGCCACACGGCCCACCATCTCGGTAGAGAACAACTTGGCGCAGGACACCTGCATGGAAATTTCAGGGTCGGACACGTGCGGCGGCTTCAGGTCAAAACGTGCGGCCACGTCCTTGACCAGCGACCAACCCGCCAGCAGTTCGGCCTGGCTGTCGGCCAGCATAGCCTGAATCAGCTGGAACTCGCCAATCGGTTTGCCAAACTGTTTGCGGTCGCGGGCGTAGGTGCGGGCTTCGTCGAGGATGCGCGAGGCCAGTCCGCAGGAGACAGCCGAGATGTTCAGACGGCCACGGTCCAGCACTTTCATGGCGGTCTTGAAACCCTGGCCGGGCACGCCGCCAATGATGTTGGCGGCGGGCACGCGCACATTCTCCAGAATCACGTCGCAGGTCTTGGTGCCGCGTTGGCCCATTTTTTTGTCGGGCTTGCCCAGCTTGATGCCCGGCAAATCGGCCGGCACGATGAAGGCCGACACGCCACCGGCCCCCGGGCCACCGGTGCGCGCCATCAAGGTGAAGGCGCCGGCACGGGGTGCGTTGGTGATGTAGCGCTTGGTGCCGCTCAGCACATAGTGGTCGCCGTCGAGTTCGGCACGGGTCTTGAGCGAGGCGGCGTCGGTGCCGACATCGGGCTCGGTCAGAGCGAAGGACATGATCAGCTCGCCACTGGCCACACGGGGCAGGTAGGCAGCTTTTTGCTCGGGCGTGCCGTCCATCAGGATGCCCTGCGAGCCGATGCCGATGTTGGTGCCAAAGACCGAGCGGAAGGCGGGCGCGATGCGGCCGAGCTCGTAATTGACCAGCACCTCTTGACTGACCGACAGACCAATGCCGCCAAATTCCTCGGGCACCGTCAAGCCAAACAGGCCCATGTCCTTCATGTCCTGAACGATGTCCAGTGGCACGTCGTCGTGCTCCTCGAGGTGGTTTTCGGCCGGGATCAAGCGCTCACGGATGAAGCGTTGAAGGGTGGGCAGCAAGAGGTCAAAGGAATCGGTGTCGAGGGCCATGGTGGTGAAGGGTCAACGGTGCTGGAAAACAGGTTTGCGCTTGTCCAAGAAAGCGTGCATGCCTTCATGGGCGTCATCGCTGGCAAAGCGGGCATGAAGCGCACGGCGCTCGAACAAGATGCCCTCGCTCAAGCTGGACTCGTGCGCACGGTTGACCGATTCCTTGATGGCCATCAGCGCAGGCAGCGAGTAGCCCGCAATTTGGGTGGCGAGCTTCAGCGCGGTGGCCTGCAAATCGGCATCGGGCACCACGCGCGAGACGAGGCCATAACGGTCGGCCTCTTGTGCGTTCAGCATGCGGGCCGACAGGCACATGTCCATGGCCTTGGCTTTGCCAATGGCGCGCGGCAGGCGCTGCGTGCCGCCTGCGCCGGGCAGCATGGCCAGTTTGATTTCGGGCAATGCAAACTGAGCCGATTCGGCGGCGATCACGATGTCGCAGGCCAGTGCCAATTCACAGCCGCCGCCCATGGCATAACCCGCCACAGCAGCGATCACCGGCTTGCGCACCTGTCGGATGGTTTCCCAATTGCGGGTAATGAAGCCGCTTTGGAACACGTCCATGTAGGACCAGTCGGCCATCACGGCAATGTCGGCGCCAGCGGCAAACGCCTTATCACTGCCGGTGATGACGATGGCGCCAATGTCCGGGTCTGCATCCAGGCCCAGCAGTGCCTGACCCAGTGCGTCCATCAAGGCGTCGTTGAGCGCATTGAGCTGGGCGGGCCGGTTCAGGGTGATGACACCGACACGGCCGTTTCGGGTGGTCAGGATGGGGGACTCGGACATCGCGCGCTCCTGCTTACTCGACGGTGATTTTCTGGTCGCGGATCAGAGCGCCCAACACTTTGCCTTCGTTGGCCAGCAAGGCCTTGAATTCGGCCGTGTCCAGCGCCACGTTTTCGCCCCCCAGGTCGGCGTAGCGTGCTTTCAGGGTCGGCGACGCCAAGGCTTTGCCCACCTCACGGTTCAAGCGGGCGATGACGTCTGCCGGTGTGCCATTGGGAGCCCACATGCCAAACCAGATGTCCAGATTGGCCCCTTTGAAACCTTGTTCGGCCACGGTGGGTACATCGGGGAAGAAGGGCGAGCGCTTTTCGCTGACGATGGCCAGCAGCTTGACCTTGCCCGTGCGGATGTGCGGGAAAGCAATGCCGGGGTCGCACACCATGTCGGCTTGACCTGCCAGCACGTCTTGCAGTGCCGGTGCGGCCCCTTTGTAGGGCACATGCAGGATGTTGGTCCCTGTGGCTTGCTTGAACAATTCACAAGCCAGGTGCGGTGGCGTGCCTGCACCGGCCGAGGCATAGGCCATTTTTCCGGACTTGGCCTGTGCGACCAGTTCGCGCACATCTTTGGCCGTGCTTTGTGGCTTGGTCACCAAATACATTTGCGACTTTCCGATGCCACTCACAGGCGTGAGGTCTCGGGAAGGCAGCAAATTGGACTTGATCAAATGCGGGTTGACGGTTTCGACCGATGTGGGCGAGATGAACAAGGTGTAACCATCGGGGGTGGCGCGGGCCACCTCTGCTGCAGCAATGTTGCCACTGGCACCTGGCTTGTTGTCAATGACCACGGACTGGCCCAGGCTCTCGGACAAGCCTTGTGCAACCAGCCGTGCCATGGCATCGGTTGTGCCACCGGGGGCAAAACCCACCACGATGCGGATGGGTTTGCTGGGCCAGCTTTGTGCGTGGCTGATGCCGCTGACGCACAGGCCAAGCAGAGAAAGGCTGGCGACCGCCAAAGTGCGACGCAGTTGAAAGCGTTTTGTGGATTTCATGGTTTGTCTCCTGATGTGGTGTTAGAAATTGAGCGCTTTGTCTTAAGCTGCACCGTCGCGCAAATCCTCGCGCAGCTTGAATTTCTGGATCTTTCCGGACGGGGTCGATGGCATGCTCTCGCGCACCTCCAGCCGCTCCGGGATGTATTGGATGGCGACCTTCTGTTCCTTGAGATAGGCGACCATGGTGGGCATGTCGAAGCTCTGACCGGGCTTGGGCACCACCACGGCGCAAGCGCGTTCGCCCAGGCGCTCGTCAGGGTAGGCCACGATGGCCGCCAGGGCCACAGCAGGGTGCTTGTAGAGCAGCGATTCGATCTCGACCACCGGGATGTTTTCGCCGCCGCGGATGATCACGTCCTTGCTGCGGCCGGTGATGCGCACGTAGCCTTGTTCATCGATGCGGGCCAGGTCGCCTGTGTCGAACCATCCCTCGGCGTCGGTGCCGTTGAGGTGGGGGCGCTTGAGGTAGCCGCCAAAGTTGGAGCATGCACGCAGATACAGCTTGCCCTGTGTGCCTGCAGGCAGTGCCGGGCCCGAGGCGTCGGCTTCCACCACCTTGAGTTCTACCCCGGGCAGTGGCAGGCCGTCGGTGGTGAAGGCGCGTTCGTCCGGGTCATCCAGCTTGATGAGCGTGACGGCGCCGTTCTCGCTCATGCCCCAGGCCGAGACGATTTTGGTGCCCAAAGCCGCGCGTGCCTGCTCGACCAGCGGGCCAGGGATGGGCGCACCGGCACACAGGAAGGTCTTGAGCGTGGGCACCGGTGTTTTGTTTTCGGTCACGGCGCGGGTCAGGTCGGTCAGGAACGGCGTGGAGGCCATGGTGAAGCTGGCTTTTTCGGCGTTGATGACCTCGATCGCCTTCTTGGGTTCCCAGATGTCCTGCAGCACCGCGCTGGCCTTGAGCATGATGGGCATCATCAGGCCGTACATGAAGCCGGTCTGGTGCGCCATGGGCGAAGCCATCAGCACCACGTCTTCGGAGCCCAGCTTCAGGCGCTCGGCATAGGGAATGATGTTGGCCATCACGGTATTGGCCGAGTGCATCACGCCTTTGGGTTCACCGGTGGTGCCGGAGGTGTAGATCAGCTGCGTGATGTCGTCCGGGCCAGGGCGGTGTGCGCTCAGGATGGCGGCGGCATCGGGCTCGTTTTCCCAGGCGGGACCACTCAGCAGGGCTTCGAAGCTGTTGGGGCCTTGGCCGTCGATCGCCACCACATGTTTCAGATGCGGCAGACCGGGCTGAATGGCGCTGATCATCTGCTCGAAGTCAAAACCCCGGAAGCTCTTGGGCGCGATGATGACCTTGGCCTCTCCGTGCTTGAGCATGAAGTTCAGTTCACGTTCGCGGAAGATGTGCATCAGCGGGTTGATGACCGCACCGATGCGCGAGCACGCCAGATAGGTCACGGTGAACTGCCACCAGTTGGGCAACTGGCAGGCCACGATGTCGTTCTTTTGCACGCCCAGGCGACTCAGGCCCACGGCCACGCGGTCGGCCATTTGCGCCAGTTCACGGTAGGTGAAGCGGCGCACGTCATCGGCTTCCACGCGGTAGGCGGTGAGCGCCAGCTTGTCGGGGCAGGCCGCCACGCAGGCGTCCAGGTCATCGTTGATGGTGCGGTCATGCCAGAGGCCTTGCGCGATCATGCTGGCGCGACGTTGGGGCAGTAAAACGGCATCGAATTCCATGGTTGTCTCCTTGAAAGTGGGATGAAATGTTTTTGTTTTTCTGAAACTCAGGCAGGGACGTTTTTGCGTCCCGCACGGGTTCGTGCAATGATGGTTTTCATGATCTGCGCCGTGCCGTCACCGATCTGGAAGCCCAGCACATCGCGCAGGCGCTGCTCCATCAGGCCGCGGTCGTAGCCGCCATGGCCAAAGCACAGCAGGCACTGGTGGATCACGTCGTAGGCCAGCTTGGGACCCCACCACTTGGCCATGCCAGCCTCGGCAGAATGGGGCAACCCCTGGTCCTTGAGCCACAGGCCTTGCAGGCAGACCAGGCGGGCGCCTTCGACCTCGGTGTCGTACTGGGCCAAGGGGTGGGTCACGCCCTGAAAAGCCGACAGCGGCTGGCCAAAAGCCTGGCGCTGGGTGATGTACTCGCAGGTTTCTTCGAGCGCCACACGTGCCACGGCCAGGCATTGCAGGCCGATCAGCGAGCGCGAATAGTCAAAGCCGTGCATGACCTGCACAAAGCCCTTGTTCTCATCGCCCAGACGGTGGCTCACAGGCACGCGCACGTTCTCGAAAAAGATCGAGCCGCGACCGATCGAGCGCTGACCATGGCAATCAAAACGGCTGGTGGTCAGGCCCGGCGTGTCCATGGACACCAGCAAGGCGGTGACGCCATGCGCGCCCGACTCGGGTGTGCCGGTGCGGCCAAAGACCACGGTGATGTCGGCCTGGTCGGCGGCCGAGATGGAGGTTTTCTCACCATTGATGACGTAAAAGTCGCCATCGCGCTCGACCCGCAGGCGCAGGTTGGCTGCGTCCGAGCCGCCGCGCGGTTCGGTCAGGGCGATGGCGCAAATGGCCCGGCCCTCGCGGATCTTGTCGAGCCAGGGGCGCACCACATCAGGGTTGCCGTATTTGTAAAGAATCTGGCTGTTGAGCGAGGCCAGCAGGTTGAGGTAGGAAAAACTCAGGTCGGCGCGGGCGATTTCCTCATGGATCACCCCAGCGGCCACACAGCCCATGCCCAGCCCGCCAAATTCTTCGGGAACTTCGGGGCAGATGAAACCCAAATCGCCCATCTCGCGCAACAAGGCGCGGTCAAACTCGCGCGTTTTGTCGCGCTCCAGAAAACCGGGTTTGATTTTTTCATCGGCAAAGCGGCGCACGGTCTCGGCCAGTGCCTGCAGGTCTTCGTTGATGTACGGATTCGGGTTCATCGTCTCTCCTAGGCTTTGCTTACTTGGCGTACTTGCGGAAGTCGGGTTTGCGCTTTTCCTGCAAAGCCTTCACGCCTTCGCGTGACTCTTCCGTGTCGTAGTACAGCTTGAGCGCGTACATGCCCATGCCCGCGATACCCGACTGGTGGGCGGTGTCCATGTTGAAGCTGCGCTTGGCAATGGCAATGGCCGTGGGGCTGCGCTCGCAAATGGTTTCTGCCCATTCCTGCACGGTGGCGTCGAGTTGCTCGTGGGGCACGCAGATGTTGGCCAGCCCCATGTCCACGGCCTCTTGACCGGAATAGCGCTTGTTGAGGTACCAGATTTCGCGGGCCTTCTTCTCGCCGACCACGCGGGCCAGAAAGGCGGTGCCGTAGCCGGGGTCGACCGAGCCCATCTTGGGGCCGACCTGACCGAAGATGGCTTTGTCGGAACAGATGGTCAGGTCGCAGATGGTGCACAGCACGTTGCCGCCACCGATCGCAAAGCCCTGCACGCGGGCGATCACGGGCTTGGGCACGTCGCGGATCGCGGTGTGCAGCTCTTCCATCGGCAGGCCGATGGTGCCGCGGCCGTCGTAGTTGCCGTCGTGGGCCGACTGGTCGCCACCTGTGCAAAACGCGCGGTCACCGGCACCGGCCAGCACGATGCAGCCGATGTCGCGGTCGTAACCGGCTTTGTTCAGGGCCTTGATGATTTCGTCGCAGGTGGTGCCGCGAAACGCGTTCATCTTGTCCGGGCGGTTGATCGTGATCCAGGCTACACCGTTGCGGACTTCGTACAGAATGTCTTCAAATGTCATGATATTTCCTTCCAGAATTGATTAACCGTTCATCGTCAAGCCGCCCGAGACGCTCAGGACCTGACCGGTGATGAAGGCCGCATCGGCGCTGCTCAGGAAGACGATGGCACCCGCGAGGTCATCGGGCTGGCCCAGGCGGCCCAGCGGGATGGCCTTCTTGAAAGCGTCCATGAGTTTTTCGGGGTTGGAAGCGCCTTCGGCAAAGCCAGCCAGCAAAGCAGTGTCTGTGGGGCCGGGGCACACCACGTTGACGGTGATGTTGTGGCGGGCATGCTCGCGTGCCAGGGTTTTGGACAAAGCGACCAGGCCGCCCTTGCAAGCGGCGTACACGGCTTCGCCGGACGAGCCGCCACGGGCCGCGTCCGAGGCGATGTTGACGATGCGGCCAGCGCCGCGTGCGGCCATGCCGGGCAATACGGCGTGGTGCATGTGCAAAGCGCCTGTGAGGTTGATCGCGATCAGTTTGTCCCACTCGGCGGGCACGGTTTTGGTGAAGGGCTTGAAGATGTCCCAGCCCGCGTTGTTGACCAAAATGTCAATGGGGCCCAACTGAGCCTCTGCGGCTGCTACGGCCGCATCGACTTGGGCGCGGTCGGTGATGTTGCACTGGAAGGCCTTGGCCTTGCCGCCTGCGGCGACGATGCCGTCGGCTACCTTTTGGGCGGCTTCCAGGTTCATGTCGAACACCGCAACCTGAGCGCCTTCTTCGGCAAAACGGCGGCAGGTGGCCCCGCCAATGCCGCCACCGCCACCGGTCACAATCGCTGTTTTGCCTTTGAGGTCTTTCATGACTTTCTCCGTGAATTGAAATGGTTTGGAAAATTCGGAATGTCGAACATATGACAACATGTTGACTTATTCTAGGGTTTTCCACCGTTCCCCCTCAAGTCTTTTTCGTGTTCAATAACCTATCGTTTTCCCTATGTCACAAGCCAAAGAAGCGCGCATGGAACTGGCCAATCGAATTTTCTTCAAGCTATATCAGTGTGCCAATATGTTGCATAAAACTGGCAGCCGCGCAGTGCAGGACGAAGGCTTGACCACGCAGCAATGGGCGGTGCTGGGGGCGCTGTCACGACCCGAGGCGGCCAAGGGCATGGGCGTGGGCGAGCTGGCGCGATACCTCATGGTCAGCCGCCAAAACTTGTCAGGACTGATCACCCGCATGACACGCGACGGGCACATCGAGATGAGCACCGACGGACGCGATCGCCGTTCACGCTTGGTGGTGATGACGGAATCGGGGCGCCATGTGTGGATGGACCTGGCGCAGCCCAAGATCAAGGCCTACTACGAGCAGGCCCTGCAGGATTTTTCGATGGGCGACATGGCCCACACCCTGCATTACTTCCTCAAACTCCTGGACAACATGGAGAAGATCGACCACGCTGCGCCGCAAGAGGAAGCATCGTCAGAAGATCTGAATGCAGAGGATGAAGCCCAACCTCAACACAATCAGCGTATGGTTCGGTAGGTTCATGCTGGCTTTGATGTATGCGTCATCTTGCGCAAAGCCAAACAGGATTTTTCATGCAATTTTTAACTTGAAGTTAAAAATTGCATGGATTCAAGGCGTCGAGTTTTGCCGTCAATCACTCCACCGTGACCGACTTCGCCAGGTTCCTCGGCTTGTCCACATCCGTCCCCCGCGCACACGCCGTGTGATAGCTGAGCAACTGCAGCGGCACCACATGCAAGATCGGTGACAACACGCCATAGTGCTCAGGCATGCGGATCACATTGACGCCTTCGCTGCTTTCGATCTTCGTGTCGCCGTCGGCCAGCACATACAGCACACCGCCGCGAGCGCGCACCTCTTGCATATTACTTTTCAGCTTTTCCAACAGCTGGTCGTTGGGGGCCACGGTGACCACGGGCATGGCGCTGGTGACCAGTGCGAGCGGACCGTGCTTCAACTCTCCTGCGGCATAGGCCTCGGCGTGGATGTAGGTGATTTCTTTGAGCTTCAACGCGCCTTCCAGCGCGATGGGGTAATGCGTGCCGCGGCCTAAGAACAAGGCGTTTTCTTTGCTGGCAAATTCTTGTGACCAGGCGATGAGTTGCGGCTCAAGTGCCAGCACCGCTTGCAAGGCTGCGGGCAAGTGGCGCATTTCTTTGATGTGTGCGGCTTCTTGTTCGTCGCTCAAACGGCCTTTGGTTTGCGCCAAGGCCAAGGTAAGCAAGAACAAACCCGCCAGCTGCGTGGTGAAAGCCTTGGTGGAAGCCACCCCAATCTCCGCCCCCGCGCGCGTGACATAGGCCAACTTGCACTCGCGCACCATGGCGCTGGTGGACACGTTGCAAATGGTGAGCGTTTTGTCCATGCCCAAACCTTGCGCGTGGCGGAGTGCGGCCAAGGTGTCGGCGGTTTCGCCCGACTGGCTGATGGTGACCACCAAGCTGTTGGGGTTGGACACCGATTCGCGGTAGCGGTACTCGCTGGCAATTTCCACTTGGCAAGGAATTTTGGCAATCGCCTCGATCCAATACTTGGCCACACACCCGCTGTAGTAACTGGTGCCACACGCGAGGATGAGCACGTTGTCGATGGCTTTGAACACGCTGTAGGCGCCGTCGCCAAACAGTTCGGGGGTAATGCCTTCGACACCTTCCAGCGTGTCAGCAATGGCGCGCGGTTGCTCGAAGATTTCTTTCTGCATGTAGTGGCGATAGGGCCCCAACTCGGCTGCACCACTGTGGGCTTGCACAGTTTTCACCTCACGCGTCACAGCTTTGTGGTGGCGGTCTTGCACCCAGTACTTGCCGATTTGAATGTCCACCACATCGCCTTCTTCGAGGTACACGATTTGGTCGGTCACGCCTGCCAAAGCCATGGCATCGCTGGCCAAGAAAGTTTCGCTGTGTTCTTTGCCTACGCCCAAGATGAGGGGCGAGCCTGCGCGTGCACCAATCACACGGTGCGGTTCGTCTTTGTGGAACACCGCAATGGCGTACGCGCCATGCAACTGAACGATGGCGGCTTTGACGGCTTCAAACAAATCGCCGTTGTACAGACTGTCCACCAAGTGGGCAATGACCTCGGTGTCGGTTTGGCTCAAAAACTCGTAGCCCTTGGCTTGCAGGGCGGCGCGGAGTTCGTCGTGGTTTTCAATGATGCCGTTGTGCACCAAGGCCACGCGGCCTGCTTTGTTGGGCACATCGCCTGTGTAGACGCCAGCGCCAGCACCCGTGCCGTGGCTGAAATGCGGGTGCGCGTTGTGCACCGCTGGTGCGCCGTGCGTGGCCCAGCGCGTGTGTGCAATGCCAATGCCGCCTTCGATGTGATCGGCTTGCACCTGGTCCATCAGCTCAGACACGCGCGCGGTGCTGCGCGCACGTTGCAAGCCGCCTTGCTTGGCGCCCAAACTGGCGGAGTGCACGGCCACGCCGCATGAGTCATAGCCCCGGTATTCCAGTCGCTGCAAACCTTGCACGAGGATGGGAACGATGTTGCGGGTAGAAACGGCGCCGACGATGCCACACATAAAGAGCACTCCTGTATTGGGTTGTCGAATCGTAGGCGGAGCGAAAAGAAATTTCTTGTTTATTTATTTTGTTTTTTGAACGAAAATTCCAGCATTGAATTATTTTGGAATTTAATTTCATTAAAGTTTTTTTATGAAACAAGAATTTCTTGACGAAACCGATCTCAAGCTGCTCGACGCCTTGCAGCACGACGCCACACTGAGCAATGTCGCCTTGGCAGAGCGCCTGCGCATCTCGCCGCCCACCTGCCTCAGGCGCGTCAAACGTCTCACGGAAGACGGGTGGATTGAGCGACAAATTGCGGTACTTAGTTCCGACAAATTAGGCGCCCACATGGGCCACGGGCTCACTGCCTTGGTAGAGGTGACCTTGGATGCACAAGGCGCCGAACATCTGGACGCGTTTGAACAACGCGCCGTGACTGAAGACGCCGTGCAGCAATGCTGGCGCGTGTCGCCGGGACCCGACTTCATGCTCATCATTCAAGCCGCGGACATGCCCGACTACCTGGGCATCACGCAACGTCTGCTGACGCAAGACGCGAATGTGCGCAACGTCAAAGCCTTCTTTGCCACCAAGCGGGCGAAGTTCACCAGCACATGGCCGGTTCTGCGACATAAATAAACGCCATGTGCACCGCAAAAAAGGCAGCGAAAGCTGCCTTTTTTCATGATGCCTTTGGTTTTTTCTCTGGTCTTTTCCAGTTGGCGATGCTCACCTGCTTGCCACGCGCCACGCTCAGTGCGCCAGCTTCGGTGTTCTTGGTGATGGTGGAACCACCGCCCACGGTGCCGCCGGCGCCCAACGTGACGGGCGCCACCAATACACAGTTGCTGCCCACATGCACGTCGGCTTCAATGATGGTGCGGTGCTTGTTGGCACCGTCGTAGTTGGCGGTGATGCTGCCGGCGCCATAGTTGACGCGTTCGCCCACGGTGGCATCACCCAAGTAAGCCAAGTGGTTGGCTTTGGCGCCCTTGGCCATGGTGGAGTTTTTGACCTCCACAAAGTTGCCAATGTGCACGTCGGCGGCCAGCTGTGCGCCGGGGCGCAAACGGGCAAATGGCCCAATCAACGCCCCCTCGCCCACGCTCACCCCCAGCTTCTCGCCGTCGATGTGGGTGAAGGGGTGAATCACGGCACCCGCTTCAATGCGGCAGTTGGCGATGACGCAGTTCGCGCCAATCTTGACGCCTTGGCCAAGTGACACATCGCCCTGGAAGATGCAGTTCTCATCAATCTCGACATCTGGCGCGCATGTCAAAGCGCCGCGCACATCAAAACGCGCTGGGTCGATGATGCGCACGCCGTCGGCCATGAACGCATGCGCTTGGCGCAACTGATACGCGCGCTCCAACTCGGCCAACTGCGTGGGACTGTTCACGCCGGCCACTTGCGCAGCGTCGCTGATTTTGTGGGCCACCACGGGCACACCATCGGCCTCGGCAAACTTGACCACGTCCGTCAAATAAAACTCTTGCTGTGCGTTGTGGTTGTCCAAGCGTGCCAACCAAGGCTTGAGCAACTTGGCGGGCACCGCCATGATGCCGCTGTACACCTCTTGAATGGCGCGCTGCGCTTCGTTGGCGTCTTTGTGTTCGACGATGGCATGCACTTGGCCACTGGGGCTGCGCACAATGCGGCCATAGCCGGTCGGGTCTGCAAAGTCGATGGTCAACAGCGCCAGCTGCTTGCCATCACACAGGTCGAGCAAGGCTTGCAGGGTGTCAGCTTGGGTCAAGGGCACATCGCCCGACAGCACCACCACCACGCCGTCGTCGGCTAGCAATGGCACCGCTTGTTGCACAGCGTGACCGGTGCCCAGCTGAGGCATTTGGCGAGCGAATTGCAAGTTGTCCGTGGCATTGGCCGCCAGCAAAGCGGGTTCGACTTGCTCTGCGCCATGACCGGTGATGACGATGGTGTGGCGCGCCTTCAACGTGCGCGCGGTGTCGATCACGTGCTGCACCAAAGCCTTACCGGCAAGTCGGTGCAAAACCTTAGGCATACTGCTCTTCATTCGCGTGCCTTTACCGGCCGCCATGATCACCACATCCAACGCTGTCATGTCATTCATCCTTATCGTGCAAAGAATTATCCGCCAAGCCTCTTGGGTCCTGCTGGTAGCCGCCTGCCTGGTATTGAGCGGCTGCAGCACGATCAAGCTGGTCTACAACCAGAGCGACGATTTGATCTACTGGTGGCTCGATGGTTATGCCGATTTGCAGGACGGCCAAAAACAATTCACGCGTGATGCACTGGCCGATTT
>JACCDJ011699790.1_pt1 | contig 12604 bp, 9 predicted proteins | sample 7444481 | NCBI WGS metagenome assembly JACCDJ01 (sample SAMN15323435, study PRJNA562643) | freshwater metagenome | isolation source: river surface water | place: USA:Blue River Watershed | collected 2017-08-15 | reverse complement strand
GTAAAACGTAATTTTAAAACATGACCTTTAATGGTATCGCCATTTTGAAAATCGTTGTGCGGATGTAAATGCTTCGAATCAGCATTAATTTCAAAAATCTTCCAACCGTCCTTTTCAAAATAAATTTGATGGCCTGTTTTACCTGCTTTGTATAAAATATTTTTATTCCACTGTCCTTTATTTTCAATAAAGGACAAACCTGCATTGTATTTACTCAACTGCTGTGCAAAGGAAGCAGGAGCAATTCCACCCATATAACAGATGAAAAGTATTACGTAAAAACGATAATTAAATAGCATACAATACAGCTTCCCTAAAAATAGCGAAATCGTGGCTGTTTTGCAAGGTTTGTTTAACCTTTGGTCAATCCGTACTTCTGAATTGCGAAATGTTCGATATGTCGAACAGCTTCGGCCACATCGTCAGTAAAAAGCATAAGATTTATATCTTCCGGAGAAATAGCACCTTCCTCCTTCATTTTGAGAATATGACTCATCAACGGAGCATGATATTCCTTTCCGAAAAGCACCACAGGGAATGGTTCTATTTTATCCGTTTGGATTAATGTTAAAGCTTCAAAAAGTTCATCCAATGTACCAAAACCACCCGGCAAGACGATAAACGCATAAGAGTATTTAACCAACAACGTTTTTCTAACGAAGAAATATTTGATATCGACACTAGTATCCAAATACTTGTTTGGTTCTTGTTCAAACTTCAATTCAATATTACATCCAACACTTTTGCCACCGGCTAATTTAGCCCCACGATTAGCGGCTTCCATAATTCCTGGTCCTCCTCCTGTCATAACCGTAAAACCAAGGTGAGCCATAGCTGCACCTAATTCTTCCGCTTGTTTACAATAGGGGTGATCTTGAGGAAATCTTGCAGAACCAAATATGGTAACGGATGGACCTGTGAAATGAAGTACTCGAAAGCCTTTGATGAATTCAATGACTACTTTAAGCGTAAAAATAAACTCCTTTAAGCGTGATTGTGGTCCGCCTAAGAAACTTCTCTCGGAGCTCGTTTTAAGCCTTGGTAGTGGTTTATGCATTTGCTTTCAAAATTATATGACACATTTTAAACAATAATCTCGCTCCGACATTGGCGTCCCATTCATCCTTTCCTGGGGCTACTTCATTCAAATCAAAACCAATAATTTTCTTCTTCGCCTTGATTAATGACTCCATTAAATAAATCGCTTGCTCGTATTCCAAGCCACCTGGTACCGGAGTTCCAGTATTTGGACACATTTTTGGATCAAGTCCATCAATATCAAAACTGATAAATACTTTAGCTGGTAATTTCTTGATGATACCATCCACTAATGCTTTCCATGACTTACCTTCAATTTGGGCACGTTTTAAATCACGATCAAAAAAAGTAGAGATTCTCTTATCTGCATTTATCAGATTCATTTCTTCCTCGCAGTAATCGCGAATACCTACTTGAACTAAGGCTTTCACTCCTTTTAACTGAAGTGCGTTATACATGATGGAAGCATGCGAATAAGTAAATCCTTCATAAGCATTGCGCAAGTCGCAATGGGCATCTATTTGCAAAATTCCAAACTCCTCTCCCATGGCTGACAAGGCAGCGAAATACCCCATAGGCGTACTATGGTCACCACCGAGCATACCAACCAAATGTCCTTTATCCAACAAAGCACGAATGTCTGAACGAACTTGATTATTCATCCAAACACAGGCTTCATTTACTTCATTTAAAACCGTTTTATTTGTTTTCCCTGCCGTTAATCCGTCCAAATATTTCTCAACTTTAGGACGCATCTTTTTTGATAAAGAGCTAATTGCTTTATTAGGCTTTAGCATAGCAATCCCTTGCTTCCAAGCATTTGGTGCAATTGGATCATACAAATCCACTTGTTTAGACGCTTCTAATACAGCTGAAGGTCCTTTTGCAGTACCACTTTGATAGGAAACAGTCGCTTCCCATTCTACAGGATATAATACCAATTTAGATTGATCAGGAGAAAAAGGAAGACCGAAGACACCTGCATTATCAGACGCAGGATCATTAGGATTGAAATTTTTCAAAACTTCATCCACACTTTTCACTTTAGCCATAATAAAGTATTTAATCGTTTACTAAACCTCGGCCTTGCTTACGAATTTCGTTATTAGCCAGAAGTTCATTCTTAATTTTGTCAATAACACCATTCACAAAATCCTTGCTCTTTGGCGTACTGTAAAGCTTAGAAATATCAATGTATTCATTGATTGAAACCTTTACAGGAATGATTGGGAAATATAACAATTCCGATAGACACATTTTCATCACAATCATATCGATTTGCGCGATACGATCTGCATCCCAACCTTTCAACTTCGGAATAATCATTTCATTAAAGGCATTATCATTGTCACGCGTTATTTCAAATAAGCGACGTGCAAAATCATCTGCTTCTTTAAGTTCCTTTTCATCCAAAGTATACGACTTACTCTCTAAAACCTCTTCCATGCGACGCATGATGAAGGTATGTTCATCTGCCCATGTTGGAAAATGCTCGTCCGTAAGTGTGGAAACATCTTCGTTATTGTATAAATGGTCTGTATATACATGCATTAAAATGCCTGTATGATCCTTTTCTGTTGGAGAAGTCAATGCGTTGTAAGCAACATACTTTTCATCCCCACACATATTCATGTACACACGACGGATTAAATCATCATCACATAATAAGTGTGGCTTACTCTTCTCTACATACTTAACATAAAGTGGAGACTCCAATACAGATTGTAATACTTCGTTGTCGTAAATTCGAGAACTTACATTCAAACGTTTGTTAGATTGCAACAACTTAGCGTCTTGAATTTGCATATCCTCATGCGCATAGGCCGCAACACGTACAAGCAAATACAAGTTGTACAACAACAAAGTATCTGTGTTTTCAATTGATTTGTGCAAACCTTTAATCTGCACTTGAACCTCGGTATCAGGACTTTGAAGACAAGCATACAAAGCCTGCATTACCTTAATTCGAATATTTCTTCTGCTATAATTCATTTCCTATTTTTCTTCCGCTTGAATTATAATGAAGACTTTAATTTTGCTAATTGTTGAATACGTTGTTCTGCAATTAAAATCGCAGCTGCTTGGTTCGTTAAATTCTCCGCATCAGCTTTAGCGAAAATATCTAAAGTACGCTTATAAACTTGCTCAGCCTTACCCATCGCACGTTCACGGTTATAACCTTCGCGTTCTGTTGCTACGTTAATCAATCCACCTGCATTAATCAAGAAATCTGGAGCATAAACAATACCCATATCCTTTACTTGCTGACCATGGATTTTTTCATCTTCCAATTGGTTGTTAGCACAACCAGCAATGATACTACATGTTAAGCGCTTCAAAGTTGCATCGTTAACGGTAGCACCCATTGCACATGGAGAATAGATATCCATTTTCAAATCATAGATCGCATCGGTATCAACCACCTTCACTCCGTGTTCCTTAACTACAGCAGCTACTTTATCATTATTAATATCACAAACATGCACAATCGCACCTTCGGATACTAAATGTCCGATTAAGTATTGTGCTACGTGACCAGCACCTTGTACTGCCACCACTTTACCACTTAATGAATCGTTACCGAATACTTTTTTAGCTGAAGCTTTCATTCCTAAATAGGTTGTGAAGGCTGTTACTGGAGAAGGATCTCCACTACCACCCATATACTCAGGAACACCCGTTACATGCTTTGTTTCCATCGCGATGTATTCCATATCTTCTTTAGCAGTTCCAACGTCTTCGGCAGTGATGTAACGACCAGCAAGACCGTTTACAAACTTACCATAACGACGCCACAAGGCTTCTGACTTATCTGTATAAGAATTACCGATGATAACGGCTTTACCACCACCCAAATTCAACCCAGAAATCGCCGCTTTGTAAGTCATACCGCGAGACAAACGCAATACATCACGTAAAGCTTCTGCATCATTAGCATAATTCCAAAAACGAGTTCCTCCCAATGCAGGACCACAAGTTGTATTATGGATAGCAATAATAGATTTTAATCCCGACGCCGGGTCATTACAAAACACCACTTGTTCGTGATCGTTTGCGCCAATTTGCTCAAAAATGTTCAAGGAATTAGCGGCTTGATTCATGGTAATAGACATAAATATTTTCTAAAAAGAGATGGCAAAAGTACGCTTTTAATAGCAAACCAAGAAATAATCCTCGTCATACTTTAAAAGGAATAACCTAATTTAATTCCAGCGGAAAAAGAATTTTGATTTTTCAATGCAAGAGACTGCAAATCACTGATATTCAACAATAAAGCAGCCCTTTTATATTGCAAACCAGATGAAAAACCAAGGTGGTAGGTACCAAACCCTCCGTAACCTATGCATGGATTAAACATAAATCGCAGATGACTAGCACCTTTACCCAAAACTCTATTTTCCCACTTTGCATATCGGAGCTCTACTAAAGGCAAGGCCTTTAAAGTGTACCAATACGTTATATTAAACACCCAAACGGAACGAAAGTTCGCCTGAAATTTCAACTTTCCAGGAGCCCAAACTTTTTGACTACTAGTTGAAGAATGTAAGCCCAATAAATTTCGCAAGCTATCCTTAGGTAAACTAGGATTTTGACCCCAAGTTTGTAAAACAATCCCTTGATATTGAAAACTTGTATCAGCACTTAATGTTTGAAGCGCATTTAATTTCCAAAAGCCTAAGTTGTGTACGCCTATTGAAGCGTTAAAATGATTCCACGATTTGCCAATTCCCAAATTTAGCCCTAAACCCATTTTAGAATTTTCATTGAAGTTTTGAGAACTTACATTATAATTCAAATCTAAATATTGCCCTAAAGGTGCCGTATATAAACTGCCAGAATACAAATCAGTTCGCTGATACTTGTTTAATTGATTAATATTAAATCCAACATTAAGACTAAACAACGCTTTTATAGAAATCAATTCAGGATCAACCCCATATTTAATAACCTGGAAGGATTGGTTGAATCCGATACTATTGAATTGAAAATATTGCAAGGAAGAAGGACCTAATTGAGCCGTTTTATCTGCAAAGAATCCATTACCCAACAAATAAAGACTCGCGATATCCGGCTGTAAAGAAGCATCCAGCACCGTATTATTTTCGAAAGTAAACTGACTAGACAGAGCAGACATCTTGTATAAACGATAACGTAATGGCCGCTTATTTTTAAAGAAATTAAAAATAAAACTTAACTGACCTTGTGCAATACCTCCAATGCGCAAGTGGTTATTGGAACCAGAATTAAGCGATTTCATCCGTAAAGATTCATCCACACTCCCGCCCTTATACAGTTGATGCATTAACTGAACAGGGATATAGTTTGAACCACTGTGTAAAGAGGTATTAAGAATTAACGCATTTGGTTTGTTTGAATACAAAAAATTGTCTAAACAATAAGTCCTATAAATTAAATCTGTTGTTAGAATATGCGGTTGCTCAGGTATAATACAACCTCTTCCTCTTGTCCTTATCTCGAGTACTTTAATCGTATCTTGAACAATTTGCCCCTTGACATTTAATTGAATACCTGATAAAAGTAAAATGACTAATAAGCTAAACTTCTTCATTATAACTCGTTTTCATAATTAAACCTAGCTGAAATATTGGCTTTAATGGTATACCAATCATATATTTTCAAATATTGCCCTTGACAGCTTGTCTGACCACTCGTACTTACGCTTGCCTCCAATACAGCTTTGCGCGCACTCTGCATCAATTCAATTTCGTTAGCGTCAAAATTGACCTTCAATTGTTTTACCGACGCTTTTTGTGTTTGACATTTACTGTTTAACATTGAAGCATCTACCGTCTCATTAACCAAAATTTTCTTCACTACACGACCAAAATCATCAATCAAATTCAAACTAACCACTCCTTGTAATGGAAAACTATTTTCAATATTGATATAAAAAGTAGCTGCTTTCACCTTACTAAACTGTCCTCCTGCATTGAGTTTAAAGTCGAAGGTATCCTTAATTACTAAGTCCTCCGCTATTAACGAAAGTGGAATTTCCGTTTGCAGATTTACATCCATATTGGAATTGTAGTAAACAAAATCCTTGAAGTGCAATGCATTTCCTCTTGGATTAATTTTCAATTGCGCATCAAAACTTAATTGATTTGGTTTACTATTCAAAATAGCTTTTACGTTACTATTTTGTTCGTTAACGTTCGTCAAACTTTCACCTGGTGATAAAGGCTTATCCGTCGCCCTTGGAATATTAATCCAATTACCAATACATGGCGCAGTTAAATTGACGCTGGAACCGCCAGAGGAATTAGAAGCATTGAGCTGATTAACTTTTAATTGTGCATCCAAACCAATACCATTTTTGACTTGGAAATTCAAAGCCAGTTTTTCAGGATCAAAAACCTTAGCATTGAATTTATTAAACGTGCTGAAAGAAATATTAGGGAAATTCAAGTTCAAGATTGTATCTCCAAGGTAACCTGTGGCATATTCAGGAACAATATTTTCAAGGGTATAAAACAGGTATAAACTATCCGAAGCACGTAATGTATCCCTTCTTCCTGTTGAATCAATACCTACCCTTATCGTATCATAAAAGGTATTATGCATATTATGATTAGGTCCTGTAAAATCAATGGTATAGCCGGCAAGATCCACCGTTCTTGAAATCCTTGAAAATCCTCCGCGTGGAGCAGGTGGCGCGGTTGCACCCATATCGACGGTCACACCAAAAGGACTTTTCGCAGAAGGCATTTTATAATTAAAATGAATGGAATCTGGCAAGCTGCTGTAAACCTCCACACGAATATCACCAGACTTAATTTTAACAAAATCCACTTTGGCTCCACCACTAACGTAGTTATAAGTCACCAATTGACCAGTATCAATTACAGATTGGGAAGGAAATACTGCAATCGCCGAATCACAGGTTACATTATACAAAACCATAGTCACTTGCAACCCTTTGGAAGTATCAATTAGAACAGGATTTCCTTTACTCCCAGGCGTTTTCATATTTAGCAATTGAGCCACCAATTTCCCTTCCACAACCTTTCCTGCAAGTGGCATTGTATCCACGAAATGACTATGCGCAGGAATATGAGGTATGGTAAGTGTTCCAATCACATTATTAAATTGATCATTATTCTTAAATTGAAATGTTACAGAATCAAGATCTACCGGTAAATCATTATCCCCATTTATCTGCATTATACCATTCTTAATCCACGCTCTAGTAAAAAAAGCACCTGCATCAACCGAACTAGGCTGTGAGTTAATATTGGAAATAGGTGGAATTACTTGATAGGTACCATTAAAAAACGTGATAAAAATTAATTGCGAATTAGCACTTGCGGTAGCCATTCTACCTAGTGAATAATAGTAATGTAATTGCTTATTGGCTAACCCAACGCTTCCAACACTAAAAGGATTTGAAAAAGTAGTATCCGGAATACGCAAAACATAATCTGCTAAATTCAAATGATACAAATTGGTGTTATAAACCAATTTTACACTTTTATCGGTATTAACCGTGCGTACATCAGATGGGACAATGTTATTAATAGAGAGATTGGCTGAAAAAATTGGCAATAAGACATCCATTCCCCAAGAGCTAACCCCCTTCTCTCTTCTACATGAACCAAGAAACAAACTTCCAATTATTAATACAAAGAGGACACCTCGAAAAGTAATTAATTTATTCATTTTGTTTTGTTGCGTTAACAGTCCTTTAAATTAAGAAATTAACACCTTAAAGTACATTTCTCTTAGAAAATTTTTAGTCGATTTCTTTAAATTTTAAAACAAGAAGTATATCTTAGCACTAAACAAAAACACTTTAACATGAAAAAACTATTTTTCACATTGGCTTTGGTGTTAGGCATGGCTACATTAGCTTCTGCTAACACTTACAAATTGAACAACGCTTCTGTAGAAGCAAAATTTGCAGCATCTCAAGATGTTACAACTGAATTGAATGCTTTAACTAGCAACACAGAAAATTTCGCAACTGTATTAGGTGGCGACCAATCTAAAGTTGGTTTCTTGGTACGTGCATTCTTCTGTAGCTCTTTCTCAATCCACCGTATGTACATGGGTTCTGGCTTCATGTGGATGTATTGTATTCCAGTTGTAGGTTCTTTGACTGGATTCATCGATTTCTGGTATGTTGTAATCAAAGGAGACGAAGCTTTAAGCAAGTACTCTAACAACACTAAATTCTGGGTATTTAAAGACTAATTACTTAGTTATAACTCAAAAAAAATCCTCTTCCAACGAAGAGGATTTTTTTTTGCCTAAGATTCAAGTATCAATTTATTAATAGTCGCTACTTTCTCATTAACAAAACTATCGAACGTTGTGTCTGTAAACCTAACCTGTAACGGCAAAAAATACAGACTAATGCCATTCGTTTCAAACCAAGACCTGAACTCCAACAATTTCACAGCATCCTTTTCCGTACAAACCCATTTTTTGTTATTGAAAACGGACTTCATTTTTTCTAAATCAGACAAGGTATAAGAATGATGATCTTTAAATGAAAAAATATTTAAACCTCCCTTCTCCTCCAAATAACCGAAAAAAGTACTAGGATTTGCAATGCCGGCAAAAGCAAGTATTGAATCAAAGTTTTCTAGGTTCTCCTCATCACTAAATACGGATCTAATTGTACCATATTCTATATAGGAAAAACAAACGAGTGCGGTCTGATTATACTTTCTCAACTTAGTTTCATAGTCGAGTTTTTGTTCCGATGAAATCTGTTTTGAACATTTTGTAACAACAATTATATCGGCTCTTTCAGCCCCGTTCCGTGATTCTCTTAAATTGCCTGCGGGTAAAACTAAATCGTTAAAAAACGGATCATCAAATGGAGTGAGTAGTATTTGAATATGTGGATGAATCGCTCGGTGTTGAAATACATCATCCAGAATTACAAGATTAGTTTCTTCCTCTCGTGAAAGTAATTCTACGACCCCAAGCACCCTGTTTTCCGCAACTGCGACTGGAATGTTTGGATATTTTCGCTTAAACATTAAAGGTTCATCTCCTACTTGCGCAGCTTTCATGTCTTTATCCAATAAGACAAAACCTTTTGACTTTCGTCCATAGCCACGACTGAGAGTGGCCACAGAATAATCATTCTTCAATAATTCTATAAGGTAGTCCACATGCGGACTTTTACCAGTTCCCCCAACCGACAAATTGCCTACACCTATTGTAACGATATCGAATTGAAAAGGCTTAAAAATATTATTATCATATAAACCATTCCGTAAACGGGTTACCGCATCATACAAAACTGAAAAAGGAAACAGCAATTTTCTCATTAGCGTTCCTTTATTTCTAAATAATAATCTTGACTTACAGAAACCTCAGGGCTTGATTTCTTATTAATCAAATCACCCTCTAAAGTTTGCCATGCTGTAGTTGGATTCACAAAATATTGCTTACCATCAACCACAAAAGGAATGCGCATTTTAAAATCATCAACTACTAATTGATAACGATAACTTAGAAACCATTTGCCATTCCTTACCGCCATTTTGTATTCTAATAGTGGTAAAATATTGGTCCTTAAATATTGATCAAAAAATCCTTTAAGAGGCAAGTTAGTCTCCTTAATAATAAAGGATTCAAATGCTTGCTCTGAAATAGTATTATGATAAAACTCCTTATTAAGATTACGCAGTAATTGTTTGAATTTTAAATCATCATTTAATTGCTGACGAATCATGTGCACAACAGCAGCCCCCTTATCATATCGATCTCCGCTCCCCTCTGCATGAACACCTTGTGGACCGATGATTGGTCGATCATTCTCTATATTCTTCCATTCACCTCGTATGTACTTTAAGGCATTCTCCTTACCTAAAAGACACTCTACATATAAGCCTTCCGCATAAGTTGTCCATCCTTCTTGAATCCAATCGTTCGCAACATCATTCGCAGTAATGGAGTTTCCAAACCATTCATGCGCACTTTCATGCACCAAAATATAATCGAATTTCATCCCTACTCCTGAATAAGAACGATCAATCCCCATGTAACCCAATTTGAACTTATTTCCATAAGCAATAGCGCTTTGATGTTCCATACCTAAATAAGGAGCTTCAACTAACTTGTAACCATCTTGGTAAAAAGGATAAGGTCCCATCCAATCTTCAAAACAGTGTATCATTGGTGCAGCCATTGGAAAGGTCTTTCTCGCCTGCTTCTCATGACACTTTAACGCAAAATACCGAAGCTTTAATTCGCCACCTAAGCCCTTTATATTCTCGCCAAATTCAAAGTAATCGCCAAGATAAAAGGTGATATCATAAAGATTTATAGGATTACGAACAGAATAAACTGAAACGCGTTTTCCAGAGGTATCTTGTCTGTTAAATTCATTCACTAAGCGACCATTACTTACGGCATATAAATAATCAGGATAAGTAATGGTAATATTTGTAAGCTCATCGGGTTCGTCACCCGCATCATCCTTACAAGGAAACCAAATACTCGCTCCGTCACCTTGACAAGCCACTGCTACCCAAGGCTTACCTGTTTCATCTTTAGTCCAGACAAAACCTCCGTCCCATGGGGCATTGACAGCCTCATGCGGCATCCCATGAAACGCAATTGAGATTTCAAACAATGTATCTTTTTGAAAATAATCTTTCAAAGAATTTGCTTCAACCCAAATAACATTTCCATTCCGCGTAAAATTTACTTTAGGAAAATGGACATGCAATTCACGGTGTGTAATACTGTCGCGTCGAATACAAATTAACTTGACACTATCCACTTGCATCGGCTCTTGTAAGTCGATTTGCATTTTAGCGGCCTTCTCTTTCACTACAAACCGCATAGTAGAAGTACCGGCAATTGCTTTTTGTTGGATATCAATATCAAAGTTTAAATAATAGCGTGTCACATCCCACCAAAATCGGCCAGGACTTTTCGATTGACCAAGAAGACTATCCTGACGAGGATTTGCCCGCAATTCAAATAAAAGCGAAAGCAAGAAAAACAGAGAAAGGATAATTCTTTTAGTCATTTGCTAATATTAAGGCATTAGTGCAATCTCTAAAACTTCAGACATTTTATCGACATAGTGAAACTTCATATCCCCTAAGAAATCAGGATTAATTTCTTCCACATCCTTTTGATTCATCTTACATAATACGATTTCTTTCATCCCTCCTCGCTTAGCCGCCAAAATTTTCTCTTTAATTCCACCTACTGGCAAAACCTTTCCACGCAATGTGATCTCACCTGTCATAGCCAATAGTGGCTTCACGCGACGCCCCGTCAATAAAGAGACAAGAGCCGTCAACATAGTTATACCTGCTGAAGGTCCATCCTTTGGGACTGCCCCTTCTGGAACATGTAAGTGAATCGTATTCTTTTCTATAAGAGAAAAATCTACATTGAGTTTTTCAGCGTTTGACTTCACATAACTAATTGCGGTCATTGCCGACTCCTTCATTACATCTCCCAATTTACCGGTCAATTGCAAACCTTCTTTGCCCGGGAATTTATTCGCTTCTATATAAAGCATTTCACCACCAACAGAAGTATAAGCTAATCCCATGGCTACGCCTGCAGGATTCTTTTCTTTAAAATACTCCTTGTCATAGCGCACCTTCCCTAATATCAAACCGGCCTTTTCGGCTGAAATGGATGAATCATACTCTTCTTCCATTGCCACACTCTTAGCAACATGTCGCATTATTGCAGCGATTTGACGATCTAGTTCACGACATCCACTTTCTCGCGTATAACACTCAATTACAAATTGCAAAGCTGCATTAGAAATCTTTACCGCAGACGCTTTCAAACCATGTGCTTCTCTTTGCTTCGGTATCAAATACTTCTTGGCAATTTCCATTTTTTCCTCAATACTATAACCACTAATTTCAATTATCTCCATACGATCACGCAAAGCTGGCTGAATCGTTTGTAAGCTATTCGCGGTTGCAATGAACAAGATCTTCGAAAGATCATATTCCAATTCTAAATAGTTATCGTAGAAATTAGCATTTTGTTCAGGATCCAAAACCTCTAACAATGCAGATGAAGGATCTCCTCTATATTCATTTCCCAATTTATCAATCTCATCTAAAATATAAACTGGATTACCTGATTGAACCTTTTTTAAATTTTGAATGATACGGCCAGGCATCGCTCCGATATAGGTTTTACGATGACCACGAATCTCCGCTTCGTCATGTAATCCTCCCAAACTCATTCGCACAAACTTACGATCTAATGACTTAGCAATAGAACGACCTAAGGAAGTCTTACCAACGCCCGGAGGTCCAACTAAACACAAAATTGGCGATTTCAAATCACCTTTCAATTTCAATACTGCCAAATACTCAAGGATGCGTTCCTTCACTTTCTCTAATCCATAATGATCATCATTCAGCACCTCTCTTGCATGAATTAAATCAAAATTATCCTTGGTGTATTCATGCCAAGGCAACTCCAATAATACATCCAGATAATTATAAACCACCGTATATTCAGAGGATGCAGGATGCATACGATTCAACTTCTCAACTTCTCTATTGAAAATACTAGCCGCAGCTTCCGACCAACTTTT
>JACCDJ011183088.1_pt1 | contig 12611 bp, 15 predicted proteins | sample 7444481 | NCBI WGS metagenome assembly JACCDJ01 (sample SAMN15323435, study PRJNA562643) | freshwater metagenome | isolation source: river surface water | place: USA:Blue River Watershed | collected 2017-08-15 | reverse complement strand
TTGGGAGAAGACTTGTTGGACAGCCTGAGCCATCACATGAGCCGTTGAGTGTCGTAGAACAGCTAGGCCTTCAGGAGAAGAAATCGAAACACCTTCGACCGCATCGCCATCCGCAAGGTCGGTCCAGAGATCGCGCAACGTGCCATTGATCTTGCAGACAACAATCTCTTTATTTTCTGCAAAGAGATGGGTAGGTCTCTGGTCTGCCGCAACGCTCTGCGGTTGGCCATCGACAGTGATTGCGATGTGGGACATGTGCCTAGCCTACCGAAAAGAACTCGACCTTTTGGCGCATTTCTTGCACTAGAACTCGAGACCTGGCCCCAGTAATGAGTTCCTGTTCTCCAATATGGCTAACCTCTTGAGCGATTTTTAGACTACTTAGAAGAATCGCTGATTGAACATGTGGGATTTCCGTAATGTGGATGTTTCGAACCTCTACCCCACATCGCTCTATGGCTATAGCTCGCATCACACCAGGCAAGATTCCTGCTCCGATTGGAGGCGTGACCCAATTCGAATCGATTAGAAGGGCGATATTAGATATGGCGGTCTCTGTCACATTATTTTCCCGATTAAAGATAATGGCATCATCGAAGCCATACAGAGCTGCGTTATCGAGAATCTCGTAGTGGCTCTCATATGGGTAGGTCTTAAATTGCTCACCATCGGCTAATGAAGTGTGAGATGAGAAAGTAACTCGAGCAGGATGTTGAAAATCTTCGTAAGGGTCGTGTGTTACAGAGAACCCTTCCTTATTGATGCAGATTCGAAGACGCCCGACATCATGGGGATTTAAATCAAGTTGATGGTTAATCTCACTTCGAATGGCATCTTCTGAAGGCATGGGAATTTCGAGGTGAGCTGCAGCCCGGACAGCCCTTCGCATATGGCGGGCAAGTTCAGCAACTTTCGCATTTTCCGTGCGAAGAGTTTCAAAGATTCCTTCACCTGCTGGAAAAGCTCTACGCGCCATTACAACTCTCCGCCTGCAATGGAAATCAAATGACGAGCTTTGAGTTGCGTCTCTTCCCACTCACTGTGCGCGTCACTGCCCCAAGTTATTCCAGCACCTGTGCCATAACGAAGGTACTTATCCCCCGTAGTCCAGAAAGTGCGAATAGCCACCGCTAGCTCTGCTTGATCACCATATATATAACCCAACGCTCCACAATAAGGACCGCGGGGCTTGATCTCATTTCGCTCAATGATGGTGAGTGCAGATGATTTAGGAGCACCAGATACAGATCCTGGTGGCATCAGAGCCTTAAATATTTCACCCCAACTGATTTCAGAACTTAAAGTTCCCTCAATATCTGAAACCAGATGTGTTAGTCCTGGATGCTTCTCACTTCTAAAAAGAGCGCTTACCTCAACACTTCCTGCTTCACAGATCTGGGAAATATCATTTCTCATAAGATCAACAATCATCAGATTTTCCGATTGATCTTTCTCGCCAAACTCACTTTGATTCCATCGAATCGTTCCCTTGATGGGAGATGTCAGAATCCGTCTGCCATTTCGAGTCAAGAATCTCTCAGGGGAGGCTGATGCAACTTCAAAATCTGGAATCTTGAGATAGCTTGCGTAGGGAGCAGGATTTGCCTTCAGAATCTCAGAGAAGAGTCCTGTCAGTGGAGCAGGTTTATCCCCCATGAAATGTGAGAGCTCCCTGCAGGCATTGACTTGATAGACCTCACCTGTTGCTATCGACTCCTTAATCGCATGAATGTAAGAGATGTAATCGATCTCCTCAGAACTGCTCCTCCAGGGACGCTCAAGGCGGCTCCAACTCTCTGAAGGAAAAGCTTCCTCCTCAACTTTCTTAAAGCGTGCAAAGTGATACTCACCTTCAAAGGTGGCAAGGACCGCCCAGAAATTTCCGTCACTAAGGCGAGATGGGTCATTAGTTACCTCGGCTAATCGGGTCGCATGCAGACCCTTCATCCAGAATTGATATCCCTTGCCGAGGCTGATCATGGGGTAAGGCTACGCACGCTTTGGCACTTGCGCTCCTCTTACGCTAGATTTGCGCCCGCAATATGCGGACGTAGCGCAGCTGGTAGCGCGGAACCTTGCCAAGGTTCAGGTCGCGGGTTCGAACCCCGTCGTCCGCTCGGATTTTGAGTCACTTTCTCTACGAGTAATCTCAGTGCGAAAGTGGCTTTTTATCTATGGTGGAATGGCCGAGAGGCGAGGCAAGGGACTGCAAATCCCTCTACACGGGTTCAAATCCCGTTTCCACCTCAAGAAGAACGGATACTCTTTCACCCATGTCACTTGAATACTTAAATGGTCCAGAGCGTCCTTGGGGTCGTTATGAGGTCCTCGCAGATGCGCCTACTTACAAGGTCAAGACTATTTGGGTTGAACCAGGTCACCGCCTCTCCCTTCAACGCCATCAAAAGCGCGAGGAACATTGGTACATCGTCTCTGGCGTAGCTGATGTTGTCCTTGGAGATAAGGAATTTAAAGCTCACGCAGGAGACTCCGTAGAGGTTGCAATCGGTGAACAACACCGAATTGGAAACTCAGGTTCTGAAGTCATGATCTTTATTGAGGTCCAGCGTGGAACATATTTTGGAGAAGATGATATTGAGCGTATCCAGGATGATTACGCTCGATAATCCACTCTTGAATTCGTAGGTTACACTTACGCCACAATTGAATAAGACCCGGACGATTGGCTCAGCGGTAGAGCACCACATTGACATTGTGGGGGTCACTGGTTCGATCCCAGTATCGTCCACATTATCTTTGACCATTTAGTAGTTCACATTTATAACTCCGAAGTGATTTCATATCCCCATGCGCCAAGTGCTTGAAAGCTTCTGGGATCAGGAGAGCCTCTTTGGTCTCCCACTTGGAGTCGTCATGTTTGGCTTCTGGTTGGTCTTTATGAATAACAACTGGAAGAAGTAGGAAATACCGAAATGACTGCAAATTACTTGCAGTAAATGAGACATCACTCATATCCAAGAGCCTGACACCACCTCTGTACCTGCGAGTTGGGTATTTCTTCCCTAGGGTTCTGCTATGAGTCAGCAGAAGTTGCCCACCGTTATCCAAGGTGGCATGGGCATCGCCGTATCTTCTGCTGAGCTTGCAAAGAAAGTTTCGCAGCGTGGACAACTTGGCGTCATATCTGGAACAGCTATCGATTCTGTTGTTTCTCGTCGCCTGCAGGATGGAGATCCCACTGGTGAAATTCGTCGCGCACTCTCCCACTTTCCAAATCAAGAGATAGTTGCAGCAATCCTTACTCGCTACTTCATCGAAGGTGGCAAGGCATCTGATGCTCCTTATCACGATGTTCCAAAACTTACGATGAAGCCCACTCAGGCAGCACATGAACTTCTCGTGGTCTCATCGTTTGTTGAAGTTTGGCTGGCAAAGGAAGGCCATGATGGTCTTATTGGCATGAACCTTCTTGAGAAGATTCAGATGGCGATTCCTGCACAGCTCTTTGGAGCGATGATCGCAGGCGTTGATTACATTCTTATCGGTGCAGGTATCCCAGCTCAAATTCCTCTAGCGCTTAATCAGTTATCTCAAGGACATCCCGCAACGCTGAGCATTGATGTGAAGGATGCAACGAAGAAACACAGCATCACCTTTGATCCTGCGTGTATCCCAGGAGTTCCTTCAACCCTCAAGCGTCCACAATTTCTAGCTATCGTTTCATCCCACGCCCTTGTTGCATATTTGAACAAGGATGAGATCACAAAACCTGATGGATATGTCATTGAAGGACATGTGGCTGGTGGTCACAATGCGCCACCACGCAATAAGAGCGACTACACCGATGCTGATACAGCGAATCTTCAAAAGATTCGAGATCTTGGTTCACCATTCTGGCTAGCTGGTGGCTATGCCACACCTGAAAAGGTGAAAGAAGCTATTGCAGCGGGAGCTCAAGGCGTTCAGGTGGGATCCATCTTCGCACTCTCCACAGAATCAGGCTTTACCGCAGATCTCAAACAAGAGATTATTGATGCACTCTCTCGCGATGACCTCACAGTTGTGACCAATACTGATGCATCTCCAACAGGGTTTCCATTTAAAGTTGCCGAGATGAATGGAACTCTCTCAGAGGCAATCAACTATCAAAAGCGCACTCGCATCTGCGACTTGAGCTACCTGCGAACACCATTTGAGCGTGAAGATGGCGGAATTGGTTATCGCTGTCCGAGTGAGCCTTTGAAGACATTTGAATTTAAGGGTGGCAAGCCAGAAGATGCTGAGAGATCACAATGTCTTTGTAATGCGCTCATGGCCAATATCGGATTAGGTCAGATACGACCAGATGGGCGCCGTGAACTTCCATTGATTACTCTCGGATCAGATCTGGATGGTCCCAATGCCTTGGCTCATAAATATCCGCAAGGGTGGAACGCTGACCAAGCAATCGACTTCTTGCTTAACTCTTAAGCAACTTCTGAAGTTCTTCTAGATCACTATCTGCAGCAGGTGCAATATCCCAAGGTTTGTGCAACTTATCGTCTTCCCACCGTGGAATCACATGCATATGAAGGTGAAAGACTGTCTGCCATCCCGCCTCACGATTCATCTGAAAAATAGTTGTTCCCTGTGAGCCCAACTTCTCCATCAATAAATCTGCGACAACTTTTGCTCTAGAGGCTAGATTTCCATAGAGATCTGCAGGAATATCGTGGATATCTGCGTGATGGGCTTTGGGAATGACCAATGAGTGCCCTCTATTTGCTGGAAAAATATCTAGAAAGGCGATGAACTCATCATCTTCGAAGATGCGTCGAGAAGGGATTTGCCCTTCAACAATTTTGCAGAATAGACACTCGCTCATGACTCTAATGCTAATCGCTGAATTCGCTCTCGAGCAATCTTCTGACTTGGGGATTCATCGCCAAGGAGAAGTTGCAGTATTGAAAGTGCAGGTGCGATAGCTCTCAGCCAGAAGCGAGAGCGCCTCTTAAGTCCCAAGACTGCGAGAACTCTTGCGTCGAGGGTTGAGATTGCTGCATTACAGAGAGTTCTGTAGAAAGGCATCGCTAGAGGAGAAAAGGGTGGATTGATAATAAATCCGACTATCTCTTCCGTTTTTTCAATTGCACCGATTTCATTGTTAAGGAAATCCTCTAAGACTTGTATTAACTCTTGATCACTCTCAGGTGCCGAACTCAATCCAAGAGGACCAGCGCTCTTTGCCCACTCTTTCACATAGTTGGGAACACTTCTGTCCTCGTCGCGTCCCAATAGACGATGTGCAGTTAGAAAGGAATCGGTAAAGGCGCAATGAACCCAGAGTAGGTGTCGCTCTTGCTCTGCCCTATAGTCAATGAGTTCACCATCAGGGCTTTGGAAAGACCCCACAACATGAGAGTGCATCGCCCTGACTCGGGATGCCTCTCTTTCAATTGCTTCCGTAGAACCAAAGGAGGTGATAGTGAGCCATCGAGTTGTGCGCTCAAGTCGTCCTAATGGATCGGTGTCATAGCGTGAATGCTGTGACACACCAGCAAGAGCTGCGGGATAAGCAGCCTGCATCAGAAGCGCTCTAACTCCCCCAACAAGTGTTGCCAGTGAGCCATGAACTTTCCACACATCGCTGTCTGGGCCATAGAAACCTGCATCATCACCAATAGCCATCTGCTGTGCCCAGGCTGGAGCTCCACTCGGATCTCCTGAAACAGTTCTACGAAAGGCAGCCGCCAACCGCTCTCCTCCGAGAGCTCTTAAAATCGCTCTCATGCTTTGCGAGTGTGGTTTTCAACAAATATCAACGAATTCTCAAAGATTATCTCTTGATCATAATCAAGTGTTGCAACATGAAAGCTATTCACAAGTTCAATTCTTTGCTTATCGATTGATCCCACACCCTTCATGATGATTTCAGTGTTGGAAACAGGAAGAGTGTGATCGTCCTTGCTATGGAAAAGCATTAAAGGCGTGGTTACATCATGAAGTCGTTTGCGGTTATAGCTGAGCATTTTCAGAAGTTGATACACACCTACGGCTGGCAATGAGTCATAACCATGTTCTGTCACACCAGGCTTTTTGATGTCGTCTCCGACAGAATCTCTCATCTTCTGAAAGCGTGAGATTGCCCAAGCAAGCTGAGGCGGAATAAATTTCACATGGGCCATTGGATTGACCAGAACGATTCCTGCAACTGAGGATGAATGCTTGAGACAGACATTAAGAGTCGTCCCGCCGCCCATCGAGAGACCAAAGATAAAGACTGTCATTCCAAGTGAGTGCATCCAGTCCAACTCTGCCTCTACTTTGGCGGGCCACTCTTGCCACTTCACGCGGTTGAGATCTTCTGGCTTTGTTCCATGTCCAGGCAGCAACGGCACAGAGATGGAGTAACCCTTCTGGAGGAAGAATTCAGCCCATGGGCGCATGCTGATGGGAGAGCCTGTGAACCCATGAACGAAGATGATTCCAACCTTGGAGTTCTCACCTTTTCCGACAGATCGCCAATCTTGCATTGTTCCAGCAGGGGCAGTTTCAACGCTCATGGCGAAAGAGTAAGGGGGCTGTCGGTAGGCTGCAATAGAGTGTGGGTATGCGTCCTGCAGATAAGAGCCCCTATGAGAGAGCGTGGCAATCGACTCTCCAAGAAATGGGAACACCACTGCGTGAGATCGAATTTGTAGTAGTAGACCTTGAAACAAGTGGCGCAGCACCGCATCTTGGAGCTGGCATCACGGAGATTGCAGCTGTGCGAATTCAGGGAGGCGAGATAAAAGATACTTTCACAACCCTCATCAATCCAGGTCATCCAATCCCGCGACAAATTACCAATCTCACCGGAATAGATGCGGCTATGGTTGAAGATGCTCCTGACATTGGATCAGTTCTGGATTCTCTCATTGAATTTATGGGAGATAATGAGACTGTATTTGTTGCACAGAATGCACCCTTTGATCTCTCTTTTCTAAAAGCAGCTGCGCGGGCTCATGGAAAGAAATGGCCCAAGCAGCGCATTCTCGACACTGCAATTCTGGCTCGTAAGATCCTCACCACCGACGAGGCAATTAACTGCAAACTTTCAACGCTGGCGCAAATCTTTGGAGCCGAGATCAAACCCACCCATAGAGCACTCGATGATGTACATGCCACCATCGATGTCTTGCATGGACTCTTTGAAAGACTTGCTGGTTTTGATGTCTATACGATTGAAGAAGCTTTGAGCTTTAGCCTTGAGAAGCAATCTTCTGGCTCAGTGTGGCCCACTTCTCCAGCAAAGCCTTAGCTGCCCCGCTATCGATAGCATCGATTGCACGAGGCAATGACTTCTCAATTCTCTCGTGAAGAGACAGTTCTAACTCGCCATCAAAGGCGGCAATGGTTACAGCTGCATTGAGCACAACAACATCTCTGTGAGCGCCCCGCTCTCCCCCAAATATCTTGAGCGCAATCTCTGCATTTTCTTGACCATCTCCGCCAACGATGGCTGAAAGTGGCGCATTATCGAGCCCGAAATCCTTGGCATCGATACGATCACTTGAAATTTCTTCTCGTCCAATACTTAATACAGAAGTTGTTCCATCAAGAGTTATTTCATCTAGACCATCATCACCACGGAAAACAAAACCGTCACAACCTTTAGATGCCATCACTTGCGCCATCACAAGATGGATCCGATCATTGGCAACACCGATTGCTGCAGCTTTCGGTTGTGCAGGATTTGCTAAAGGTCCAAGGAAATTAAAGACCGTTGGAACACCCAACTCTTTACGGGCGGGAGCGGCAAATCTCATTGCAGGATGAAAGACAGGGGCAAAACAGAAGCCAATTCCTAGAGTTCTTACAGTCTCTTCTACTCCCGCTGCGTTGAGGTCATGGACCACCCCAAGGGCTGCATAGAAATCTGATGCACCAGATTTAGAGGAGACTGCGCGAGAACCATGTTTGACGACTCGGGCGCCAGCTGCTGCAGCAATGATTGCAGCGGTTGATGAAATATTAATGGTGTGAGCTCCATCGCCACCTGTGCCAACGGTATCTACAGCTCGCTCAGGAATGGAGATAGGAGTAGCGTTGCGATAGAGCTGTTCCACAAGGGCTACAACTTCCTCCGCCGTCTCACCTTTCTTTGAGAGAGCAAGGAGGAAAGCTTTAACAGATTCGATATCGGCGCGATCTTCCAAAATGAGTTGGAGAACAGATTGGATTTCAGCAGCCTCTAAATCAAGACCTGCTTCAAGGCGAGTGAGATATTCAGGCCAAAGAAGGCTCACTCCAACAAGCCCTTTTTAGCGAACTGCAACTGAATGAGATCGAATGAGATCTGCAACTGTGTTGGCAAGGGTGAATGGGTCGACAGGGTGGAGAACGCTGGCCTCAGCACGAGACCAAGCGGCAAGCCAAGCATCTTCCTTGCGGGCAACGATAAGCAGAACGGGAGGGCAGTTATAGACCTCATCCTTGAGCTGGCGGGCAACTCCCATTCCTCCCTCAGGAGTGGCCTCACCATCGAGGATGAAGAGGTCGATGGGGGCATCGCTTCCAGGCTTGATTCCATCTACATAGAGGCGGAGGGCAGCTGCTGTGGCGAACTCCTTAATACGGTGCTCTCCCATCTCTGGTGAGACCTTACTTCCCAGAGCAGCCTTCACTGCAGCTCTGGTGGTGGAGTCATCTGAGTAGAGAACGAAGTTCAAAGTGCGCTCTGTGGCCATGGCGCAATAGTAGTGGGCGAAGGTGAGCCTTTTCACCTTTAAATCGGGGTAAAAACGGTCCATCTGGAGACCCAAAAGTAGGTTTTATACGCGGTATTCAGGAATAATCGCCCCTATGACCAGCATGAGCGCACACCACAAGATCACTCGCCCTAACTTGGTTGCAGTAGGAACTATCGTCTGGCTCTCCTCAGAGCTGATGTTCTTCGCTGCACTCTTTGCAATGTACTTCACGACTCGTGCAGTGCAGGGACCAGCTGAGTGGTTGGTGCACACATCCGTTCTGAATATTCCTTTTGCAGTCCTTAATACAACTGTTCTTGTTCTCTCATCTGTCACATGTCAGTTTGGTGTCTTCGCCGCTGAGCGCTACCAAGCTCGTCGCACCGCATCACTTCTGAATCTCAAGTACTGGGGCATGCGCGAGTGGTTCGCTCTCACATTCCTTATGGGTGGATTCTTTATCGCAGGTCAGATTTACGAGTATGCACACTTGGTTCAAGAGGGACTCACACTCTCATCTTCTGCATATGGTTCTGTCTTCTATCTTGCAACTGGCTTCCATGGACTCCATGTGACTGGTGGCTTGATTGCATTTCTTATCGTTCTACTTCGTGTGGCGAGGGCTCGTCGCTTTACCCAGAGCCAAGCGACAACTGCAATTGTGGTCTCTTACTACTGGCACTTTGTGGATGTTGTCTGGATCGCCCTCTTCTCCGCTATCTATTTGATTAAGTAAAGGAAGGAAATTTCGTGAAGCGTCTATCGCGTCTCCGTCGACACCGTGCTGCAGGTCCACTCCTGTTGATCTTTGCACTCCTCTCGATTGGAACCACCTTCCAAGTCGCAGGAGCTGTTACCAATACAACTCCAACAACAGCCGATCGTTCAGCAACCATTGAAGAAGGCAAGCAGATCTTCCTTAAGGGATGTTCTTCATGCCACGGACTCAACGCAGAAGGTGGAGCGATTGCACCATCGCTGATTGGTGTTGGAGCAGCATCTGTGGACTTCCAGGTTGGAACAGGTCGCATGCCTATGGCCGATATGAGCACACAGGCAATGCGTAAGGCTGTTGTCTATACCCCCGCTGAAATCAATGCGCTAGCAACTTATGTGGCATCTCTTGCTCCAGGACCTGAAGTTCCTGGCGATGAAGTACTCAATTATGAGCGCGATGGCTCTGTTGCAGAGGGCGGTGAACTTTTCCGCACTAACTGCGCGATGTGCCACAACTTCGCTGGTCAAGGTGGAGCTCTCACTCAAGGTAAGTACGCACCTACTTTGATGGGTGTTGAACCAAAGCATATTTATGAAGCGATGATTACTGGCCCACAATCAATGCCAGTATTTAGCGATAAGACACTCACACCAGAGGAAAAGCTTTCCATCATCAAGTGGATTAAGGCTGCAGAGGCTGAGCCACAACTTGGTGGAGCAGCACTGGGTCGTGTGGGTCCAGTAACAGAAGGCCTCTTGGCATGGACACTAGGAATCGGATTGCTCATTGGTGTAGCAGTCTGGTTGGCGATGAAAGCGAGATAGGTAATGTCTAACGAGATCGAACTCATTAAAGATCCAGGGCTTCCTGAGCACATTCATCGTCGCGCCGACTTAGATGAAAAGTATGCAAAGCGTGCTGAGAACCAAGTAGCAATTCTCTTTATGCTCTCTGCAGTAGGAACTCTCCTACTCATCTTCTCTTATATCTTTATTGATACAGATTCCTTTATCTTCATTCCTGTAATGGGCGAAGTGAACTCTCATCAATTGTTCCTCGGCCTTGGTATGGCGATGGCTCTCTTCTTTATTGGAGCAGGTGCTATCCACTGGGCAAAGACTTTGATGCCAGATCACGAAGTGATTGCAGAGCGCCATGAATTCCGTTCCCCTGATGAAGATCGTGAAGAGTTTGTAAAGACTGTTAAGTCAGGCGCAGGTGCTGCAGGTCTTGGCCGTCGACCATTGATTAAGCGCACTCTCGGATTAGCGCTAGGTCTTTCAGGACTTACTCCCCTGCTGCTACTTCGTGATTTAGGTCCTCTTCCAGAAGATGAACTTACAAAGACATCCTGGAAGGCTGGAACTCGCCTTGTGACCGATCCAGGCGATCGTCCAATTAAGGCAACAGACCTTGAAGTGGGAGCTGTCGCGCAGACTCTTCCAGAGCTTGCAGAGGGTGAGCACCGCACACTCAATGACATTGCAAAGGATGCTGTTCTTCTGATTCGTCTTCGCCCTGAGGAGTTCAACCTTGATGCAGAGCGTCTTTCATGGACTCATGAAGGCATCATCGCCTTCTCCAAGATCTGCTCTCACATGGGTTGTGCTGTTGCCCTCTACGAGCAGCAGACAAAGCATCTTCTCTGCCCTTGCCACCAATCCACATTCGATGTGACAAGAGCTGCCAAAGTTATCTTTGGACCAGCGGCCCGACCACTGCCACAATTAGCCATCACTGTTGACTCTGAGGGTTACCTCGTAGCACAGGCACCATTTAACGAACCTGTAGGACCTAGCTTCTGGGAGCGCTCATCATGACAGCACGCGAGAGAATTGCAGGCAATGTTGCGGGATATGTAGATGACCGCACAGGTGCTGCGAAGTGGATGAAGAAGAACCTCACCAAGGTCTTCCCTGATCACTGGTCGTTTCTTCTTGGTGAAATCTGCCTCTACTCCTTCATCATTCTTCTGCTCTCAGGAACATACCTCACATTCTGGTTTGATCCTTCACAGCGTGAAGTGATCTATGAAGGTTCATACGAACCTCTCAATGGCTTGAAGATGTCGGCTGCATATGCATCGACCTTGGATCTCTCCTTTGAAGTTCGCGGTGGTCTCTTGATGCGTCAAATTCACCACTGGGCAGCATTGATCTTTATGGTGGGCATTGTTGTTCACCTCTTGCGCGTTTACTTCACAGGAGCATTCCGCAAGCCACGCGAATTCAACTGGATTATTGGTGTTGGACTTTTGACACTTGGAATCGTTGAAGGATTCCTTGGTTACTCACTTCCTGACGATCTCTTGTCAGGTACTGGTATCCGTATTGCTGAAGCAATTATTCAGGCTATACCTGTCGTTGGTTCATACCTTGCATTCTTCGCCTTTGGTGGAGCGTTCCCAGGTGAATCATTTATCCCTCGAATCTACACAGTGCATGTGCTCTTGCTGCCTGGAATCTTCTTGGCTTTGATTACCGTTCACTTGATGCTCGTCTGGTACCAGAAGCACACACAATTTCCTGGTCCAGGTCGCACAGAGAAGAATGTTGTTGGCTATCCATTGATGCCTGTCTATATGGCTAAAGCTGGAGGCTTCTTCTTTATCGTCTTTGGAGTGACAGCATTCCTTGGAGCTGTGGCTTCCATCAACCCGATTTGGCTCTACGGCCCTTATACGCCAGGACAGATTTCAGCAGGTTCCCAGCCTGACTGGTACATGGGTTGGCTCGATGGTTTGGTTCGCATGGCTCCCCCACTAGAGACTCATGCATTTGGATGCACAATTTCATGGAATATCTTGATCCCAGGATTGATTCTTCCAGGAATTATGTTCACTCTCCTTGCTCTCTATCCATTCATTGAGTCTTGGGCAACGGGAGACAAGCGTGAGCATCACCTCCTCGATCGTCCACGCAACGCACCTAACCGCACAGCAATCGGTGCAATGGCGCTCACATTCACTCTTGTCTGTCTGCTCAATGGTGGAAATGACATCATCGCAACAACATTTGATCTCACCATCAACCAGATGATGTGGTTCTCTCGTATCGGAGTTGTTGTCTTGCCTCCAATCGCATTCATTGTGACAAAGCGCATTTGTCTCTCGCTTCAGAGAGCAGACCGCGAATTAGTTCTTCATGGCAAGGAGACTGGCCGACTTGTTCGCCTTCCACATGGTGAATTTGTAGAAGTTCATGAGCCAATCTCCGCTGAGA
>JACCDJ010769892.1_pt1 | contig 12630 bp, 11 predicted proteins | sample 7444481 | NCBI WGS metagenome assembly JACCDJ01 (sample SAMN15323435, study PRJNA562643) | freshwater metagenome | isolation source: river surface water | place: USA:Blue River Watershed | collected 2017-08-15 | reverse complement strand
CGCACCATTCGCTATTACGACACTGCAGGTCAATCTCGTACCGTCAAAGATCAGCGCGAAAAGGAAGAACAACCAGGCATTGGCGAACTCCGCCTCGATCCCCTGCTCAACGAATGGGTCGCAATGGCAGCTCATCGCCAAGGACGTGTCTTTCTTCCGCCAAAAGAGTTATGCCCGCTCTGCCCAACTACTAGCGATCTCCTTACTGAGATTCCAGAGGCGGATTATGAAGTCGTAGTCTTTGATAATCGCTCGCCATCGCTTCGCCCACCGGTTGGAGATTTCGCTCTCCCAGATTTAGTCGGCGCAGATACCGATGAGGGTGTGGCGGCAGGTAAGTGCGAAGTTATCTGCTTTACCGGCGATCATGGGGGTTCGTTTAAGACTCTCTCGCCACAACGTGTGCGCACATTGTTAGAGGCTTGGCGTGATCGCACGGAAGAGCTTTCGAAACTTCCCTACGTTCAACATATTGCGCCATTCGAAAACCGTGGTGAAGAGATTGGCGTGACCCTCGCCCACCCACATGGTCAGATCTACGCCTACTCATATCTTCCTCCTCGAGTGAGCAAGATGCTGGCAGTTGCCCGCGACCATAAGGCGAAGACTGGCCACGTTCTATTCGATGATGTCTTGGCGCGAGAACTCCGTGATGGCGTGCGTATTATCGCTCGCAACGAACACTGGGTTGCTTACACGCCTTATGCATCACGTTATCCATTTGAGATTCATGTCGCTCCGCTCCAACCTGTCGCTGATCTCACTGAGCTCTCCCCAGCTGCCTGCGACTCATTCCCATCACTGGCTATCGAGGTAATGCAACGCCTCGATGGGGTCTTTGGTGTTGAGATGGCTTACATCGCTGCTTGGCATCAAGCTCCGGTACGTGAAGGTCGCGATCTTCTACGTCTGCATTGGCAGATTACCTCAGTGCGTCGCGCACCTGGAAAGTTAAAGTACCTTGCAGGTTCCGAATCTGCGATGGGCGCCTTTATTATGGATATGAAGCCAGAGCAATCTGCCCAACAACTTAAAGATGTAAAGCTCTAACCCATGGCAAGTCTGGAGAACGCATTCCATGAGCTCTACGGCCACCGCGCCGAAGTAAGTGCTGAGGCGCCAGGTCGAGTTAATTTAATTGGCGAACATATCGATTACAGCGAAGGTTTTGTTCTTCCCTTTGCCATCGCAGATCGCACCTATGCGGCAATAGCTCGCAATAGCGATGGCTTGGTACGCATCGCATCACAACAGCGTAAGAACCGAATCTTCACGATTGATATTAATGATGTTAAGCCAGGTAGCGCAGGCGAGTGGGAGAAATATGTCCTCGGAGTTATCTGGACGATGGGAATCTCAACTGGCGTAGATATCCTTGTCGATGGCACTGTTCCATCAGGTGCGGGTCTATCTTCATCTGCCGCTCTTGAGTGCTCGGTCGCTGTTGGACTCAATACTCTCTTTCAACTCGGTAAGTCGCTTGAGGATTTAGCGCGCGCTACCCAGAAGGCGGAGAACGATTATGTTGGCATGCCATGCGGAATTATGGATCAATCGGTCTCTCTCATGGGGCGCGAGGGTTCTGCCCTCCTTCTCGATTGCCGTGATCTCACAACTGAATCAGTTCCATTCGATGTCGCCTCTGCTGGCCTGGAACTTCTCATTATCGATACTCAAGCCCATCACGCCTTGGTCGATGGTGGATATGCTGAACGTCGAGCATCATGTGAAGCGGTTGCAGCGAAGTTAGGTATCCCCTCGATGCGCCATCTCACCATGGAGCTCCTCAATGCTCACAAGTCAGAGGTAAGTGATGTTGAGTACATCCGCGCTCGACATGCGGTGACTGAGATTCAACGAGTAAAAGATGCCGTAGCTGCACTCAAGGCTTCGGATTTCCAGAACCTCGGTCGCCTCATCAACGAATCGCATATCTCACTCCGCGACGATTACACCGTCTCTTGCCCTGAACTCGATACTGCTGTTGATGCCGCTCTCGCTGTCGGCGCACTAGGTGCGCGCATGGTCGGCGGTGGATTTGGCGGTAGCGCAATTGCGTTAATTGCGGCTGATCAAATCGAGAACGTTAAGGAATCGATCCGCCAAGCTTATGCAGCCAAGGGCTTTAAAGCACCGAGATTCTTCACCTCACTGCCGAGCGCAGGTGCATCGGCCAAGTTCAATCAGTAATCAGCTAGTTGAGCTTGGCGCTGAGCCGAGCGTGACCTTAAAGCTCTTCTCGCCTCCAGTTGGCAAGGTGACTGTCACCGTTACGGATGCGCCAGGAACCATGGATCGAATTCGCACAATTGCGCTCTCGGTATCTGGAGTCTTAACGCCATTAATTGCGGTGATGATTGAACCAACTGGAATGCCGGCTTTCTCGGCGCCCTCGCCAGCGCTGAGTCGAGAGATCTTCGCGCCAACACCTGTGTAGGTAGGGTCGAAGAAGACGCCAAGTACTGGTCGGGTCGACTTACCAGTTGCAATGATCTCATCGACAATTCGCTTCGCTTCATTGATGGGGATAGAGAAACCAAGTCCGATATTGCCGCTCGTTCCACCAGAGCTCAGCGTTGCAATTGCTGAATTGACGCCGATGATTCGACCTTGGCTATCAACGAGTGCGCCACCTGAATTACCAGGGTTAATTGCAGCATCGGTCTGAATCGCATTGACGTAGGACTCAGAACCGGTCGAACCGGTAGTCACCGGGCGATTGAGCGAAGAGATAATTCCACTAGTAACAGTGTTGGCTAATCCAAGTGGCGAGCCAATCGCCAATACTGAATCTCCTACGCTGACCTTCGAAGAGTCACCGATTCCAATTTCAGGGAGATTGCCGATATTCACCTTTAAGACTGCTAAATCGTAATTAGCATCGCGGCCAACAATAGTTGCCTTGTGCTGATCGCCGTTGAGGAGCTCGACCGTGATGGTTCCGCTGCTGGCAGCGCCCTCAACCACGTGATTGTTGGTGATGATGTAGCTGATTGAAGAGGAAGATTTGTAGATAGAACCCGAGCCGTTGCCGCCGCCTGCCGATGAAGTCACCTTGATTGATACAACTGAAGGCGTCACAAGTGAGGCGATTGTTTTAGCATCTATGGAAGATGCGTTGCCAATAACAATAGGAGTACGAGTGCCGGTACATGCGCCATTGGTGGCGAGATAGAGAGCCTTGGTACGTGAATCAGCACATGCGGTGATTGTAGGAGTTGGAGATGTTGCTGCGGTGGCCATGGTTCCGGCAACTGCAGCGCCTGCAACAAATGCGATGATTGGTTTGAGGTTCTTCATAGCCCACATCTTGCCCGAGCTTTCTGAGATTTTCCTGTTATAAATTTAGGAGAATTATTAAGCTTCGACTACCCAGCCGCCTTTTACTGCGACCTTAACCGATGCCAGCGGAGTTTCTGCTGGGCCTTTGAGCGGCTTGCCGCCCTTGAGTGGATCAAATTGAGCACCATGGCATGGGCAGATTAATTTCTTATTTGCCTTGTTATAGGTGACGTTACATCCCTGGTGGGTGCAGATCATCGAATATGCGAAGACGCCAGCTTTGGTGCGGAAGGCGATCGCTGGTACGCCTTGTGCTGCGGTGGTAAATGAATATGTGCCACCGACGGGAAGCTTTGAGAGGCGCACGATTCTGGTTTGGGCTGCATCAGCACCCTGCTTGGTGAGCAACGATGAAACTGCTGTGAAGGCAACGACCATTGCGCCGCGTAGAGTTGCGCGGCGTGAGATGCCTTCGCGGTTAAACATAAGCTCCCTGACTTGGATTCGAACCAAGAACCTGTCGATTAACAGTCGACTGCTCTGCCGTTGAGCTATCAGGGACTATTTTCTTGCGGTGCGCACTCTATCGCACGCCCGCAAGAGCGACAAAATTAAAGGCTGCCGACCGCTAATTCGTGGAGGGTACGTCGGGTGCTCTCGAGGGCTACCAACTGGGCAAATGCCGCGTTGTACTCATCCCCATTCTCAACCGGGTTGAGGCGCTGGAGGCGAGATTTGAGATCGGCTATCGCGCGACTTGCACCTACTTCACGAAGTCGGGCGACGATAGAGGCGACATATCTCTCGGTAATTTCACCCTCTGCACGAATCGGTTCGACCGATAACTCAGTGAAGAGCGCCTTCGTCTGCGGATCGGCAATCTCCTCCGATGTTATCGAGCGAGTAGCGCCCAAAGAGTTGATCGTTGAAGCAAGGGAGGCATAGGCAGGATGCGTAAATGCGCCATCTTCAATGCTGCTCCATGTTGTCACTAAAGCTGGAAGTTGAACGCGTGCCTTAAGAACTTCGCGTTCTAGCATCAGCGTAGGTTCGAGTGGATCTGGGCGCCACGCATTTTCGGTTGTTGGCTCATCCGGATTAGCTTCTGCCGGCGCAGATCGCCTTACTCCTTGCGCGACAGCGCGGGTAACAATCTCAACCTCTACACCCAACCATCCCGCCAATAAACGCGAGTACTCAGGGCGAAGCGACTTGTCTCGAATCTGACTTACTAGCGGCGCTGTTGCATTGAGCGCATTAACTCGACCTTCAGCGGTATTGAGATTATGGAGATTGAGTTCAGTCTTGATAGCAAATTCAAAGAGCGGAATTCGCCGAGCGATGAGATCGCGCAGTGCTAGATCGCCTTTGTTCTGTCGGAGATCACATGGATCGAGACCATCTGGTTCTACTGCAACAAATGTCTGGGTGACGAATTTTTGATCTTCGTTAAATGCCCGCATCGCTGCCTTCTGTCCAGCGGCATCACCATCGAAGGTAAAGATGACTTCTCCTCGGAAGGCATCGTCGTCCATCAAGAGCCGGCGAATGATTCGAATATGGTCAGGACCAAATGCAGTACCGCAAGTTGCGACTGCAGTAGTAATTCCTGCGAGATGACAGGCCATCACATCGGTATAGCCTTCAACAACAACTACTTGGCGCTTCTTAGCAATCTCTTTCTTAGCCATATCGAGTCCATAGAGAACTTGGCTCTTCTTGTAGATCGGGGTCTCAGAGGTATTGAGGTATTTAGGCCCTTGATCTTCGGTATCACTGGCAAGTTTGCGCGCACCAAACCCAACGACATCACCCGAGATATCTTTAATTGGCCACATGAGGCGGTTACGGAATTTATCGATTGGTCCTCGCTCGCCCATCTTTGAAAGTCCAGCTAACTCGAGCTCGTCGATAGTGAATCCCAACCCGCGTAAATGTTTAGTGAGCCCATCCCAGGAGTTAGGTGCATAACCCACACCAAATGCTTCACAGGCCGCCCGATCGAAGCCGCGCTTTGTTAGTAGCTCACGGCCAATCGCAGCATCTGGTGAGGTATTGAGTAAGTGTTGGAAGAATTTGGCCGCCTCAACATGTGCAGCGACTAATCGCGAGCGATTACCTACCGGAGCTTTCTGACCACCGGAATACTCTTCATAGCGAAGCGTGTATCCCATTCGATCTGCCAATCGCTCGATGGTCTCGGTAAAGGAGAGGTGATCGATCTTCATCAAGAATGCGATCACATCGCCACCGGTCTGGCAGCCAAAGCAATGGAAGTAACCCTTGCTGGGCGTTACATGGAATGACGGTGACTTCTCGTCGTGGAAAGGACAGAGCCCCTTCTTTTGACCGCCGCCGGCGTTCTTGAGTTGAACATAATCTCCAACAACTTCATCGATTGGAGCACGTTCGCGGATGTATTGAACATCCTCATCTCTAATGCGACCGCTCATGTTGCTACCTTAGCCTCTACTTCCCGATAGGTGGGCATGGAGCGCATAAGCACCTGGGTCGGTGAGGCTGGCAATCTGGTCTATGACCACTCGCAGCCGCTCGCTATCGGTGGCTGCTACCTTCCAGTCATCTTCAAAGATTGGGTCGAGCTCTAGCGGAGCTTTCGCATAGAGCATCTCAACCAATTCGCGAATCACAATCTGCTGCTTCTCATATCGCTCTTGTGATGCCGCAGCGTTGATGAGGTAGTGGCCTGCGACAGCTTTGAGAAAATCAACTTCGATTAACGCCTCACGTGGAATCTCGAGATTTGCGCTGTAACGCGAGAGCGATCCAGCGCCAAACTTCGATCGAGTTTCGCGCTCAGCCGCTAATACAAAGCGGCCTATCAGCTGAGAGGTCGTATCTTTGAGGCGAGCAAGCGAGGCATGGGTGCGATCGAAGTTTCGAGGCCAGCACGAGAGCGATTGAAGGCGACTCAGCGCAGCTGCCGCCTCATCTTTAGTAGCTTCGCTCTTATAGTCATTGACCATAACCGAATAGAGGAGATCGAAATCTCGATCAAAATCATTAACTCTTAATTGGCCGGCAAAGATTGCATCTTCAAGATCATGTACTGAATAAGCGCAGTCATCGGACCAATCCATAATCTGAGCTTCAATACATTTACGGCCTTCTGGCGCACCTTGGCGCATCCAATTAAAAATTTCGACATCGTCGCCATAGACGCCAAATTTCCGTGGATTGACTTGATTGCTCCACGGATACTTTGTCGCTGCATCGAGCGATGCGCGAGTGAGGTTTAGACCAACGCTCTTGCCTTTGCCGTCGATGCTCTTAGCCTCAATTCGAGTGAGCAATCTAAAACTCTGCGCATTTCCCTCAAAGCCGCCACAATCAACTGCAACCGCAGCTAAAGCTTCTTCGCCATTGTGGCCAAATGGTGGATGGCCAAGATCGTGAGAGAGACATGCTGTCTCCAATAAATCTGGATCTGCACCTAGAGATTCGCCGAGCTCGCGACCAATCTGCGCACATTCGAGCGAGTGTGAGAGGCGGGTACGTTGAAAGTCGTTCTCCCACGGAACTGCTACTTGAGTCTTTGCAGCTAACCGGCGAAGCGCAGCTGAGTGAATTACTCGCGCGCGATCGCGCATAAATTCGGTACGACCACCGCGCTTTGCCGGTTCGTCTAAGAAGCGCTCTTGATCGCTCGATGAATATCCCGCTAACTCAGTAGTCACAGACATACCTTATAAGCCAGTGCTCGGCAGATGATCACTGATCGTGATTCCACGCTTGCCTAGCGTGATGTAAGCCAGATATGCCCCAGCTTCGCGGACCAGATAACGAAAGCCAGAGTTCGCTAATGAATTGGGACCCTCACCTACGGGAGAGCAGGTCGCCACTGCATCTAAATCTCTGGCCATCGCTATGGTGCGATTACAGTGATAGGGATCGGTAGCGATGATCACCTGGGTTAAGTTGCGCTTCTTCATCTCAGCAACGTAGGCGATAGTCTGGCTTCTCGTATCTCGACCAGTTGGCAGCGCAATCACGGCACTGCGTTTTACGCCATTGGTGCGGAGCCAATATGCACCAGCAGCCGCTTCGGTAGTTCTATCTCCCGGTGCCCCTGAACCAACGGTGATGATGAGCGGCGCTCGACCTTTAAGGTGGAGGCGCTTCGCCTCTTGCAAACGAGCGAGAAGAACTTCACCTGGTCGGCCATCGAGTTGGGCAGCGCCTGGCACCACAATTACATCGGCGTTAGAAATTGTTGGATGGCGTGCGGCGTTGTAGGTAACAAATATCGCATAACCGGGGACTGCGATTATCACAGTCATAATCAGGGTAAAGATTCGGCGAATTAACTTAAACATCAGCCACCCGAGAACATATCTTCAGCTTCCAGATGGATCATCTCATCGGGATCTTTCAACCAACCATCTGGCAGAGTCGGGGCTCGTCCATGGCTGGTTCTGCCGCGCGGTTTCTCTGAAACTTCAACTGGGTATGGTTGATCTTCAAGTTGATCTAGGAGAGACCTTAATTCGCTTAATGAAGAGACCATGCCGAATTGGCGGCGAAGCTCACTCGGGACACGGAATCCCTTGAGGTACCAAGCCATATGTTTGCGAAGATCGCGACATCCACGGATTTCGGATTCAAAGTAATCAACTATTAATTCACCGTGACGGAACATCACCTCTCGAACTTCAAAGAGGGTTGGAAGGTGCGGGGTTGAATTACCTTGAAGTGCAGCAACGAGATCAGCAAATAACCAAGGGCGACCAAGACAGCCACGACCCACAACTACTCCAGCGCAGTTGGTCTGCTTCACCATTTCAACGGCATCGGCACCGCTCCAGATATCTCCATTACCCAGGACGGGAACTCCAGTTGGCTTAAGGTGTTCGACCAATCGTGCAATTGCCGACCAATCCGCCTTACCTTCATACATCTGTTCCGCGGTACGAGCATGGAGCGCTACCCAAGCAACGCCTGCTTCGGCAGCAGATTGCGCGGCTTCAAGATAGGTGTGGTGATCGCTATCGATTCCGATACGCATCTTTACCGTTACTGGGATTCCGAATGGCTTGGCAGCTTCAACTGCGCCCTGCACAATCGCCGAGAAGAGTTTCCGCTTAAATGGCAGCGCAGCTCCCCCACCTTTACGAGTTACCTTTGGAACCGGGCAGCCAAAGTTCATATCGATATGGTCGGCGAGATTTTCGCGACCTATCATCTTTACCGCCTCCGACATGTGATGCGGGTCGACGCTATAGAGCTGCACTGATCGTGGCCACTCTCCTGGTCCGGGTTCGATCATTCGCAACGTCTCCGGAATTCGCTCGAGCAGAGCGCGAGCAGTCACCATCTCTGAGACGAATAAGCCAGCGCCTTGTTCGCGACATAACATACGAAACGGTGCGTTGGTGATTCCCGCCATCGGAGCGAGTACAACTGGTGGATCTACCTGATGTACGCCATCTCGAAGCGGGAGAGAGAGTGGATTTAGCAACCGAGTAGCTTTGGTGCCAGCCAGGACTCGACCTGGTCGATACCGATTCGCTCCTGCGCCATTGTGTCGCGGTCGCGAATTGTTACCGCATTATCTTCGAGGCTCTCAAAGTCGATAGTGATGCAATATGGCGTACCAATCTCATCCTGGCGACGGTAACGACGTCCGATAGCGCCAGAATCATCGAAATCGATATTCCAGTTCTTGCGAAGCTGCGCTGCGAGATCGCGAGCCTTCGGTGATAGATCTGCGTTACGTGAGAGCGGAAGAACAGCGGCCTTTACCGGAGCGATACGGTGATCAAACTTCATCACAGCGCGCTTCTCCATCTCACCCTTGGCGTTAGGAGCTTCATCTTCGGTATAGGCATCCATCATGAAGGTGAGTGCGCAGCGATCAACACCGGCTGCTGGCTCGATTACATAAGGGGTCCAACGCTCATTCTTCTCTTGGTCAAAGTAAGAGAGATCTTTTCCAGAGGCAGCAGAATGCGCCTTAAGGTCGAAATCTGTGCGGTTGGCAATACCCTCGAGCTCTCCCCATTCGGTACCGTTAAATTCAAACTTGTACTCGATATCTGTAGTGCCCTTCGAATAATGTGAGAGCTTCTCTTTTGGATGCTCGAATAAACGCAGGCGATCTGGATTGATGCCAAGATCCTTATACCAAGCAAGGCGAGTCTCAATCCAATACTTATGCCACTCTTCATCGGTTCCTGGAACAACGAAGAATTCCATCTCCATCTGCTCGAATTCGCGGGTACGGAAGATGAAGTTTCCTGGTGTGATCTCGTTACGGAAAGATTTTCCGATTTGACCGATACCAAAAGGTGGCTTCTTTCGTGATGTTGTCATCACCTGATCAAAGTTAATGAAGATTCCCTGTGCGGTCTCAGGGCGAAGATAGGCAAGGCCTGATTCATCTTCGACCGGTCCGAGGAAAGTCTTGAGCAGTCCGGAGAACTGCTTCGGCGTCGTAAATTGGCCCTTATTTCCACATGCGGGGCAGTTCATCTCTGAAAGAGATTCCAACTTCTTCTTATGTTTTGCTTCGTACTGCTCTTCTAGGTGATCGGCGCGATAACGCTTGTGGCAGGCGGTGCACTCAGTGAGCGGATCGCTAAAGGTGGCAACGTGGCCTGATGCTTCCCATACTTCGCGGGCGAGAATTACTGAAGAGTCGAGACCAACAACATCTTCACGTCCCATCACCATTGATTTCCACCATTGGCGCTTTACATTGTTCTTAACTTCAACACCGAGTGGGCCGTAATCCCAAGATGCGCGCAAGCCACCGTAGATTTCAGAAGATGGGAAGACAAAGCCGCGACGCTTTGAGAGTGAGACGATATTTTCTAGGCGATCTACGGCCATTGGGGACTCCATCCGGTATTAGAACCGGAGAGTCATAGGTGAAGCTCCGGCTGGCTGTCGGCGCACTTATGGCGATTGAACTGCCATACGAACGTGGTTGAAGTTTAACGTACCAATGCGCCGCTATAAATCCTTTGAATATGCGCCGGGCTCATCAATCGCAGTTGCTAGAAGCGGCACAACTTCCATCTTGATTGCCGTTGAGCTAAGCGCTCTCCGATAAGAGCCAACGTTGCTCCAGTGAGTTACCAGCGTCCAAAGATCGCCTTCGTCGAGATTCTGCCCATAATCGCCGGAGATAAATCCATCGCGAACGGCGAATGCAGCCAGGGCTGCGGCAAGTGAGGCCTTAAATTCGGCAGCGTTTGCCGTCGGTGTGCGAAAACGTGCGATAGCGATCATGGGTGAAGCCTATTGGGTGGCCGGTGGAAATGAAAATCATTTTCATTTGTGGTACGGTCGCGCTATGAATATCGCAATCATCCTCGCCGCAACGACCGCGCTTGCAACTACCGCTGGCGGCTACCTTGCAATTAAAGCTAAGGATCGCCTCCACCTTGTCCTTGGACTGTCCGCGGGACTTCTTCTCGGATTGGTTGCATTCGATTTACTTCCTGAGGTCTTTGAACTTGGAACGCAAGAGATTCTCAATGCACCTGCCGTCTCGGTAGCGCTTGTCGCTGGATTCTTGCTTCTTCACTTCTATGAGCAACTATTTGGATCTCACGAACCAGCAGAATCAGATTACGGACATGACCACGACCACTCATCAAGCGTTGCTGGCGCACTAGGCGCGCTCGCTATGGGTGGCCATGTCTTCCTCGATGGACTCGCTCTGGGCGTCGCATTCAAGGTCAGCTCTGAACTCGGAGTCGCGGTCTTTATCGCATTGTTAGTCCACGCCTTTAGCGATGGCCTCAATACTGTCTCTTTCTTAATCAAGAGTGGTGCTTGGGGAAAGAAGGGGATTTGGCTCCTTGGTGTAGATGCTATTGCTCGTATCAGTGGCGCGGTTCTTGGCACAACGTTGGTATTGAGCAACAACTTTATTGCAATATACCTCGCGCTCTTTGCTGGAATTGTTATCTACCTTGCAACATCACATATCTTGCCGGAAGCGCACTCTCGCCACTCTTCACGCTGGACAATTGTTGCAACCATATTTGGCGTACTAGTGATGTGGGCGTTAGTGAGTTATCTCCATTCGGGTGATGCCCATTCGCATGTAAGTGACCATGTTGTCCATGAAGAGATGGAACCAAGTCACGATGAAGGCCACGACCACTAATGACTCGCTCTAATCCGCGAGTGCTCAGCACCCTTGAACGCGCTGGTGGTTTTGCCAGCGCACAAGAGGTCTATCGCTTAATGCAGCGCGAGGGTGAGAGCATTGGCCTGACCACTGTCTATCGCTCACTTCAAAGTTTGGTTGATGACAAGATTGTGGATGTTCTCCGACGCGATGACGGTGAAGCTGTATATAGATTATGCGGCGAAGCTCACCATCATCATCTGGTCTGTAAGAGCTGTGGCGATACCGTTGAAATCGAGGGTGGGGCTATTGAGAAGTGGGCGAAGAAGATCGCCGATGAGCACGGTTTCCGCGAGGTGGGCCATACCGCTGAAATCTTCGGTATCTGCAAGAAGTGCTAACTAGTTGGTGAAGTCACCGAGCAGGTATTGAGCTAATTTGCTTGTTGGGTTTGGTTGGCCACGATGTTGGCTGGCAAATGCCTTACTGCCATCGACTCCGCAGAGAAACTTAATTGCTGAAGGGCCACCTGGGTGAAGGCTGATCCATTGCGTTAAGTCATAGACCTTTCCATCAATCGCCGACCAGCAACTGTTGGCGCTGTTATTGGTTGCTAAATCCTTTGCGCTATAGCGTCGTTGCGTGGTTGTGGGCGTTGGTGTTGGGGTTGGTGAAGTTGAAGCGTCCGCGGTGGGAGTCAGTGATGCAACCGGCGTTGGAGCTGGTGAAGGGCTATTTACCTCGCCACGGATTACCTCCCCTTCAATCTCTCTATCGCCTACCGCAATCGTTATTGAGCTCTTGCTCCGTGAGTTGATGGTGATGCTATAAATTCCGGATTCAGCCACCGCGCTGTAGCGGGAAAGGTAGAGGTAATTTGTTCCGCTATACGGTTCATAGAATTTAGTTCGCTCAGTAATTTTGAGCGTGACCGACTTGCCTGATGGCGATCGAAGTACAACAGCTGGAAGTTGGCTCTTCTTTAACCTGTTCTCGGGCGCCTTGTCAACGATTAAATATTGAACTGAGAGCTGGTCATTTGCCTTCAACTGAAGACGAAATCCACGGCTCTCACCAGCTCGCGTAAAAGCAGCTCTGACTGCAAAGGAAACTGTCCCATCTACTAGCAACGGGCCTTTCGCTGCTGTTGAATCGCCCTTCTCTAGCGCTACCGACTGATGAGCTGAAGCTGTGGCAGGGGCTAAGAGAGAGAAGAAGAGAGCAAAGGCAAGAATCTTTCGCAT
>JACCDJ011462225.1_pt1 | contig 12640 bp, 12 predicted proteins | sample 7444481 | NCBI WGS metagenome assembly JACCDJ01 (sample SAMN15323435, study PRJNA562643) | freshwater metagenome | isolation source: river surface water | place: USA:Blue River Watershed | collected 2017-08-15 | reverse complement strand
GCCTTGCCTCCAGATCCGCCTCGTTCACCGGCCAGTCAGCGTGGGCGGCCACTCCCTCCGGGTCCGCTGCGAGCGCACGCCAGAAGTTCGACACGAACCGGTCAGCGTCGTTGACCGTCGACGTCGACCCCTTGTGCCACGTCGGCCGTTCAAGGAGCACGGCCAAGGAACCGGCGAACGGCTCGACGTAGTTGTCTACGTCACCCAACGCAGACCACACCTCTGTCGCCACCTTGCGCTTGCCGCCGAACCACGGGAACGGCGCCCTGAGCTTCGGCGCGACGCTCACCGCCGCCCCCGCTTGACCTCGGGGAAGCGCGCGACCGGCGGTGCCTCGCCCGGGGCCGGCAGGTCCGAGCACTCGCGGCAGCCGCCTGTGGCGGCCTCGAAGTGCTCGACCCAGGACGGGCCGAGAAACAGGTGCATCTCGCCGAAGCCGAAGCCGCCGCGCTCGGCGATCCGCTCCGCCGACTGGCCGCGGCCGTAGCGCGCGGCGTACCGCTCCCAGGCCGCCACGCCGACCGACCACGGCACGGACCCGGCCGGACGTCGAGGGTGGACGCGGCCAACGTCCTCGGCCTGAATCGGGAAGCGGCGATCGTCGCTCACGACCGATCCTCGTCGCCCGGGTCGTGGTCCGCCGGCGACGTCGCGATCGCCAGGAGCGCGCGCCGGGCCAGCTCGCAGATCGTGGCCGCCGACAGCCTCACGGCTCGACCCCGGTCTCGGCCCGTGCCCGCACCACGCGCTCGGTGTCCGCGGCCAGCCCGAGGCCGGCGACGAGCGAGCCGCCGACCGCGGCGAGCCCGGCGTCTACCCCGGCGCCGATCGCGACCACCGCGCCGAAGCTGGTGAGGGCGCCATAGACCGTCGCCGCCAAGTTGCCGGCGAGTCCGCGGCGCAACCATCCCCAGCGCGCGCGGGCCAGCGACAGGAGCCACGCCACGACGAGACACGCGATCCCGCCGACGATCGTCACGCCGAGCGGCGACAGGTAGCGTGCGGCGTCCTCGGGCGCGGACTCGTCGCCGGCGAAGGCCATCCGGGTGAGGACGATCAGGACGAAGAGGATGGCGCCGAGCAAGTAGCTGGCGAACGGCGGGCGGTCGGTGATCACGGGTTGACTCCTAGGCGGTCGAGGAGGATCAAGAGCCGCGCATGGTCCGCGGCGTAGTCCAGTTGCAGGCGGCGCACGTCCTCGACGACGCCGCGAAGTGACTCGCGGTCGCGCCGGGCAGCCTCGGCCGCGGCGCCGCTGTCCGCGAGTTGTGCCGAGGCCCATAGCAGCGCCCCGAGTACCCCGCCGCCGCCGATCCCCCTGGCCCACTTGATGACGGGGGCCCATCGCGTGCGGGCCTCGCGCTCGCGCTCGCACACCTCGACGCGGCGCGCGAGGTCGGCGATCCGGCCGTCGATCCTCGCGGCCCACTCCGTATCGGGAAGGTGGTCCTCTTGCGCGCGCTCGGTCTCGAGGCGGACCAGCGACGCCTCGACGCGGCCCAGCCGGATCTCGTGATGGTCGACCGGCGTCAGCCGGCCCGAGCCGCTGTCCGGCGGGCCGTCCGTCTCGTCGACGGTCACGGACAGGTCGTCGACGTGCGGCCCCGGGCGGGTCGTCTCGCGACAGGTGAAGTCGCGGTGGGGCTGGCGGCGGTCGGGTGGGGGCACTGTCAGGCCTCGTACTCCGTCAGGCTGACGGCGTACACACTGGCCATGTTGGTCCCGTCGCCAGCGACGTGAATGTCATACTTCGCCAATGTTGCGGGCAGTGTGACAGCGGCGGTCGACCACGTCGCAGACAGACTCGTGACGTTGGCCGTTGCGACGGTGGCGCCGCCGCTGTCGACGAGAGTTACGGCGCCGGTGCCGGCCGGGATCGAGCCGTAGACCGCCAGCTCCACGGGCACGCCGGTTCGGCGACGGCTGTTGCGGTATCGCAGATCAAGCGTCCACCCTGGCGTCGACGTGCTCACCGACGTCGACGAGTTGTCGACGATGTTGATCGGCGTCGCGCTGGTACGCGTGCGCGCAGCCCCGCTCTTGAGGCCCCAGTGGCACGCGGTGCCGCCGTTCTGCTTCCAGATCTTCGACAGTCCCTCGAGCGTCCGCTGGATGTCGCTGTCGTAGATCGGGCCGTTGGCGACGGGACGCCATGACGTGTAGTAGTCGATCGCCTCGTCGACGGTGAGCGACCCCAACTCTTGCACCGACACACCAAGGACGCGCGCGTAGTCGACGGTTGAGACCGCGCACTCGTAGACCGTGCCGCCCGTCAGCGCGACGGTACCGGTGAACGTGGCCAGGTTGTCGGGTTCGTCGTCGGTGGCGACCGACGACACGCCGAACGCGAAAGGCCCGGCGTCGACGCCGTTGAACGTGACACTCGCCGACGGGGTCGAGGCGACCGCGCCGGTGTTGTCGCGCCCCATCAGCACAACCACGCGGGCCGACGTCGCACCGTAGCCGGCGCGGAAGCGGAAGCGCGCGATCGTCGTCGTGCCGCTGTAGCCGTAGGCCGCGGCGCCTAGCTCGGTCTCGAAGTTGTAGACCTCGCGGTGGCGGTGAGCCACGACGTGGTTCTGTGCGTTGACGATCGCGGCGTAGAAGTTCGCCGACGGGTACATCCCGTTCATGGCGTCGCGTCGGTACTCAACGATCTGCGGCACGCGGTCAAGGCTCATGGCGACTCCACGGGGCCAAGGTGACACCGGGTGAGGCCGGCATACTCCGCGTCCCCTGTCGCCTCGACGAGTAGCCACGCGGTGCCAGCGGTGGGCGCGCGGTCACAGTGCCGAGTGTCGAGGGTCGCGACCGTGCCGGTGGTGAGCGTCGTCGATGTCGTGGTCCACGACGCGTCGACGTAGGGCGAGACCCGGGTCACGTTGTCTCGCGAGGCACCCTGAGGCATGCGCCGGGCCAGCGTGATCCGCACCGTGACCGACGCCCCGGTCTTGCTGCGGAACATCGGCGACAGGTAGAGACGGATCGTCTGGTTGCCTGACAGTTGCCCGATCCCGACGAAGATCGGGCGCAACCCGATCAACCGGTACACCCCCGCGCCGGCCGCCGACGACGACACCTCGTGAAGCGACGGCATCTGCGACGCGGTCTTGTAGCTCACCAGGTTGTTCGCCAGCCGTGCCGAGTCGACCGCGGCGCCGGTGTGCAGCGGGGCGCCGTCGCCATACGACGTGCTCGCGTACAGTGCGGGAAGCTCCGTCGCGGCGGCGACGGTGAACACGCTGCCGCCCTGGCCTCGACCGCTGGCGACCATCCCGATCGGCTGCCGCGACGACTGCACGAGGCCGGTGGCGTTGTCGGCCTGGTACGCGTCGCCTTGCTGCGCCGTCGTCGCACTGAGGTACGCGACCGACACCACGCGGTAGATCTTGGCGGCGTCCCACGAAGGAGACGACAGCCCCGAGGTGAGCACGATGTCGGACCCGCTGACCGAGGCGACGGTTCGCGTCCATGCCGTCGGCGACCCGGAGGCGGCGGGGTCGATCTCGACGATGCGGATCTCGTCGCCGGCGGCGAAGTGGCTCGCGTCAACCGCGTCAAAGGACTCCGAGTAGGCGTGCGCGACGGTGCGCATCGTCGACGTGCTCGCGTTGTAGCCGGCCGAGAACCCGCCGGATGATGCGCTGGCGTCGACTTCCGCGGCCGGGCTGTAGGGCGCGGAGAGGATGCGGTCGAAGATCATGATCTCAACGTCGCCGCTGTGCTCGTCGGGCGGCGGTGGCGCGCCGCCCAGCCCGTGACGCGCCCCGCCCCAGGTGTGCGAGTTCGCGACGACGACGCCGGGCCACGACGACAGCCCGCCCGTTGCCAGCGTGTGATCGTAGCGCGCGCCGGTCTCGGGGTTGCGGATCCCCTTGGCGGTCACGTTGACCGTGGTGCCCGGGATCAACCGCTCGAACATCGGCAGGGCCATGGGCGCGCGGATGACCTTGTGCGGCCGCGAGAACAGCGGGAGCGTGCGCGTGAAGCGGGCCAGCGTCCCGGTGAAGTCGCCGATCGGCGACTCGGCCAGCGTGTTGCGGGCCTCGACCACGATCTCTCGGTGACCATGCGCCGCGACCGATTCGACGTCGGGGAACGAAGCGACGTGAGCTAGGTCGCCGTCGACGTTGCGGCCGTACTTGACCGTCACTACGTTGCGCAGAAGCTCGAACCGCTCATCGGCCGACGCGCGCGCGAAGGGTGGCGACGATCCTCCGCGGACCGGGCGCGCGCTTGCGGCGCCGGACACGTCGACGATGAGTGACCCGGTCGTCGGCGTGCCCCACGATCGCAGGTGGAGGCGCCCGGCACCCCACGCAAGGAAGCACCACCGCAAGATGAAGTCGGCGTTGAACACGTCGACGAAGCGCGTCGGCTCACTGATCACGAGCGAGATCGGATCGGCCGTGCCGTCGACGGTCGCGACGTCGTCGACGAAGTCATCGCCAAGGATGGAGTACGGGATCGCGCACGACAGGTCGGCCGGTAGCGTGTCGTATGTCGGATGGTTGTGAGACGCCCCGCCCGTCGACAGCAGGATCCGCAAGAGCAGGTCGCCGAGCGTGCCCTCCGCGACGATCACCTGCGAAACCGTGATCTCGCCCGGGTCGTCGACGGTGATCTCACCGAAGGCGGACGGGTCCTCGCCGAAGTACGGGGCGAGGCCGGCCGTCGAGTACTCCACATTGAACAGCGTCGGTGAGATCTGCGACGCGACCACGTAACCCTTGTCGCCGATCTTGAGCACGCCCTCGGCAAGCCCGGCGGGGTCGCGCACCGTCGGGGGCAGGATCGACGACTGGTCGATCCATGTGCCGCGCGGCTCGGACATGGTCCACTCGGCATCGACGCCAGGGACGCGGACCGAGAACCGCAACGGCGGGCGCTGACTCAGGGCGCGAGCCGACCGCGACGACGTCTCGACGGTGGCCTCTGTCGAGGTCCACCCGAGGATCCTGGCGGTCGTCGGATCGGAGAACCGGAGCGTTGCCCGGCGACCGCCCGTCGACGTGCTGCTGTCGCTGAGGCTGAGGCCTGAGCGCGTGCCCGTGCCGACGTCGATCAGTGCGTCGAAGGACACCGAGAACGTCAGGCGGGCCGCCGCGTACTCATCTTGGAGCCACTCATTGATCGCGATCCCGAGGTCGCCAGCGGTCCACGTCCCCTCCTGGATCTCGTCGGACCCGGTCGGCGTGCCGGTGACCACCGTCAACACGTCGGCCTCGTGCGTCGTGGTCGCTCCGCCGCTGACAGCACGCAGCGTTGAGCACCCGATCGTCTGCCCGGCCGACAGGCGTAGGCCCTCGCGTAGCTTGGCCTGGTACGGCTCGGACATGAGCCGGGTCTCGTAGATCTTGCGCAAGGCGTGCTCGCACTCGATCTCAGTCTGACCGTCGGCGCCCTCGGTGATGCCCGCGATCCAGCCCGCGAAGGCAAGGTGGGCGCCGTCGCCCGGTTGCTCGTAGCTTCCCGACGGTGCGTCGGTGATCCACACCGCGACCCAGCGGCCAATCCAGATCCGGCGCTCCGACGAGACGAGCGGCGGCAACTGGATCGCGAGAGGGTCGGAAGTCATCGGCAGCAACGCGACGCCGCGATGCGACCGGGCGAAGCGCGCGCCGGTCTCGGTGTGGAAGGGCGAGAACAGGCCGCGGGTGACGTCCTGTAGTTCGTCGGTGGTCGTGTCGTTCGTGTCGTATGCGATCGCCTCGGGGCCGACGTGCGCGACGCCGGACGCGTCGAAGGCGTCCGAGTAGCGGACCGCGATCTGGTTCGTGATCGGGCGCATGGTTCCGACGAGCTGCGACTCGATGCCGCCCGATCGCTTGTGCAGATCGATCCCGACTTGGTCGGTGATCGCGCCGGTTGCGTCGGGGCCCGGAACGATCGACAAGCGGATCATGGGAGGCTGGCCGAAGGGTTCCCAAGGCGACGCCTCTTGCTCTTGGTCCCAGTCGACCGCAAGGCCGGCGCTCGCCGCGGTGACGTCGGCGCACCCCGGGAGACTCGACGCCTGCCACGCGGACAGCACGGCGGCCGGGTCGGCGGCCGTGGTCAGCAGGCGGTCGTAACCCTCGATTTGGACAACGTAAATCGGCGCCGCGTGCCCGGCGTTGAGTCTGTCGATCGTGCCCATGCTATGCGCGCCCCTTGCGATCCGGCGAAACCGGCGCGATGTTGATCGGGTGCACACCTACCAGATCGCCGCCCTTGCCATCGCTCTGACCGCTTGCTCCGACCCCGACGACGACACCGGCGAGCGCGGATCGGCTGCGCCTTGCGCCGTCGCCGCCGACGTTGCGGTGGACTGGATCGGCCAGTGGTCGACGGCGTGGGGCTGCGTCTACTCCACCGACGCCGCCGAGACCTACCAGGGCCCGTGCGACCTGGCCCTGCTCGGAGACGTCGACACAGCGATGCGCGTCGAGTGGAGCGACACGCAGCCAGGGCGCGTGCGCGCGTACATCGGCGGCGCTCACAGCGGCCTGCTTGTGCCGATGGCTCCGGGGCTCCTGATCGGCTCCTCGGGGTTCGGCGACCTGAGGATCGCGTCGTGCGCCGAGGGCTACGCCGCGGTGGACTTCGAGGCGCGCGGCCTCGACGGGATCACGACGTACTTTCGCGCCGTGATCGAGCGCGAGTAGGGCGGCGGCGCTCACTGCGCGTACCCCGCGATCTCGACGCTGTAGAGGCCATGCCACGGGGCGGCCGGGCGGTCCATGGCCGTCGCGTCCGGGCGCGTGAGGTAGAGCGTTGCGTAGGGCGAAGCGTCGGCGGCGTCGGCGTAGACGCGCACCGGCGGGGCGCCGATGAAGTAGGACCGGGTCCCGCCGTGGGTCGCAAGGAACCACGCCTCGAAGGACTGGCCAGGCACCGCCTCGCCTGCGACGCGCGAGCGGGACCGGGTGACGTGCGACCACCGGACCGACGGGAGGAGGCGCCGACGCCCGTAGGCCAGCGCGTAGACCTGCCCGCCGGGCGTCACCGAGCGCGAGGCGTCGATCTCGTAGTGCCCGGGGTCGGCGCCGTAGGCCGAGTCCTGGGGGCAGTCGGGCAGCCACAGGCCGGCCATGCACGACGTGCCGGTGAACGTCAGCGCCGCCGGGGTGAGCGCCGACGCGAACCCAAGCAACTCGAGCATGGCCGCGGGCGGGGTGAGCGTGAACGTCTCGACGGTATGCGCGATCGTGACCTGGCCGGTCCCGGTGCCGTCGGCGGTCGAGGCCGAGACGGTGAACGTCCCATCGCCGACCGCCGCGGCGTTCATGGCGGTCGACAGCGTCGACAGGAACGTGGTCGGGTAGTACGTGCCGGCCGCGATCGTGACGGTGTACGGGCTGCCCGCGCCGCCGGTGATCGCCAGCGTGCTCGCCCACCCGCCAGTTGGGACGGTGATCTGTGCTTCGAGTCGACCCGAGGCCATGGCTATCTACCTCCCGGCGGCAAGTAGACCGTGCCCCGTCGCGTGAGGGCGCGGTACGTCTGGCGCTCGCGCTGGCGCTCGCTCGCCTCCATCACCGCCGAGGTCATCACGATGACGGTGCGGTCGCCGCCGCGCTCGCCCGAGGGGTCGCCGCCGCGACCGCTGGCAGCCGAGCGGCCCCCGGGCGCGCTGGTCGATGGCGTCGACGATGACCCGCCGATGGTGCGAGCGAGGGCGCCGATCGCCGCGGCGCCGGCGAGCATCGCGCTACCGGCGGCGATCTGCCCTGCGCCTTCGGGGCGGCCAAAGGCAAGGTTGAACGCACCGGTCAGGATGCCGGACGTGCCGCGCGCCCATAGCTTCTGGCCCTCGAGAGCGATCTCGCCGGCGGCGAGTTCGCGGAGCGTGGCCATGGTGAGCTTTCCACCTTCCGACCACGCCTTGAACATGCCTGACGAGACGCCTTGCACCGTCGAGCCAAGGGCGATGAACGCCTCGTCGTACGCGTCGATTTGATCGACGGGGCCGAACATCTTCTCAAGCCACGACTTCCCGCCGAACTCGGCGTCCGACTTCGCGGCGGCGCCCGCCAACTCCTCTTGCAACTTGGCCAGCGATGCCCGCGTCTCGTCGTCGCCGAGCATCGACAAGATGCCGCGGCCCGTGCTCTGCGTCTCGATCATGTCGAGGCCGAGGCGACCGCGCGAAGCCTCGCCAGCGCGCTCCGCCTCGCTCATCGCGAAGGCGTAGAAGTCGCGCCCGTAGCCGATGGCCTCGTCGAGAAACGTCCCTCCGGTGTCGATGTCGCCGCGCGCGCCGCCGCGGCCACCGGGCCGGCGCGGCGTCGGCTTGGCGCCGCCCTTCGTCGACGCGAGCGCAAGCGCCGACTTCATGCCGGTTGCCATCTCGTCGATCGTCTTGCGCGCGATCTCCTGGCGGTAGCGATCGACGCGGTCGATCAGGTTGGCGTCGACGGACTTCCAGTCGCTCGGCAACTTGGCCAGCGCCTTGTCCAACTCGTCGACGGTGCGGAGGCGACGGAGGTTGCGGCGGAAGGCGTCGATAGCCTTGGCGTCGGCCACGTCCTGGCCGGACGGCGCGGCGAACAGGCGGCCCGATCCTGCTAGGTCACTGGCGTCGGCCTTCCATCCCGACGACATGTTTCCGCGTCGCATCTGCAACGCGAGCGCGTATTGGCCGACGGCAAGATCGTTGTTCCCGGCGGTCGGCAGCTCACCGAAGACCAGACGGCCAAGGCCGGTCCCGGCGGCGGACGCTAGGTCGAGCACGGCGCTGACGGCCTTGCCAGCCGCGGCGCGCACGCGGGTGAGTCCGTCCTCCATCTTGACGAGCGCGCGCTGGGCCGAGTCGCCGGCCTTGTCGAAGTTGCCGCCCATGTCGACGTCCTGGCGACCCAACTCGCGCATGAGCTGGCGCAGGTCGGTTGCCTTGTCGCCGGTGTCCTTGAGGCTGATGCCGAACTCGTCGATGCCCTCGGTCTTGCCCTTGCGCAAGATCTCGGTGAACCGCTCAAAGACCTTCTGTGAGTCGTACCCCTTCGCCTCGAGAGCACGCATGCCGTCGACGACCAACTCGATCTGGCCGGTGGTCAACTTCCACGCGCCTTGATGCCCGGCTTGCGCGAGGGTCATCAGCTCGGTGCGCGTGCGGAGCCCGTCGTACGCCTCAGAGAGACGGTTGATGTCGACGCCGGCCGCGCCCGCGGCGAGGCGCGTCTCGTCGCGGTACTTGGCGAGGCTGTTCTGTGCGACGAGGAGAGTCCCGCCGATGATCGCGGCGCCCTTGACCCACTCGCCGGCCCACGTCTTGACCTTCTCGGTCTGCTTGTCCAGCGCCTCGGCCTGCTCCTTGGCCGCCTTCTTCTGCTCGGCCGACAGCCCGCGGACCGCGTCGCGGGCCTGCTTCGTGTCGGCCTCGTACTTCATCACCACGCGGCCGACGAGATCGCCAAAGAGGCCCATGGCTCAGCCCTCCCTTGGGCGGTTGGGGTCGTGCGCGTGTGCCTCGATCGCACCGTCGAGAGCGGCGCACGCCGACAGGAGCGCGCGCGTCGGCTCGGCCTCGCAGTAGGCCGCAAGGCTGCCGTGCTTCCACTGAGGCAGGGCCGCGACGACTTCACCGAGCGCGGGCAGGCGAGCGAGGTACAGAGGGCACGCCGGCGGGTCCCAGTCGATCATGGGCGGGCCGCCGCGCGACAGGACGTAGCGCGTCCCGGGCGACGCGATCGTCGCCTCGAACGTGCATCCCATCTGCTGACGGTCTTCCACGGGGATCCTTGCTCGGCAGTCGTGGCAGGTCTCGGGGTATCGGTTCCGCGTCTCGAGGTAGTAGGGGAGGAGGCGCGCTCCCTCGATCAGTTTCCCGCTTGGGTTGTCCTGTGCCGGATCACTTGCTCGGCGATCTCGAGGATGAGCCGGTCGGCGACGGCTCCGGGGTGCGCGCTGTAGAAGGCGTCAATCACGGACTCGGGGCCGACGCGTCCCAGCCCGGTCGGCGCGCCCATGGCGTCGACGTGCTCGACGGATGGGCCGACCTTGAACCCCGGGATCCAGTCCGTGGCGCCGACGAGAGCGACGCGCACGATCAGGGCCGCGAAGGACGCCTGGGTCATGGTGTCGCCGAGGTCCTTCAAGCGCGCCCACGTCGAGCCCGGGATCTGGCGCAGGTGGAAGCGCGACGGGACGGCGCCCTTGCGGATCATGCTGTCCCATCGGCCGGTCTCGCGCGCTGCGTTCAAGTCGCGGCGCCACGCTTCCCACAGCTCCGCGACGCGGGCCTCGCGCGCGGCCTCGGTCTCGTCGGGCAGCGGCGAGACATCGGGCGAGATCAGCGCGTCGTCGAGAGACGAGATAAGATCGTAGGTGCCGATCACGCTCGGCGGCTGGATCTTGATCACGCGAACCCCCAGCGCATGGCCGAGCGCCCGAGGTCGGCGGCCTCGGCGGTGTCGGCGCCGGCCTCGAACTCGAGGGCGACGCGGTTGAGGCCGTCGAGGTCGGACTGCGTCGGCTGCGGACCCGACCATGCGAGGTTGGGGAGGTAGCACGCGACCGCCGCGCCGGCCCCGACGACGTAGCCGAGGAGCGCGTGGTAGCGGGCATTCGTCGCCCATGCGCCCCACCACGTCGGCGACGCGCTGGCGCCGGCGGCGTCGACGAGGAGCGAGAGCCGGATCGTGTCGGGGACGCGCTTGGCGCCCACGACCACCTGCGACGTCGACACCGCGTCGAAGCCGGTCACCGGCTGGATCCCGAGGGTGATGTCGACGGCGACCTGGCGGGCGGTCACGATCTGTCGCGTGGCCGTGCCGTGGGCCTGTAGGAACACCGAGCCGCCGGCGACGGGCGCGGCGTTGTAGGTCCACGGCGCGGTGGTCGACGTGTCGGGGAACGTCGCGTTCACCGGCTCGACCCACGACACACCGATCGTCGCCTGCCACTTCATGATCTGGCCGATGCCGCCGGTGACCTTCAGCGACTTCGGGAAGCAGCCGTGAAGGATCCACGACTGGTCGGAGGTCTTGAGAAAGAACCGGCGCGAGGTCACCGAGCAGTCGCTCTCGGGGGTGTGGACCACCACTGACGAATGCACCACGTCGGCCGGGGAGTCCGTCGGCGCACCGGGCAACGCGGTCTTGAGGGCGAGTGTTCCCGTCGCATGCGACGACGTCACCGCCCACTGGCCATCGCCGCGACCGTCGCCCTTGTCGCCGACGCGCACGAGGTAGCCCGAGCCGTAACCGCTGGTCAGCGTGACGGGCAGGCTTGAGACGGTGGCCGTCGAGTCGTCGATGGTGGTCCCGGCGACGATCGAAGCCGACGTCCCGATCATCCACGCCAGGAGCGACTCGTAAGCCGTGATCGTCGGCGTGCCTGAGGTCGCCGACCCGTGGCCGACGCACTCGAACTCCATCGCGAACTCGACGCCGTCGAAGGTGCCGGGGATCATCTTCGGGCGCTCGTTGCGGAACTGCGTCACGCGGCCGGGGTCGATCATCTTGCGACCGAGTTGCGACGCGTCGATCATGGCCGTGATCGGGATCGTCACGGCGCCGGTCGCCGACGTCGACGCCTCGGCCCACGCGGCCTCGGTGACGTACGAGAGATGTTGCAGCTTCGACGAGCAAGCGGTCATGGCGGGGTTCTCCAGTAGGTGATGCGCAACGGGATCACCGCGAAGGTGACCGCCGCGTCGTCGGGTTCTTCGCGCTCATGGTCGGACGCGATGATCGTGGCAGCGATCGGGTGAACGCTGAAACCGCGGGTACCGGCGGCATCGTCGAGGACGGTCATATCCGCGGCAATGGTGTCGAGCAAGCCATTTCGCCCGCCGTACCGATTGTCACGAGGATATGACACGACGATCGACGCCGACTCGGTGACCTGCTCATGCGTCACCGACGACACCGCAACCTCATCGGTGTCGCCCGGGGTCTCAACGTCGAAGCGCCGAAGGCACGCGGTCGGGTTCGCGGCGGCCCATGACCGGAAGTCTTGCGGCCCCGAAGCATCGTCGATCCACGGGCGAAACGTCGACGGTGCCTCGACCGTCGGGGTTGCGGCCTCGACGCGGGCGATGATCAGCGGGCGGATCGTTGCCATCACGCGGCAGCCCTCCAGTAGTCGACGTCGACCGGGAGGACGCCGTAGACCACGCCCGGCGCGACGGTGCGCGAGTAGCCTCGGCTGGTCACGGTGGCGCCCTCGATCGCCGTCGCCCGCGTCGTGCCTAGGTGGTAGTCGATTTGGCGGAGGTCGGCGGCAACTACGTCATGGAGCGCGCGCATGCCGCCGGCCCGGTTGTTGGCCGTGTACGCGATCACGATCTCCAGCGTCTCGCGGGCCAGCTCGGCCAGCGGCAAAGAGACGGACGCGGGCGCCCGGTTGCCGAGGCTGGCGATCTCGAAGCGGCGGAAGGCGGCCGGAGCGTTGGCGGTGGCCCACTGGCGCAGGGGCCCGGCGTCGTCGCGGTGGGCGACGTAGGGCGAGGCCGACAGCGCGGTCGGCGTGAGGGCGGAGATCTGCGCGTAGAGCGCGGCGCGCACGGCCCCGATCGTCGTGGTCGTGATCGCGTCGGCCCCGAGGGACACCGCCACGGCTACGGCCACACCGGAGGACGCGCCGACCGCGACGGCGACAGAAGAACCGAGGGCGGCGGCGGTCGAGGTGCCAGCGGACGCGCCCGCACCGGTGG
>JACCDJ011654668.1_pt1 | contig 12641 bp, 10 predicted proteins | sample 7444481 | NCBI WGS metagenome assembly JACCDJ01 (sample SAMN15323435, study PRJNA562643) | freshwater metagenome | isolation source: river surface water | place: USA:Blue River Watershed | collected 2017-08-15 | reverse complement strand
GCCGTTACCAACCAAGTGAAAGTAGTGGCCAAAGTAGCCGCCCAAACTGGATCACAAGACGCTAAAAATGCAACAACCGATTCCATATATTATTTAGAACAAATCTAAACAAATTTCAATCAACACCGGGCATTTCCATTAATTTCGTTGTATGAAATCCTTGATTTTGGTGCGTCATGCAGAGTCCTCTGCCGCTATAGGTAATCAATCTGATTTCGACAGAACCCTGTCAGAAAAAGGAAAGCTCCAAGCAAAAGAAATGCAGCAGCACCTGCAACGCTTCTCCTCCATTCTCGTGCTTTGCAGCGACAGCCAACGCACTCGACAAACCGCCGCTCATTTGCTGGAAAACATAAGTCATTCCATCCAATATCTCCCGGAATTATACAACGCCTCTGCTCTCACTATTCAACAAATCATAGAAAAGCACGCAGACCACAGCCCCCTGATGGTCATTGCCCACAACCCCGGCATTTCGCAACTCTATCACGATCTGACGCAGCAATGGGTATCCTTTGAGCCTTGCTCCATCGGAATCATCACCCTCTCCAACGAAGAAAATACATTGAGTGCCACTCCTGCTTCACTTTTGGGTAACTTTGTTTCTCCTTTACAAAATGAATAAAGAAAAAAATTGGTGGGTGTTCATTATTATCCTCGCCGCGTTAGGTGGGATGATTTTTATTTTCAGAAAAATCTTACTGTACATGGTATTGGCGGCGGTAGTGGGGTTTATCGGTGATCCCATTGCTGATTTGTTTCAGAAAATCAAAATCAAGCAACTTTCCGTACCTCGTTGGATGGCGGCTATATTGACCATGTTCATCCTCTTGGGATTCTTATTGGGATTGATCATCTTATTTACTCCTCTGATTCGTCAGGAAATAGGCATCATCCTCGCTCTTGATCCTGTTGCCATAGAATACAACCTCCAACAACAATTCCCTACCCAAATGGAATGGCTTACCCAAGCTGGCTATAATCAAGATACCTATGCCCAACTCTTGACGCAAGTCCAAGCCAAATTGAGTTTCAGTAATTTTTCAAGTCTATTTGGAGATGCCATGAGCTGGGTAACCGGCATCATCGGGGGATTCTTCTCTGTTTTATTCATGTCTTTCTTTTTCTTAAAAGATGAAGACCTGTTTTACAAAATCCTATTGTCCATCACTCCAGATGAACATGTGAGCAAAATGAAAAACATTGTAGTGCACACCAAGAAAATCCTATCGCGGTACTTTGGTGGACTGGTGATACAAATCAGCTTGATGATCGTTATGGTGGGCATCGGACTGAGCATTTGCGGAGTACCCAACGCGTGGTTAATCGCGGTTTTTTCCGGCATCATGAATGTCATTCCCTATCTAGGACCACTGATTTCATTTGGATTTGCCATGATCATTGGACTTTCCACCGGATTATCCATGGATCCTCATCAATCCTTGTCAGAAATGATGTGGGGCATCGTCATCGTGTATGCCATTGCCCAGAGCATAGACGCCTTTTTGATACAACCATTGATACTTGGCGGAAGCATTCAGGTGCATCCGCTAGAGCTCTTCATTGTGCTGATGGCCGCTGCTACCGTGGGAGGAATTCCAGCCATGGCCATTGCACTGCCTGTTTATACGATCTTGAGAATTGCTGCCCGAGAGTGGTTCATCGAATTCAAATGGGTGAAACATTTGACCAAAAACATGGAGTGATTCTGTAATTATTTTCCCCTGCTCCGTTCAAACTGCCCTATCTTTGAATCCCGTAATTCTATTTTTCTATTACGGGCATGTCAAACAACACCAAATACATCTTTGTAACCGGAGGGGTAACTTCCTCACTAGGGAAAGGCATCATATCGGCCTCACTAGCTAAACTATTACAAGCCAGAGGATTCAAAGTAACCATTCAAAAACTCGATCCCTATATTAATATCGATCCGGGCACATTAAATCCCTATGAACATGGGGAGTGTTTTGTGACCGATGACGGTGCAGAAACCGATCTAGACCTTGGTCACTATGAGCGATTTCTGAATGTGCCTACTTCGCAAGCCAACAATATCACCACGGGTAGAATTTATCAAAGTGTGATTCAAAAGGAGCGTAAAGGAGAATATTTAGGGAAAACCGTTCAGATCATCCCGCACATCACCGACGAAATCAAGCGGTGTATTCAAATACTCGGAAATAAAAAACAATTTGATTTTGTCATCACCGAAATTGGTGGAACCGTTGGAGACATTGAGAGTTTACCCTACATCGAAACGGTAAGGCAATTGATGTGGGAAAAAGAAGAAGATTGCATTGTTATTCACCTCACCCTCGTCCCCTATCTCAGTGCAGCCGGAGAGCTTAAAACCAAGCCTACTCAACACAGCGTTAAAATGTTGTTAGAAAACGGAGTGCAACCCGATATCTTAGTGTGCAGAACGGAGCATCCCATCAATCCAGGTATCAGAGCAAAAATCGCGAAATTCTGCAATGTAACGGTAGATGCCGTGATCGAAAGTATTGACGCCCCTACCATCTACGATGTTCCCATATTGATGCAAAAAGAAAAATTGGACGAGGTAGTGCTAAAAAAACTCCATGTTAAATCCACCCAAAAAGCCAATTTGACTCAGTGGAATCAGTTTTTGAAAAAATTCAAAGAACCGAAGCATGAGGTGAACATCGGATTGATTGGCAAATATGTTGAATTGAAAGATGCCTATAAATCCATCGCAGAGGCCTTTAATCATAGCGGTGCGGCTAATGAAACCAAGGTGAATGTCCATTGGATTCACTCAGAGAATTTATATCCTAAAAATATTGCGAGCACACTAAAAAACCTCGACGGCGTGTTAGTGGCTCCCGGCTTCGGGTCCAGAGGAATTGATGGAAAAATTGAAGCCATCAAATTTGTAAGAGAAAACAACATTCCTTTCTTTGGAATTTGTTTGGGAATGCAAATGGCCACGATAGAATTTGCTAGGAATGTTTTGGGCTGGAAAGATGCTCATTCCACCGAAATGAAGGAATACACCCAATACCCGGTCATTGCCTTGATGGATGAACAGAAGAATATCATCAACAAAGGCGGTACCATGCGATTGGGTTCCTATTCGTGCTTGTTGTCGAAGAATACAAAAGCATTTAAAGCTTATGGAACGGTAGAAATTGAAGAACGACATCGCCACCGCTATGAGTTCAATAATGAATACAAGAGCGATTTTGAAAAAGCAGGTTTCAAATGCAGCGGAATCAATCCTGATTCTGGTTTGGTAGAAATCATTGAAATTCCCAAACATCCCTTCTTCGTAGCCGCGCAATTTCATCCTGAGTACAAAAGCACGGTAATGAATCCGCATCCTCTTTTCAAAGCTTTTGTGAAGGCGGCGCTTATTCATCACAAATCCATGGACAAGAAAAATAAAACCTCATGATTTCCACCGTTCAAGAATATTTACAAAATCTACCAGAGGAACGCATCAATGCCATTGAGTCGCTTCGTAATATTATCAAGAAGAACCTACCCAAAGGATTTGAAGAATGCATTTCTTATGGAATGATTGGATACTCCGTTCCGCATTCACTTTATCCCAAAGGTTATCACTGCGATCCAAAAATTGCCCTTCCCTTTTTAAGCATCGCTTCTCAAAAAAACTTCATTGCCGTTTATCACATGGGAATTTACGCAGACACCAACCTCCTACAATGGTTTACCCATGAATATCCCAATCATAGCAAAGCCAAATTAGACATGGGCAAAAGCTGTATTCGTTTCAAAAAAATGGACCAAATTCCTTTTGATTTGATCGGAGCACTCGCTGCTAAAATGACACCTCAACAATGGATAGAATTGTACGAAAAAAATTACATAGCCCCGAAAAAGCAATGATGCTTGTTTGGCCGTATGTACTGCTGAGTCTTCAACTGATTTTCAGTTCGTGTCAAAACGCTTCCTCACCTTACCCTCCTGCTCCATCCACCTCTGAACAGACTCTTATTCTGGATAACGGAAATACCCCTGTTACTCGCTTCGAAGCTCCCACCGGATATGAGAGGATAAAAGTAGATTCCACCTCATTTGGTCATTACCTCAGAAATCTTCCTTTGTTTCCCTCAGGAAGCGTTGTCAAATATTACAACGGAGAGACTAAACAAAACCGCCAAGTGTATGCCGCAGTGATAAATCTTCCCATTGGAAAAAGAGACCTACATCAATGTGCCGATGCGGTGATGAGACTCAGAGCAGATTATTTACGTCATCAAAAAAAATCAAATGAAATTCAATTTCATTTCACCAATGGATTCAACGCGGCATACTCACGATGGATGAACGGAGAGCGCATTCAAGTAAATGGCAACGATTGCAGATGGACTTCCAATGGACCCAGCGGGGACAGCGATAGCGAATATTGGAAATACTTAGAAATGGTTTTCAACTACGCCGGAACCCTTTCGCTGTCCAAGGAATTGGTGAGCCGAGAATGGGATAAAATGGAAATCGGCGATGTTCTGATCAAAGGAGGATCTCCGGGACATGCAGTGATAGTGGTGGACATGGTTGAAAACGATCTTACACATGAGAAAATGTACATGCTTGCACAAAGCTACATGCCCGCACAAGAAATACAGATTCTATTGAACCCTGAAACAAATACTGTCTGGTATTCATTATCGGCCGAAGACCCTATCGAAACTCCTGAATGGACCTTCACACGCGCTCAGCTCAAAAGATTCTCATAATCTTCTCCACCTGACCATGAGCCACTTCCAATCCGTCACAACAGAATAATCTTTAGCATACATAGAATTGTACTTAAAAACAACTTCATCATCCGTAATTTCATCAGGAACACAAGTAATCAATCCTGGCGGCAATAAAGGCAAATCCTTGGTATTCCCCAAATAGCCTACCACCGTTCTTCTTCCCAAAATAAGTAGAAAACACCTCTTCCACCACCCGGATTTCCTTTTCAAGAAAATCCATGCTAAAGGAAAGAACATTATACCTATCATGCCCACTCCAACATCCAACAATCTCTTTTTGCGTTGATTTTCCTTCAATGAAATGCTATTCAGATCCACCCAACCCGCATCTCCCTTTTGCTCAATGTGTTGACTTCCTATGATGAACAATGATTCAGGAGGAGCAATTTTCATTTCAATTTGAGCAGTGGATAATTGGGCCATTGCCGATATAATTTGAGCACTGGAAAGGTCTTTTGCACAAAAAACCACCTCCCCATAACCTTCCACTCGAACATAATCATTCATCACATTGGAGGAAAGACGCTGCTGAAATTCATCTGTATTGATCACTGAAACATCCCATTCTGAATCGTCTCTCAAGGCAAGAATTCGATTGGTTTCAGTCTCTGATCCCACCAACAATACTTTACCCGAAACTTGGCGATTGGTTGTAATCTTTAACAACCACCATCGATTGACATAAAATACAAAGTACGCCAATACAGAACCCATCACGATGAGTAATCTTGAAAAACGCATGGTTTCTGGCAACAAGCTGTACACCACCAATACCAATACTGCTGATCGCACGATGGTTTTGAAAACATATTTCGTTTTCAATGGAAAATCATACAATCCATTCACCCATCCCATCACCCACCAAATCAAACCCGTTACTAAAAAACCCGGTATCGTCAGCTCATTGGGCAGCGTAATGCCTGTGAATTGAGTATATTCCAATTTTAGCCACCACCAAATCAGCCAAGTAATCGTCAAGTCCAACAGGGGCAGTCCCATCCATTGCAATATGCGCTTTCCAAAACTCAACCCGGCTCGCATCCAAATGGCCATCCGAATCAACGTCTGATAACCATGGGCATGATTACCCGAAAAATGCTTGTTAGCGAAAATTACCATTGCCTGATAAAAAACATATACATAATTCAGGCTTCCTTTTTTGGTGCTTTCTCCTTTGTAATGGATAATGCGCGCATCCGCCAAGTAATAATTTTTATATCCCCCTTTGATGATGCGCCACGATAAATCAATGTCCTCTCCATACATGAAAAAATCTTCATCCAACCAACCCACTTCATCCAGCACTTTCTTGCGCATAAACATATAAGCGCCGGATAAAACCTCCACTTCATGATTCTCATCGTTGTTCAAATGCCCGAGATAGTAATGATTGATTTTCTTTGACTTAGGAAATAAACGATAAATACCCGATATTTTAAAAAACGAGGTCAAGGGATACGGAATACCACGCTTCGACTCTGGTAAAAAAATACCTTTGCCATCTACCATTTTCACTCCTAAACCACCCCCGTCTGGATGATGATCCATCCAATCAATGCATTTGATAAAAGTATCCTCTTCCACCAAGGTATCCGGATTGAGCAAAAGCACATATTCACCCTTGGCCAATCGAATAGCTTGATTATTCCCTTTTGAAAATCCCACATTCTCCGTATTGGCAATCAATTGAACCCAGGGAAACTTCTCTTTCACCATTTCCACTGAGCCATCCACCGATACATTGTCCACTACAAAAACCTCTGCTTGTATTCCTTGAATGGCCTTCTCCACGGACAATAGACATTGCTCCAAAAAATGCTTAACATTGTAATTGACTATGACAATGGAAATTTTCATTTATCGGTTCAAGGTCATTTCATACGGTGTTCTATTCAAAATACTCCGCCCTAAGGTCACCTCGTCGGTGTATTCCAACTCTCCTCCAACGGCTACCCCACGAGCAATATTGCTGATTTTTATTTGAAAAGGAGAAATTTTTCGATACAAATAAAAAGAAGTGGTCTCTCCTTCCATCGTTGCATTCAATGCCAACAACACTTCTTGCACATTTTTCCTCTCCACTCGCTCCAACAAAGTAGAAATATTCAAATCGCTTGGCGAAACCCCATCCATGGGAGAAATCAATCCTCCCAAGACATGGTACAAACCATTGAATTGTCCCGTTTGCTCAATCGCCAATACATCCCGAAAATCCTGCACCACGCAAATCAACTGTTGATTACGCGTTGGATTTTTACATACTTCGCATACGGTATCATCCGATAATTGATGGCATTCTTGACACGCCTTGATATGCTCCTTCACATTTTGAATGGACTGGGTAAAGCGTGTCACTTCCTCAGGTGATTTTTTAATCAAATGCAAAACCAATCGCAAGGCAGTCTTTCTACCGATTCCTGGCAATCCCGCCACTTGATCGGTGGCCTCTTCTATCCATCTTGAAATATTAGGCATTGCTCAAATATACGGCTTCCGCTACACGCTCTCCATCGATGGCCGCTGAAATTATTCCTCCCGCATAGCCGGCACCCTCCCCGCAAGGATACAAATTGTGGATTTGAGGATGTTGCAAATTATCAGGATTTCTGGGGATACGAACAGGCGAAGAAGTGCGTGATTCAGGAGCTACTAACACCGCTTCCGCGTGCAGGTATTGTTTCATCTTTTTTCCCAATTGAACAAATCCTCTCTTCAATCTCTGTGCGATAAATGAGGGAAGAACTTCATGCAAATTGACACTGACCAAACCAGGAATATAGGAGCAAGAAGGCAAATCACGACTTTTTTTATTTTGTATAAAATCCACCAAACGCTGAGCAGGCGCCGCTTGCGTAGATCCACCCGCCTTCCAACATCGCTGCTCGATACTTTGCTGGAACCGCAAACCCGCCAGGGGTCCATGATGATGAAATTCCGAAATATCCTCCCACTCAATGGGAACAACAATCCCTGAATTCGCCCAAGCATTATTGCGCTTGCTGGGCGACCAACCATTGGTCACCACCTCCCCCGGTGCCGTAGCACATGGCGCGATGATTCCTCCTGGGCACATACAAAAAGAATATACCCCTCTTCCCTCCACTTGCTCCACCCAACCATACGCCGCCGGAGGGAGACCTTCCGGCCGGATAGCACAATGATACTGCTGTTGATCTATCACCGTTTGTGGATGCTCTGCTCTCACTCCCAAAGCAAATGACTTGAATTGCACCTCAATCTGTTGATCATGCAAATACTCAAATACATCGCGAGCACTATGTCCAGTGGCCAGAATCAATGCCCGTGGAAACCACTCGCGACCATCTGCCGAAAATACCCGATGAATGTGGTTGTCTTTTATGTCAAAACCCGACCATTGAGTACTGAACAGCACCTCACCGCCACATGCGATGATCTGCTCTCTCATATTGGCTATCAACTGGGGCAGTTTATTCGTACCAATATGAGGGTGACTATTGACCAATATATTTCTATCGGCACCAAACTGCACCAAGGTGCGCAGAATGGATTTCACATCCCCCCTTTTGGTGGATCGGGTGTACAGCTTCCCATCGGAGTAAGTACCCGCACCACCTTCTCCGAAGCAATAATTGGATTGAGGATCTACGATATGTTGCTTGGTCAGTTTGGCTAAATCAAATCTTCGCGCTTTAACATCTTTCCCCCTCTCCAGTATAATGGGCTTGATTCCCTTAGAAATAAGTTTTAAAGCAGCAAACAAACCCGCGGGACCTGCCCCGACAATGCAAACCGTTGGGGCATCGGAAGGCAAAAGAGGATAAGTTTCGGGAATAAAATCCAATGGATCGATGGCCTCCTTTTGTACTTGTACCTGTAGCCGGTAAATAGGCCGTTTTCTAGCGTCTATACTGGATTTGAGGACAAATGTCTGATAATCGCCAGCAGCCACTAAGGCCTTTTCACATGCCCTTTGATGGATAACATGGGCATCGCCCACCTCATCCGGTGATACTATGATTTCTACTATCTTATTCATGTCAGTCTATTCAACCGAAAGGACAAAGATAGAAGGAAAAACGCATGGCTTCCACTATCTTTGAAACCAGATATTATGGGAAAAGAAATTGCAATCTCCTTTGCCAAAGGAGACATCACAACTAGAGAACTTCTTCGTTTGTATGAAGCCATTACGCTGCCAAGAATGATTGAAGAAAAAATGCTCAGTCAACTGCGTTTAGGGAAAATATCCAAGTGGTTCAGCTCTTATGGGCAGGAAGCCATCTCAGTAGGTATTACCGAGGCGTTGGAAGACGATGAATTTATTCTTCCTATGCACAGAAACCTTGGCGTTTTCACCTCCAGAAAATTGGATCTAGAGCAGTTGTTTGCGCAATTTCAAGGGAAAAAAAGCGGCTTTACCAAAGGAAGAGATCGCTCTTTTCACTTCGGAACCAAGGCGCATCATTTGGTGGGAATGATCTCCCACTTGGGTCCTCAATTAGGCATTGCAGATGGAATTGCATTGGCCCAAAAATTAGAGATGAATCCCAAAGGCACCGTGGTGTTTTCTGGAGACGGCGGAGCCAGTGAAGGAGATTTTCATGAAGCTGTGAATGTGGCAGCTGTTTGGCAATTGCCGGTGATATTTGCTATTGAAAACAATGCATGGGGATTGTCCACTCCCAGCAATGAGCAATTCAGGTGTAAGCAGTTTATAGATAAAGCCATTGGCTATGGCATTCCAGCGGAGGACGCGATACAAATCGATGGAAACAATATTTTGGAGGTGTATGGCACCGTAAAAAAGATATTGGCTTCCATCCGACAAAATCCAAGACCCATCTTATTGGAGTTAATGACATTTAGAATTCGTGGGCACGAAGAAGCCAGCGGAACCAAATATTATCCCGAGGGATTGATTGAACAATGGACATCCAAAGATCCCGTAGATAACTTTGAGGCTTGGATGATCAAAGAAAAATACATCACAGACAAACAAGCAGAAGACACCAAAGATCGCCTGAAACAAAAAATCAATGATGCATTGAAAGTGGTGTATGCTTTGCCAGAAATTACTCCCAACACTGAAGAAGAGGTAGAGGATCTCTTTCAACCCTTCCATGAAAATCCCGTTGTACCCAATGACAACAAGAAAACCATGCGTTTCATCGATGCTATCACCGACGGATTGCGAGAAAGCATGAAAAGACATGACAAGTTGGTGCTCATGGGACAAGATATCGCAGAATATGGCGGAGTTTTTAAGGTAACAGAGGGCTTTGTAAGCGAATTTGGAAAAGGGCGTGTCAGAAATACTCCTTTGTGTGAATCGGCCATTGTAGGAGCTGGATTGGGGCTTTCTATCAAAGGATGGAAAGCAATGGTAGAAATGCAATTTGCCGATTTTGTCACTTGCGGGTTCAATCAAATAGTGAATAATCTCGCCAAATTACATTATCGTTGGAATGAAAATGCCGATGTGGTGGTTCGTCTACCTTCAGGGGCCAGTGTTGCCGCAGGCCCCTTCCATAGTCAAACCAACGAAGCTTGGTTTTTTCATACACCGGGATTGAAAATCGCTTACCCCGCATTTCCAGCCGACGCCAAGGGATTATTGTGTCGATCCTTTGATGATCCAAATCCTGTCATTTTTATTGAACACAAGGCATTGTATAGAAGTATTGAGGGAGAAGTGCCAGAAGGCTATTATAGCTTACCTTTTGGAAAAGCCAATATCCTAAAAACTGGAAATAAAGCCACCGTGATTACCTACGGACTGGGTGTGCATTGGATGTTGGATATTTTAAAAAACAATGATCTCGACATTGAACTCATAGATCTCAGAACACTCGCCCCGCTGGACTACGACACCATTTATCAAAGTGTGCAAAAAACAGGGAAAGCATTGGTTGTACATGAAGACAACTTGACCGGTGGAATTGGGGGTGAAATCTCTGCTCGTATCACAGAACAATGTTTTCAATACTTGGATGCTCCCGTGATGCGATGTGCCAGCTTAGATACGCCCATCCCTTTCAGCGCTCAACTGGAATGGAATTATTTAGCCAATCAGCGATTATTGGAAAAGCTGAATGATTTATTGAATTATTGAGATTATCTCAATCCTTGGTATCCGCCGAAATGATATTTCAGCATGATTTCATGCGCTCCTCGCACATAGGCATTGAGTGGTGAAACGGTAACATCATAAGAATAACCGAACCTGAAAGCATCATTCACCTTGTATTCCATCATCATGATAACAGCGTCATTGAATCGATAGGCAGCACCGCCACCCCATTGTTTTTTCCAATAAGCGATGGTCCCTACCTCCAATTGAGGCACTACGTTTTGTGCAAATTGCAATGAAAAATAGGATTTATAATCCCATTGGTCATTCAGCTTCATGATTCCTCCTGCATTGATAAAAGTATTCACGGTTTGATAAGCAGGTTGAAAATTGGGATCCGCCACCTTCCTAAAATTTTGACGCATCAAATGAGGCATGGCAAATCCAATCCAAAACCGATCTGAAAACGCATAAGCACTGGCACCAAAATTCAGAATATTCTGCTTGCCATTGATCAATAATGCCTGATCCACTTCATTGCTCATGGTATGCGACAATTGAGCAATTCCAAATGTATATTCCTCAATATTGGCATTGAGGGCTACTGAAATTTTAAATCCGTACGCCTGAATTTGGTAGGCCTGAACAGCCGACAACATAGATCGATTAAAAGCACCATAACGATCGCTTAAAAACGACATTCCCGTAGCCAATTGACCATTGTAATAGGACCCATTGTATTGCGCAAAGATGGTTTTTGCATTGGCCGCACCACTCCATTGATTGCGCGCCTGCACACTCGCTTCAGATTTACTTCTTGTTCCAATAGCCGATGGATTGACAATCAGCGGCTGCAATGCGCTCATCGAATACAAAGGATCCTGTTGTGCATTAAGGTTGTCATTAAAAACAACCAAAATCATGGCGATGACTACAGTACAAATTCTCATCTCCATATCACTAAGTTCTTTTGAATCACCTTACCACTATTGATTTGTAGGATGATTGGATAAGTACCTGCCGGCAATCCTCCACCCTCAATATTATTGCCTCGCCAATCGTTTTGATAAGCATCATTGGCATAGACTAAGGCTCCCCATCGATTGTACACCTGGATCTTCACCACTGCTTGGAAAGGGAGTCGACCCAACTCAAACACATCATTCACCCCATCACCGTTGGGGGTGAATACTTCGGGAATAAACACTTCGCACTCATCCGTATCTCGAATATTGGGAATCCCGTCTTCATCACAATCATCTTGGATTCCATTCGCATCATAATCATTCTCTTGCGCATCGAGCAAGCCATCATTGTCATCGTCCTCGTCTAATAAATCTTCCACGCCATCTTGATCCGTATCGAGGTATACATCGTCAATCACCCCATCACAATCATCATCGATATTATTAAAAATCTCTACAATACCAGGATTCAACTGAGGATCACTCTCGTCACAATCTCCTGACATCGTAGCATAACCTCCATTCACCGCACTACAAGTAGTATCTGCTTCTCCTTGTCCATAACCATCCGCATCTGGATCCCAATAAATCAGAAAAAAGACAATACCCTCATTGATCCAACCATCGCAATCATCATCGGCTGTATTACAAATTTCTGCCGCTCCAGGGAAAATCGCGGCATCGGAAAGATTGCAATCTCCCGCAACTACAGCATAGCCCTCTTCCCATTGGCATAACCAAATGCTATCCACAGCATTCCCAAATCCATCGGAATCAATATCTGCAAAATAAAGAGCTGGATAAATACAAGTTCCATCATCTTCAATGGCCAAAGGGGCATAATTACATGCCAAAGAATCCGTGCAACCTTGT
>JACCDJ011217424.1_pt1 | contig 12647 bp, 14 predicted proteins | sample 7444481 | NCBI WGS metagenome assembly JACCDJ01 (sample SAMN15323435, study PRJNA562643) | freshwater metagenome | isolation source: river surface water | place: USA:Blue River Watershed | collected 2017-08-15 | reverse complement strand
GTCGACTGAAATTAAATTCGAGAAAGAGTGATGACGATAAATAAATGAAATATAAAGGGGAGTAAGTGACTCCCTTTTTTTGTGTCTTTGAGTTGGAAGTGGTTGATCAACTCAACTTTATCTTACATTAGTTGCATGAATGATGATCGAATAAAATGTGTCAAGGACTCAGAAATCACCATCACAGAACTCATGATTCCGGCGTATGCTAACTTCGGTGGCAAAGTGCATGGTGGAATATTGTTGTCACTGATGGACAAGGTGGCCTATGTATGTGCCTCCAAATTTTCTGAAATGTATTGTGTCACTGTGGCGGTGGAAGGGGTGGAGTTTTTAGCTCCTGTGGAGGTGGGGGAATTGGTGTCTTTCAAAGCCGCTGTGAATTTTGTGGGAAATACCACTATGATTGTGGGAATACGGGTGGAATCGCTCAATGTAACTTCAGGAAAGACCGCTCATACCAATTCATGTTATTTCACCATGGCCGCTAAAGACCCAAACGGCCAACTGGCCAAAGTGCCCGCATTGAAAATCGAAAATGATACTCAATTGCGCAGATTTTGCGAAGGCAGAGCCATTCGGGATTTCTCTAAGCAAAAGCGGGCATTATTGAAATCCGATCTCAGCCAATGCTCCATACTTGAATTGAAAAGTATGGTGAATAAGGAAAGATGTCAAGTGGATTATTGAATCTTATGTCTTTGTATTTTTGGCCTAATGTTTGGCAATGAAAGGCCAACTAATTTTCGAAAAAATGAACAAGCATTGGTTACATTTCATCATCACTGTATGGTGCTTCATCTTGGGGAATGCCTTGATGGCGTCTGTTGATCCCACCATCACGGTAAAGGCTAAATTTACCGCCTTGCCTGCGGTGCCGGGTAATAAAATGGTATTGGAATATATGAATGGAGATCAATGGAAACAAATAGAAAATAAACCCATCGCCGATAATGGTGAAGTGACTTATGTTTTTACGCCTCCGTCTTATGGGCAGTATCGATTCAGGATGCCAGGACCTAATAACACACAATGGTCCGATTTTATTATCTCCCAAGGCAAGAAGGAGCCATTGCAATTTTCTTTTGATATTGTCTTTACTTCCATGAAAGGAAATCCTTTGAAAGTGGATAACTCTCCAGAGAATAAATTGTATTTTGAATTGATTACTCTTTATCAATCCTTCGATAGTAGAAGACAAGATAAATTGGCCAATAAGGAGGAGCTGCTGTTGTTACAGCAAAAACTAAACGCGTTATCCCGAAAAATGGCTGCTGAGAACAAAGGGACTTTTACGGGGGACATTGTAGCGGATTTGGTGTACCAGCCTATGAGAGAGGATTATCCCATAGAGAAAACAGATGGCCTCAATGATTCATTGTTTTATGCCAAGTTTGGAATCAGCAAGCTTCCGTATTATGAAACTGCAGCCCTGTGTCACAATTTATTCATCAGAAGTTTAGAGCGTTATTTCAAACATTTTCACAATGAAAAAAATGAGGCCGCTGACATTGATTTCATGGAAGGTGTAATGTTGCGTTCAGGCGGAAATGAAGAGGTGGATGCGTTTTTATTCAAGTATCTTTTAGATAAAATGTTAGGTTATAAGAATGAATCAGGGTTGTCTCATCTTTTATCTCATTATGCTCAGGATTGTGCGGAGAGTCATGCCAACCAAAGTCAGACCGATATGTTGGTAAAGGCACTGAACGAAGTGGCACCTGGGAAGAAGGTGCATACTCTGACTTTACCGGACATCAATGGAAAGGGAATTTCGTTGCTCGAGGTTTGTAAGAAAAACGAAATGACGCTAATGCTATTTTGGAAGAGCAGTTGTAATCATTGTGAAGAGTTCAAGCCGGTTTTAAGGAAGTTATATGATCAATACCATAGCAATGGTTTGGAAGTGTATGCGGTTTCAATTGACAAGGAAAAAGCAGAATGGGAGACTTATGTAAAATCGCATACTCAGCCGTGGCCGGATACATTTTTAGCTTATGACAAAAGAAAGGAGTTCAATCAATTTTTTCCAGTTCCCAGCACCCCAACTTTGATTGCATTAGACAGAGAGGGAAAAGTAATTACCCGACTGATCGTGAGAGGGAAGATCGAGGAGTATCTCAAAGAGTATTTTGAGAAGTAATGAGAAGTAAAAGGAAAAAAAAGGCCGCAATATTGCGGCCTTTTTAATGATTCATTGAATCAATTTCCTCCGTTGATTTCAAAATCATTGTTCCCAACCGTAACGGTCAGTCCGTTATTACAATCTCCATTTCCCCAATTGATTACCTTCTCAGCTCCTTCTTCTGGGGTCAAGGTCATGACACCTTGCACAATCCAAGGACAATTGATTTTGGCCACAAGCGCTTCATCGATATTCATCGTAAACGCAATTCCGTTGCGGTTCACACCGGAGCCAGCTCCTGTAATGTGGTATACATCATCATTAGGATTCAATAAGCTCTCATATCCTTCCACCCAAGTTCTTGTTCTGGTGCTGCTCCATGAGGTAGTCCATTCATTATTAGGGGCCACTATCTGTGCCTCCACGCTCACTGAGAAATAGGGTAAACCGGCATCGTTTAACCCTTCATGGGTAATGGTTTTATTACCGTAAATATTGTATCCATCAATGCTGAAATCTGAGGGGACAATCGTAATGGTGGTGCCTGGCGTACGATATCTTCCGGTAAAGGAAATATGCAATTGGCCTTTTCTTACACGGCCATCATTGCCCACACAATTGTCTTGACCAAAATCCACCATGATGGAACGCGGATTGGAAGTGGTGTCAATCACAAGGGTATCGACGCAGCCAAATTCCAAAATTTTGATGCCCGGTGTAGCAGATGCCACATTATCGGCAATCTTATACATATCGTCCATTAATCCTTCTATGAGACTATGATCTTTACTAGTGGTCATATCTCTGCGTTCTCTCCATTTTCCGCAGGATGCAATCATCAAAGTGAAAGACACGGCACCCATGAAAAAGAGTGTTTTGGGTAATTTGATTCTAATCATGACCTAAAATTAAGGGGAATCCATTAAGGTTGTTTCCTTTTTACTTTATTTTTTTCTTTTTTCCTTTCCTGGATTCGTTTTTTCATTTCTTTACGAAATTCGTCGTCTAAGCCAATCAGGAGCGCAGTCTTTTCAACACCAATCAGTGATATGCATTGATTTTGGAATTGAGCCTCTTCCTCGGCTAACTTTTTCTTGAGCTGCTCTTGTTTTTCAATTTGTCCTTTGAGAGCATTTTCGATTTGCGCATTTTTACATCCGGCTTGAATGGTCTTTATCTCTTTGCGGTATGTCTTCATTTTTTGATGATGCTCTTGAAAAACAGGATTAAATTGCTTTTGCTGTTCTTCGTTCAAATTCAGTTTTTCTTTGTAAAATTCATTCCTGAGGTGCTCTATTTTTTTGCCGGCTCCATCTTTTTCTCTTTTTTCTGAAGCTTGTGAAAATGTTTTTTGCGCCATTACCATGATGGTCATGATGAGCCAGTAAGTGATTTGTTTTTTCATTTTATTGGGGTGTTTATTCATTTAAAATTCTTCTTCTTCGAGGAGATATATTTCCATTTCTTCCGTGGTTATTTCGCTCCAAAGTTTTTCTATTTTTTCGGAGGATTGTATCACGGGGACAATGGTGTTCTCCTCTGATTGTATTTTGCACTCTTCATTTTTAAGGGATATGTACGCACTTTCTTCAACGGGTTGTGGCTCGGAAATAGAAGCAGAGTGATCCGTAGAAGTGGCGGAGAGCGAATTTTGAGGTGGATCTTGCCATGGTCTCCAAATGATCAATGCCATCACGGCGGCGGCGGCCATTAACCAAGCTAGACTTCGATTGAAAAGCGCTGGCAAAGTATTACGGGAGTCAGCGTCAGAAGTGGTGATGATCGCCATGATATTCTGCTGCTGTTGCGCCAGCTCTTGATCTGAAATCAAGGGTAGATTTTTATACTTCTCCATTTTGGATAATGGATGAATGGGTTGGTGGTTCATAGTAAATGGTTTTTGGATAGTAAGTATGCTTCTACTTTTTGAACAGCTATGTGATAGCTGGCTTTCAATGCCCCCACACTGGTGCCTGTGATGATATGGATCTCTTCATATTTTTTTTCGTCAAAATATTTGAGCGCAAATACGGCTCTTTGTTTTGCGGGTAAAAGCTCAATGGCTTCATACAGCCATTGCAGCATTTGTTGTTCTTCAACGGAATGCGAAGATTGAATTTGAATGCGATGCGGATTGTTTTTAATTCGGTCATTTCGCTTCTGTTTTTTCAGCCATTGCAAAGATTCATGGTAGGCAATTTGATGCAGCCAAGTGGAGAATTTTGAGGAGCCATTGAACTGATGAAGTTTTTCCCAGACCAATAAAAAAGTGTTTTGCGTAACATCCAATGCGTCATCATGATGATGAATGATTCTGAGCACAAAATGAAATAGGCGACTTTGATAGCAGGTCATAATTTCTTCGAATAAAGAAGTCTTTTGCGCAATGCTGGTTCGTTCTCTTAAAATCTGTTCAGCGCTAATTTCCATTTCCATTGGATGATGTTAGCAAAGAAAGGTTTAATTCAAAGTGTGATAATGGAAAAAACAAAAAACATGTTTATGTTTGTGTAGTAAGAAAATCCGTTGGTATGGGAGTTTATGTAATTGGAGAGATTGGACAAAATCACAATGGTTCGGTAGATTTAGCCAAGTTAATAGTGGACATTGCCGCTAGACCGGTAAAAGAGCATTTATTTCAGCTGGATGTAAAAGCGATGGATGCTGTGAAGATGACGAAGCGCGATTTGAAAGAAGAGCTTTCACACTCCCAGATGATGCGTCCATACGACAGTCCTCATTCTTTTGGGGCCACCTATGGCGAGCACAGGGCGTTTTTGGAATTAGATGACGAAGCGCATTTTGAAGTGTATCAACATGCCAAATCAAAAGGTATGGATTTTGTCGAAACGCTATGTGCCGTCGGTTGCCTGAGTGTATTGAAATTATTTACGCCAGACAAACTCAAAGTAGCGAGCCGTGATTTAACCAACTTGCCTTTGTTATCTGCATTGGCTGAGACCAAAATCCCCATCATTTTATCGACAGGGATGGCGGGTGAAAAAGAGTTGAATGATGCATTGGAAGTGGTGTCAAAATACCACGAAGAGATTTCCATTTTACATTGTGTCTCCCAATATCCCACGCATCCACTCAATGTCAACTTACTGACGATTGCCTATTTGCAAAAAAACTTCCCTCAATATACCATTGGCTATAGCGATCATACCATTGGAATCGCCACTCCTGTCGCAGCTGTGGCCATGGGTGCCAAGGTTATTGAAAAACATATTACCATTGATCGTAATATGAAAGGCACGGATCAAGCGGGTTCTCTGGGATTGGATGGCATTAACCGAATGATGCGCGATATTAGAATATTGGAGATGCAGATGGGAGAGGAGAAAATATTCATCTCAGAAGGGGTGGAACAAGCCAAACATAAACTAGAGCGATCGATTGCCACTCGAAGGGATATGAAAAAAGGGGAGGTGATTTCTGAGAGCGATATACATATGCTCTCTCCGGGGGATGGGGTGAAATGGATAGATCGCCAATCAGTATTGGGACGCACGCTGAGTCAAGATATTCCAGCGGATGAAATCATTTATCCTAACATGTTGTCATGATGCAGCTTCCAAAAATTGTATTCACTGATATTGATGGCGTTTGGACGGATGGGGGTATGTATTACGACCAGCAAGAAAATGAATGGAAAAAATTCAATACCCGAGACAGTGCAGGTGTTTTGTTTTTAAGGTCATTGCAAATTCCATTGGTGATTCTGACAGGAGAAGATACCCGCATTATGACGCGCAGAGCGGAAAAGCTTAAGATTGAATATTGTTTACAGGGAGTTAAAAATAAGTTGGAAGTAGCCACTCGATTCTGTTCAGAGAGAGGGATCGATCTCAAAGAATGCGCTTTCATCGGAGACGATTTGATTGATTTGCCTTTGCTCAAGGCCGTGGGATTCTCTGCCTGTCCCGAAGATGCAACGGCTTTGGTTCAAAAGCAAGTGAATCGAATTTTAAAGGTCAAAGGGGGCGATGGGGCATTCCGCGCGTTTGTAGAGGAAATCATCGAGCAATCGGGAAAATGGCAAGAGGCCTTGAGCGGGTTGGATGTATCATGAAGAGTATTTTAGTTTTTCTGCAGGTAGAATGGGTGTTTTGGCGCATTTTGTTCAATGGATGGATTCAATCCAAGAGCAGTCAATACTTTTGGGCTTATAAGAAATGGACGCAAGGGCACAGCTTTCGCGTGGTCGGGGCCGGTGCGCATCGAGATGGTCTGGCCATTTTTCGCTATTACAAACGTTCTATTGATGTATTTTTCAGAAAAGAAAAAATAGCCATTCGAAGCAACACGCCTGCTTCCGAAGCCATTGGCCTATTTTGTCAAGACTCCACCCAAGAGCCCGTGTATGGGCCTTATATAGAAAGTGTTCTAAAGAAACCGGTGGATGTATTTTATTTTAGAGATAATATGCCATTGGGAGGCAATGGACTGGTAAAGATTTTCATGATTGGGCATTTGACCGTGTACGCCATTTTCTTTTCAATGATTGCTTTATTTCATTCTAAAAAGTCGCATTTAGGATTGATGTTGTTGCAATGGTTGGAGAACCACTCTTTGGCGCAGCATCTGCATACACAAAGCGTAAAGCAAGTATTTTTATTTGGAGGATATGAGAATGACAGTTGTTTTACTGGTTTATGTTGCAAGCTCAGTGAAGTAAAAATGACGATGGTTCCTTCTGCCAATCCAATCAGAAATTTTTATCAGCAAACTATCGCACATGAGTTTGTTTTCACGGCGCCTTTCCAGAGGAAAGAGTGGCAGAAATATCAATCTGAATGGAAGGTTGATCATATCGTTTCATGGCCCATGGAAGGTTTTCATGATTTAGTACCTTATTTCAGAAGGAATGATTCAGATAAAGGAAAAAATGTGTTGGCCTTTATGTCGCGGGGAATGTGGTTGCGACAATTAAGAGGAGTACAGTCCCAAAACAACAACATGGATTTTTTGTATGAGCGGAATTGCATGGAAGTGGTCAAATCTTTTTTAATCGATCATCCCGAGATCAAGTTGCTTATTTTACCACATCCTATTGAGAAAAGAGAACCTGAAATCTGGTTAAAAGCAATGGAACATTACAATGCATTTTTTCAGGGAGTCACCGTTCAATTTCCTCAAGATGTTCAATTGGGATCTTATGCCCAATTTGATTCTGCTGAGGTGTCTGTGGCGAGCATCAGCAGTGTTAACATTGAAAGGTTATTCTGTGGATACAAAACGATTTATGCCCCTGTAGGAGCTTCGATGGATTTTTTTGGAGGCAGTGAATTAGATCATATTGTAGCTAAAACCGCGGAAGATTTAAGGAATTTGCTAGAGCGTTCTTTTCAATTAACAGAAACTGATTTTTTCCGAGTTTACGAGTTGAATGAATATCACTTCAGTCATTATTCAGATTTTCTTTAGAAAAAATCACTCCTTCCAAGTGCCATTATTGTTTTCAGGACCATTTTGTTGCAGCCATTTTTCAATTTGTATTCCCACGGCTTCACTCGGCAAACGGGTGTGGTCATTGATATAAATGCCTTTTGGGGTAAGTAATAAAGCATGAGGAATGGTCGAAAGGCAAAATTGCTCTCTGATTTCTGGGTGGTTACCAGCATACAGTAAGACAGTTTTAGTTTTTCTATGTGAATGAGTATAGTCTAAATATCCAGACATATCATCGTCCATGCAAATGGCGATGAACTGCACATATTGTTTGAAATTGTTGGCGAGTCCTTCTAATGCTTGTAGCTCTTTCATTGAGGAGCTATTCCAAGTGGCAAAGAACAAAATATAGGTGAGTTGGCCGTGATAATCAGATATTTTTTTGGTTTTGTAGGTACTATTGACACATTGGATTTCTGGACAAACCCATGATTTCTTGCATTGGTTGCGGTGTGTCAACAGAAACAAAGCGGTTGTTTGAAGGGAGTTAGGCTCCTGGCTCAGGATATTCAACCACGCATACCATATGGTGTTGGATATTTTTTGTTTTCCATATTGGTCTTTTAAATAGATCAGGGTAGCCAAATAAGGAAGAGTGGTATTGGGAAATAATTTTTTTTCATTCAATGACAGCATGAGACTATCGAGTTGGATACGCTCGATGAAGTTTTTACTTTGCTCGATAAAGTGCTTGGGACCTTCATTGAGATAATTGTCGAAGCAAAGAGTGGCGGCTTCGATGTAGGCGGGGTGTTCAACAGGAATAGTTTCTTGATTGAAATATTCCTGAATCATCTGTGTTTTGGGATAACCCGCGATCAGACGGAGTTTTACAATACTGAACTGTTTTAAATGCAACAGGAAATCTTCTCGTTGGAATGGAAGAGCATATTTCGATAAAACAGTATCTGAAAATACATCCACCCAATGTCTAAACGGAACCACATGAAGGCTGTCTCTTGAGATGGGTTTTTGTGGGGCTATATCTACCTTGGCTTTTTTAATTTTCACTCTTTGTTCTTCATGCCCTTGAAATTTTTCTACGGCAAAATCATAATAGTGCTCATCAATAAATTGATGCAATGATTGATAAAATTTAAGGGTTAACCAATGCAAAGAATCAGTGCCTGATTTCCAAATAATAGGCATTTCAGAACGATCAAATTTGACTACTAAATCCTTACTGATACTTGGGATTTCTATTTGATATTGACCGTCGCTGTGAGCGTACAAAACACCCTCCCAATTTCCGCTGCGAAGGTAATATACGTGGATGTTCTTGGACACAGCGCTGGGGTCTATCAATATTTTAAATTTTCCGTCTTCAGCAATACTAGTGCTGCCAAGGGTGACTCTTTCATGGGTAATGAAGTTGATTTCAGCTTGTAAGGTGAGGGTCTTTCCTGAAAAAGAAGGCGCATCACCTTGGATGTGAATGGCCATCGCGGATGTGAAGTAAAACACGAAAACACACCCCATCAAATAGGGAAGTAGTCTGCGCAAAGCAGGCCATGCGTATTTATGCTCCCAATGAATATACATCTAAACCTTTCGGTAGAAACGAGGAAACATCACCTTTATTTCGGATGATTTCCCGCACGATGGTACTATGAATGAATGCGAATTGTGGATCCGTGAACATCAAGATGGTTTCAATTTCTTGATACAAAGATTTATTCATGTGGGCAATCGATCGCTCATATTCAAAATCACCGCCATTTCTGATTCCCCTCAACAAGTACTGAGCACCCATGTTCCGACAAAAATCAATGGTTAATCCATCAAATGATAGTACTTGGGCATTGGAAATATGGACCAAGGCTTGCTGGGCCCAATGCATCCGATCTTCCAAAGAAAACATGTATTGCTTGGTGGTATTAGTACCAATGGCGAGAATGATTTCATCAAATAACGGAGCTGCTCTTTCCATGACATTGACATGGCCCAGAGTAATGGGGTCAAAGGAACCGGCAAAGACCGCAATTTTCTTCATGAAGCGAAGGTCGTAAAAAAACTAAAATGAACATTGCCATATTTTTTTTCTTTCACAAAATGGGGCAGTTGGTCAAACCGGTGTTTTTTATCATGTTCAACTACCAGTATTCCATTGTTTTCGAGCAGAGGAAGTAACAGTAATGGTAGCTGTGCTAATTGATCGTGTGCAAACGGGGGGTCGGCAAAAATCAAATCAAATTTTTGTTGACATGTTCGAATCCATTGAAAACTGTCTGTTTTTAATACCCTGAGTTGTGGCCAATTCCATTCGTGCCTGAGGGTGTTAAGATGAGCGACATGGCTGGCTTGGATGTCCAGAGCGAATGCACACTTGGCGCCTCGTGATATCGCCTCTAAAGAAAATGCTCCCGTGCCGGTGAATACATCGAGCAACTGACAGTCTTGCCAATCAATCATGTTCTCCAGCGTATTCATCAAACCTTCTCGAGCGAAATCAGTGGTGGGTCGTCCCTTGAAGTTTTTATCAATGGGAATCGGATGTCCCTTCTTAATGCCTCCTATGATGCGCATAATGTATGAAGCAAAATGGAATGCCATTCTTTGGCGGACTTGTTTTTGGGAAGTTGCAATCCTAGAGGGGCTGACCAAAGTTGGACATTGACGAAGTAAGGCTCGAAAAATTGCTTAAGCTCATCGGAAGCGTTTTTTCCGGCCATGGTGATGGGGGTGTTTTGAGACAACTCATTTTGTTGCAAAACCGCGGAGGCAAAGTATAAAACATCTTCAATCTCATTACCTGCGAATTGATTAGCCAAGATTAAATTACCTTGCTTTTGGAGCAGGACACCGATATTGTGATCTTCTGCAATTAAAGTAAGATGATCTTGATGGGCATGTTGGGCTAAATGGTAGTGCATCCAAAGTTCAACAATGCTTCGTTCTTGTGCATGACTGAATAATGAGGAGAAATCGACTCCTCCCTTGTTGAATTGTTCTATGAGCATGATATTCAGACCTGCCACCAACTGATATCGTGTTTGCCATTGATCATGGGGCTTGAACCAATATGGAAGTTGCTGCTCATCAAAAAGATGTTGCGGACAAAGCGTCCATTGTTGGGAGCAATGGGTTACACTGATTTTCCTAAATAGGGGTTGATTCCATTTCCAATCTTGGATGGCTTGCATCCATTCCCATTGTTGAAGATGCTGGTATTCTAGCCAAAGCGGCTGTTTTGTTTTGATGTCAAAGATTCCAGCCATAATGCCATCCTCAGCGCAATGGATACCCAAATGACATTGATCTGCCTTTTGGACGATATGCGATGGTATGCGCATCTTATCGTTATTATTTTGTTGAATAAGGGACATGATTTATATGTGTCGCGAATCTACATATACTTCCGGAGTTTCCTTTCTTTGCATAATAAAAATTGACACGATGAACGGACCCAGTTTAAGTGAAATGATGGAGGAACGCACCTTGCAGTTTCTTCCTTTTACCCCTACAGAGGGTCAGCGCCGGTTGTTTCATGTGTTTGGCCGATTTGCGGTATCTCCCAAGCCGCGTTGTGTGATGTTGGTAAAGGGTTACGCTGGTACGGGAAAAACTACCTCCGTACAAGCCATGGTGAGAGCAGTGGAATCCTTTGGCTTGAATGTCGTTTTGCTAGCCCCTACGGGGCGCGCAGCCAAAGTGCTTTCGCATTATGCGGGAAGAACGGCCTCCACTATTCATCGTCATATTTATTACAAGCGATCTGACAAGACGGGAAAGATTTGGTTTGAGTTGAAAGAGAATAAAATGGAGGATACCATTTTTATGGTGGATGAGGCTTCTATGATCGGTTCCGATCCAATGAATTTCAAGTTTGATGATTTGGCCTCTGGCGATGTTTTGGATGATTTGATTACGCATGTATTCAGCGGAGAAAGATGCAAGCTCATGTTCATTGGGGATGTGGCACAGCTTCCCCCGGTGGGAAGTGATCAAAGTCCTGCATTGGTAGGCGATAGCTTGCGTACGCAATATGATTTATTCTTGGCAGAAATTCAGTTGACGGAAGTTATTCGTCAAGCGCAGGACTCTGGAATTTTGTACAATGCTACTTTATTGCGTTACCTGATTGTACAACGGTTGGGGGAGTTACCCAAATTCACCACTCATGGCTATAGCGATGTTGTAAAAGTGGACAGTGATATACAACCCTTGATTGAGGACATGTATGGCCGATATACCATGGACGATACTATTATCATTACTCGCTCCAATAAAAGAGCCAATCTGTACAATCAGCAGGTGAGAGTGAGAATTTTAGGATATGAAGATGAAATCAATTCTGGCGATCGGATGATGGTGTTGCGCAATACAGATTTTTGGCTTACCGATCAGCATCAAAGCATGGGCTTCATTGCCAACGGAGATACCATTCAAATAAAAAGGATTTTGAAGTTCGAGGAGAGAGGAAGTTTTAGATTCTGTAAAGCCATCATTGAGTTGGTAGATTACCCCGACTTACCAGAGTTGGAGGTGATTTTATTATGCAATCCGATTTATGAGGAGACGCCAGCTTTGTCGTCTGAAAAGATGCGAGAGCTTTGGAATTTGGTGTCCAAAGATTATGGAGAATTGAGTTTTACCAAGATGCGTAAGCAGATTCAACAAGATCCTTACTACAATGCCATTCAGGTGAAGTTTGCTTATGCCATTACTTGCCACAAATCTCAGGGAGGGCAGTGGTCCGCCGTATTCATTGATCCAGGTTTTGTGGCGCCCGATACCCCCGCCTATGAATGGAACCGTTGGATGTACACGGCGATGACCCGAAGTAAGGAAAAAGTGTATCTAGTGGGAATGAAAGAGGAGTTGTTCGAGTAACCTTTGATTTTCTTGACAAGGTCAGGATGCGTTTCCTTTCATCTTAAACCCAATGGCGCCAACAATCGCCCAGGGCACAATACCATCCACCAAGCAAGCATAGATATCGGGTGTTTTGTACCAAATGAAATTGAGGTAAGAGATGGTCAGAAAGCCAGTAAACCCGATTATGGTGACAATCATTACGGATTTTTTTAAGCTATTGTCCTTCAATTGCGAAAGGATGTAAAACAGC
>JACCDJ011294663.1_pt1 | contig 12653 bp, 10 predicted proteins | sample 7444481 | NCBI WGS metagenome assembly JACCDJ01 (sample SAMN15323435, study PRJNA562643) | freshwater metagenome | isolation source: river surface water | place: USA:Blue River Watershed | collected 2017-08-15 | reverse complement strand
TATTCCAAAAGCGATAAGGTACGCCCCACGCTACGTCTACTCTAAAACCATCAATGGCCGTATTTTTAACCCAATACTTCATTGCATTAATCATACTGTCTTCCATCACTGGATTGTCAAAATTTAATTCACGGGTATCCGACCAGTCTGCTGTATAAATCGCTTTGCCCGTGCTGTCTCTTTCATAAAAATCCAAATGTGTTTTTAACCAGGGGTGATCTGCCCCACTGTGATTAGGTACCCAATCAATTAACACTTTCATTCCTAATGCATGCGCTTTATTGACAATTTTATTGAAATCATTTAAGGTGCCAAATTCAGGATTTACTTCTGTATAACTTGCCACTGCATAATAAGAACCTAGGGTTCCTTTTCTTCCTTCTTTAGAAATGGGTTGCAATGGCATAAACCAAATGGTTTTAACGCCCATCTTTTGTAAACGAGGTAAGTGCTTTGCAAAAGCATTTAAGGTACCCTCTTTAGTATATTGACGCACATTTACTTCATAAATATTCCCCTGCTCCATAAAACTAGGGTGCTTTTGTTGAGCATTTACAGTCAGTGCCGCAAAAAGGGCTAATAACATGATTCCTTTTCTCATATAATTTATGTTTGGACCCTCAAATTTAACATTAATAATTGGCTTAACTTTGGCTATGCTAAAAAAACTAATCCTCCTTTCTAGCCTATACATGGCTTTACTGAGTTGTCAGACAAAAAATCAAATGGAAACAGCCGACAATCCCTTGGACGGAGGTCGTTATTTCTTGGAACATTACTTACAAGGAGATATGCTTAAAGCAAAGCAGTATTTATTAGTGGACGTAAAGAACCAAGCCTATTTTGACCAATATACCCAGGATTATTTTGCCTTGGATAAAGAGGGGCGTTCTCAACTTAGACAGTCATCCATACAGATAAACGAAGTGAAGAGCATCGACTCAAATACTTCTGTAATTTATTACCAGTTTTCGGCCGATACCCTTTCTCGCTGGATAAAAGTGGTGAATTCCCCAAAGGGTTGGAAAGTGGATCTTAAATATAGTTATGGTCCTAAATTATAGGCCAAAAAGATAAAATTTGTATATTTGCCGAGTCTAAAAACAAAAAAATTAATACCCAATACAATGGAAGCACAAAAAAACACTAAAAAATACTGGATCTACTGTTTTACATGGTTAGCCATTATGGTTGCCTTGATGTTTGTTTACAGAGAGTTTTTCTGGCTAGCCCTTCCAGGTGCTGTAACTTATTTTGCAAAAGCAATGGATATATTTTAGTAGTCACCTACTACCTAAAAAAGGAGCTTCCCATAAGAAGCTCCTTTTTTTATTTCTTAAGTATCCCTTTATTTTAAAAGGGTAAGCGCAGCAGCTACATAACTGAAATTCTCTGGCTGTGCGTGATGAATGAACTTAGTTACTTTAGACTCCCCTAGTCTTACCACTACCGCATTCTTGTCTTTAATAATGTACACATACTGACCAAACAATCCGTTTTGTGCAATTACGCGGTGACCTTGTTCATGGAATATCCAATATTGGTATCCATAAAAATCAACCGGATTGCCATTCTCTGTTGGATCTTTTAAATAACTCGCAGCTGTAGTTGCTTCTTGAATATATTTTTGAGAAACAATTTGTTGATTGCCCCATTTGCCATCTTGTAAAACCAATTGTCCAAATCTTGCATAGTCTCTAGCGACCCCATTGAAACAACAAAAAGCCTTTTCATGTTTTTTATCTCCATCGGTAAGCCACTTAGCGTCAGCTTCGGCACCCATAGGGATCATGAACTTTTCTGAAACGACTGCAGAAATGGATTTGCCAAAAACACTTTCCACTATTAAACCAAGCACTTGCGTGTCTGCACTTCGGTACTCCCAATTGACACCCGCTGGCTCTTTGGGAACCAACTTCTCGATTAAATATTCTTCATTGTCCCCGTAATAAGCCGAAGCATTTAAACTAAAATAACTGCCGTCGGATTCTTTGTAATTTGAACCAGAACTCATGGTCAACAAATCTTTAATACGTAACTTTTCCCATCCATCTTTTTTGAATCGAGGAAGGTAATCTCCAACAAGATCCTCGACTGATTTAATTTTACCTTCGTCAATCGCGACTCCAATTAATAAAGAGATGATACTTTTTGCGGCAGAAAAGGAACCGCTTAAAGTAGTGGGCGTATACCCATCAAAATACTTTTCATACAATAATTTTCCATCTTGAAAAACTAAGAATGCATGGGTGTCATTTGAATCAATGATGGCCATTAAAGAATCTGGGATGGCCTTTTTGTTGAAATCCTCATCCAAGGGCCAGTATTGTGGCTGAGGAGATTTTGCTACAATATTATAAGGATGTGTTTTATAATCATGAATGCTATGTTTACCCCATTTGGCAAAGTTGCGTAAATGAGAAAATTGGGGGGTAAAGGACAAGCCAGTAGCAATTACGATGATTGCCAATAGGCCATAGAATAACTTTTTAAGCATGGAATGATTGTTTAGTTTATTTTGCAGTCTCTGCGAACAAAATAACAATAAATAGGTTGTTATGTTTAAAGATCGGTATCTAAATTAACTATTTTAATGAAATAATAAGAATGAGCAACTATTTTGATGAGATTATTGAAAAAAGAAGATCCAACCGAAAATTTGACGAAGCAGTCGAAGTCCCCAATGAAGTGATTCAAAGAAGTTTGGAACGCGCTATTTTGTCTCCTAACAGCAGCAATATGCAATTGTGGGAATTTTATTGGATTCAAGACCCAGCAGAAAAAGAAAAGTATACCGCTTTATGCCTAGGTCAATCTGCTGCAAAAACTGCTAAACAATTGGTGGTATTTGTTACCAGGGGAGATCTTTGGAAAAAACGTGCACAATGGAATTATGACCGTGTAAGAGAAAGTATTGAAGGGGAACCCAATAAGTTACAAAAAAGAGGACTGGATTATTATACAAAACTCATGCCCCTTGCCTACCGATCTGACTTTTTTGGTTTCTTCACTCTATTAAGAAAAACCATTAGCTTTTTTATGGGCCTCACTAAACCTTTCTATCGATTAGGCGGGAAGGCAAATCAACGCATTACGGTTCATAAGTCCTGTGCATTGGCTGCACAAACTTTTATGTTGTCCATAGCTGCAGAGGGATTTGAATCCTGCCCAATGGAAGGATTTGATGAGCAACGTGTGAAAAAAGCATTGAACTTGCCTGCTGGTGCCGAAATAAATATGATTATCGCGGTAGGTAAAGGAACAACGGAAGGTATTTGGGGAAAACGACATAGAGTTCCCTACAATGAAGTTGTATTTGTAAAATAAAAAAATAAACTTTTCGTAAAAGGAAAAGCATTCACAAAAAAGGGCCACTCCATGGAGTGGCCCTTTGTAATAGAGTATCTCTATTCAATTAATTTACTGCCGGTGTCAATACAATATTTCTAAATTCAATAGGCCCGTGATCTCCTTGCATCATGATTGGACCGGGTTCTCCTTCTTTACTATCTAAAGCGCCGCCGGTAACACCCGGAATTTCTTGCTTGTAAATTATGGTCGTGCCATTGGCTTTTACGGTCACCATTCTACCAACTAATTCCACGTCATAGGATTGCCATTCTCCAGCTTCCTTAGCCATGTTTAACCATGGATCAATGAAGCCATAAATACCACCAAGGTATAAGCTCATGGGTTCTTTGCCCTTATTATCTTCAATTTGAATTTCATAACGACCTCTTAGATAAACACCACTATTGCTCCCCTTTGGATATTTAAATTCAATATGTAATTTGAAATCAGTAAATGTTTTTAAAGTTCTAATGTTAGCACCCGATTTAGGACTTTTCAACACCCCATTTTCTACAATCCATTGATTCGTTTTACCCAATGCTTCCCATCCTGTCAAATCCTTACCATTAAATAAGGTGATGGGGGTACCCCATTTAGGTGCCTTCTCTCTCCATAATTTTGGAGCTGGCTCTCCCACCCAAGTATAGGTTTTGCCATAAGTAGTAATCATGGTGCCCGATAATTTTCCATCGGCTAAGGTGCCTTCTACGATCAATTCTTTATCGGTTCTTTCCCATTGTGCAGGAATATGAAAAGACAATTTGCCATCTTTAAATTCTACTTTTGAAATAGGACGCGCACTTCCACCGTCGGCCACAAAACGACCAAAGTATCCATTTACACCTGTATGTCTTACTTCCAACCAAGAAGGGGCCATACGCCCATCCATATTTACCGTTAAATCCCAACGTCCTTCTATAGGATCTTTTGTTCCTGTCTCACTTGCTTTTAACACACTAATGGGGAATACAAAAAGGGCAATGAGTAATAACTTAAAATAGTTTTTCATATGCATCGTATATTTCTTTAATTGAATATTGAATTTACAAATTAATTGACAATAAAAAAGAAATATTACAAGAACAACCTTTTCCAACAGTGCTTATTTGAATATACTCATTTTTTCGTCGTAGATAGGACTCTGAACGTTTAATAAGTTTAAGACACTATGGAAAACATGATGCTGAGACAAAAGGGCATTCTCTTTAAATTGCTTAGGATTGTTCGAAGATAGCCAAACCAAAAAAGGAATCTCATACTGTTCCTTGGGTGCAATACTCATGGGCAATCCATGCATGTATAAATTATTTTCCCCTAATGATTCTCCATGGTCTGAAACAAAAATCATGGATTTTTTATAGTCCTTTAATTGATCCAAGTCTTTAATCAAATTGGCTAAGATATAATCCGTATATACAATGGTATTATCATAAGCATTGTCCACTTCTGCCTGTGCACATTTCGCCAATTCAACACTATTACAAACGGGCTTGAATACTTCAAATTTAGCAGGATACTTTTTGCTATAGGAAGGCCCATGACTAGTACTGGTGTGTAATACTACCAATATTTTATTTTTAGTACTTGCGGCAATTTGTTCTTTTAAACCAGAAAGCAACACTTCGTCAAATTCACAAGCTTCCCCTTTACAGTTTTGCTGCAAGGCTTCTCTGTTAAAGTAGTTTTTTATGTGCAAAGGAGATTCTCCCCAGTTGGTGGTCCTCCATATTACCTCCACATTATTGCGATATAAATAGTTAGGTAGGATTTCATACAACTCGCTGGTATTTTCGTGCTCTAAAATACATTTTACGCCTGCACTTGTATAGGTTGCACCAGCATTGGCATTGAAATGATATAAATTAGGTATTTGAGATAGTAAGGGATTGGTATTTTTTGAATAGCCGTACAATGAATAATTTTTTTTCCTAGAAGACTCCCCAATCACCAATACCACCACAGACTTTTCATTGTCCTTAATGGTTGCGTCTGGCAGTAAAATTTCTTTTTTATTCTTTTGATAGGCTTCTACATAATGAAGTGTAAAATTGGCCGTATAGGACCAAGGCATAACCAATCCACCTAATTTCCCGGAATTCTTATCAATCCAAGTCCAATTTTTAGCATTGGCAAAGGCTAAAACTAAAATAAGGGTAAAGGTAAGTGCAGTAACCGCTGAGAATTTTCTGAAAGTGACATTAATGATCTTAGACTTGACAATAAAGATACTGGGAAGAATACCAAATACAATAATGTAAATAATAAGTTGGAAAGAGAAAAAGCTAGAAGCCTCTTCATATCTCGTATTTAGTAAATTACTAATCATGACCCCATCTACAATAATGCTATAGGTATTAATAAAGTATAAGGCAGTTGCATTAATTAAAAAAAACAGGGTGATAAGGACTTTTCCCGTTTTGCCAGAAATGTAAAAAATAATAAAAAAGATAAAAAAATTAAGGGCGACCACCACAATGGCTAAACTAAGAATGGTAGCAAGTCCGCTTATACTTTTATAATCTAAATTTTGGAATACAAATTGAAAAAAAGGATAATGATATAGTAAAAAATTAAGCACGCTAATCAACAACACGAATCGAGTTAATTTTAAATCTCTTATTTTAAACATAGCTTATCGGTAATAGGTACTTATAAAATTACTAAATAATTCATAATTGGGCTGATCATTGAAAAACACTGGGCGATCCTTAAAGAAAAGAGAGATTTATTCAATCCAGTTGGCAATGGCTTGTGCCGATTTTTCATAATCTTCATCAAGCATGAGGTCATGTGACCCAGCTTCAATGATGGCAAGTTGGGCATGATAGTACTTTGCGGTGCTTTCAAATTCTCGAACAGTGATGAGTCCATCTTTGGCACCTCCAACTACTAAGATGGGAATAGATGATTTTAGGACTATTGGAATAAACAAACCTAAATAAGCGTAAAAGGATTCTGCACACATTCTATGCAGGTATTGTTTAGTAAGGACCGCCTTATTCCACATCAAATGAGGGTACTTTTTAAAAGCACCCAAAAGATTTCTCTGGATCAAAAAGGGAATCACACCAGGATAACGTAAAAGTATACGAAGGCTTGCGGCTAAAACTCCAGAAGGCGGGACGGATGACATGAATATGGCCTTTTTACAGGACCCCGTCTTTAGAAAATGTTGTACAATCATGCCTCCCATGGAATGTCCAATAATGATTGGAGGCTCCTTTAATTTTTCTACTTCACTTCTCAGTGCTTGTACATAATCTTTTAGGGAGTAAGATATTGGTTTTGCACTTCCTTCGGTTTCGTGACCGGGCAAATTGAATGCAATACAGTGATATCCTAGTTTCTCAAAATAAGGAATAAATCGCTCCTCCCAACACCATGCGCCGTGACACATGCCATGAACAAAAACAATTGTTTCTTTCATTACATTGGGATTTTGCTGACGTAGTTAGATGGAAGATGTTTCTTTAATTGCTTTACAAATAAATGAAAGTCCACTGTAATCGTATGTCGAGGTGTTTTTATTTGTTGCAAATGAGGATGGGTAACTTCTCTTTGGCACAATGCTGCAATGTTTTTGGGTCTTTGCCAAAGTCCCTTAATAGCCCTCGCCGCAATCTTGCTTTGCAATTCAGCTCCAGGCCAAATACAACCCAGCGGCTGGAACATGCCCACAAAAAATAAATTTTCATATTTTTCATGCAGCATTTTTAAATAAAGTGGCACATCCCCTTCGCTATAATTTAAGAAGTCCTTTCGAAAAAAGGGATGTTCTAAAATATAGCCAGTGCAAGCAATGATGGTATCAAATTCTTCCACTGTCCCATCCTTAAAATGAACCTGATTCCCATCATAGTGATCAATATCTACTTTAGGAAAAACTTTGCCGTGTCTTACTTTATATAAAAGTTCCTCGTTGATGGTGGGATGCGTTCCCGTGATTGCATGTTCAGGCTCTTGAAGTCCGTAATGATTATTTTTCCCGGAAATAATTTTAACTGATAATTCAGATAGAAAAAATTTCAACTTAGTAGGCAGAAAAGCTAATTTAGAAGCGACTACATCACTTGGTTTGCCAAACAAAAATTTGGGTACAATTCGATATCCTCTTCTCCAGCTAATACTTGTCTTTTTACTCACGCGACTTGTTTCCACCGCCACATCACAGGCAGAATTCCCTCCCCCAATAACAAGTATACGTTGATCTCTGAAGGGTTCTGCTTTTTTAAATTCATGTGAATGCATCAATTTACCTGTGAAGGTTCCTGGATAATGAGGCATTCTTGGTAGCCAGTGATGGCCATTACAAACAACCAAATGCGTAAAATATGCTGTTTTTTCAATACCATCCTGTTCTATTGTTACCACCCAGTTATTAGCTTCATCTAATTCGCATGATTTCACCAAAGTTTGAAATTGAATGTGCGGATATAATTTAAAGTGTTCGGCATAACCTTGAAAATAACGTCTTAATTGATCATGGGAAGGATAATCCGGCATTCCTTTTTCAAAATCATCAAAGGTAAAGTCTTCATATTGCGAAAGCGTTTTGGAACTGATAATATGAGTCGTTTCAAAAACACTGGAGTGTCCAGTGTGCTCATTGTAAATCCAGTTTCCACCTACTTGCGTATTTATTTCATAACAGACCGTATCTAATCCTTGATCTATCAAGTTTTTTAATGCTGTTATGCCCGAAGGGCCTGCACCAATTACGCACACTTTTTTCATAGGAATACCATTTAGTCAAATATAAATAAAATAGTCTTTTATTGATACTAGATAAAAAAGGCCCGGTGTTAAACCGGGCCGAATGCCTACCTCTTTGGGAAAGAGGAAACCCTTGTGGAGTCGAGGGGAGTCGAACCCCTGTCCAAACAATGTTACCATTGGTCTTCTACATGCTTATTGTTTTATTATTTGTCGGCGGTAGACAGGAAGAACACAAACCAATCTACTACTTAGCTGAATGGTACTTAAATAGGAGGCACAGCCTACTCCTATCGCATCCCTTTTTGTTTTGATTAAGCTAAGGAGCGGGTAAAGGGCCTACCTGCTCGCTCGGCCATAATGGAAGTTAATTCACTGAATTAAGCAGCCATGGCGTAGTTTGTTTCGCCGTTTGATTGTTTGATATTCAGATTTAAGTGCTAATTATCCAACGCACTGCATGCTTACCCCAACCGCTACGCTTGCTGTCAAAACCATACGACCCCAATGCTTTTAAGTCGGGTAAAACTTATTAAGAACCTGTAAAATTACGCTTTATTTGAGCAATTGCCAAACCTCAATATAAATGAACTCTATTTAAACAATCTCCATACATCCAAGCCCAATGCATAAAACATCAAGCCAAACATAAGGATCATGCCTGCTACCTGTGCATATTCCATAAACTTGTCACTTGGCTTACGACCAGTGATCATTTCAAACAGAATAAATAAGGCATGCCCACCATCCAAAGCCGGGATAGGCAATACGTTCATGAACGCCAAAATAATAGAGAAAACAGCAGTTAAGGTCCAAAACTTATACCAGTCCCACTCTGCTGAAAATGTGTTGCCAATACTTATTAAACTTCCCAAAGAATCATTAGGATTTACTTTACCTGTAAAAATTTGCTTGATGCCTTGTACATAATTGTCCAAAGTTGTGAAGCATCTTTTAGTGCCTATACCAATGGATTCTGTAAAGCTAAAATTGGTGTGAACAGTTGTGAAAATAGAATAAGGCAATTTTAAGAATAAGCCCAATTGTCCGGATCCACTAACCAACGCTTTTACTTTTACCGTATCCATTCCTCTTTTTGCAGTTACTACTACAATAGAATCGGCTAATTTTTTCTTAAGGTCCTCAAACTCGTATCGATATTGTACGGATTGATTATTAATCATTAATAAGGTATCTCCTTTTTGAAACTGTGTACCATCCATGGTAACCGCTGACTTTCCAATAGAATCTACAATTACTGGGAATCTTGGCACCACAAAAGGAACTGTTTTTTTAATTTTTGCTAAAGATCCAGCTAAAGAAGTAGGTATCGATAAACTTACCACACTATCCCCTCTTTTTACTTCTAAGGATTTAGCATTGTCTAATACTAATTTAGCTTCTAAGGTTTCAAAGTTTTTTAATTCTTTCTGATCAACGGAAAGAATAATATCTCCATCCTGCACGCCAACCGATTTAGCCAATTCACTTGCATGCACTCCATAGGTAACATTTTTAGCTGGTAAATATTCTTCCCCCCAATACCAAGTAATTCCAATAAAAATCACAATGGCTAAAATAACATTCACAATTACCCCTCCCAACATCACAATTAATCTTTGATAGGCTGGCTTAGCTCTTAACTCCCAAGACTCCGGTGCTTTGTTTAATTGATCCGTGTCCATACTTTCATCAATCATCCCAGCTATTTTTACATAACCGCCAAATGGGATCCATCCAATACCATACTCAGTTTCTCCAATTTTCTTTTTCCAAAGACTAAAGCCTGGATTAAAGAATAAATAGAACTTCTCTACTCTTGTTTTAAACAATCTTGCCGGAATAAAATGCCCCAATTCATGCAACACCACCAGTATAGAAAAAGATAAAATAAATTGTCCTGTCTTCACCCCCACGGATGCAATGTCAATTGCTAAAGTATACATAGTTTATAATTGTATTAAGGAAGCTGCAAAACTGCGTGCTTCTCCATCTGTTTCAAAATAATCGTTTAAAGTTGGATTGGCGATAAATTCTATTTTTTCTAAGGTTCGCTCAATCAATTCAGTCATATCTAAAAAGCCAATTCTATTTTTCAAAAATGCATAGACCGCAATTTCATTAGCTGCATTTAATACACATGGAGTGTTACCTCCTTTATGCATTGCTTCAGTTGCTAGTAATAAATTTCTAAATGTTTTGGTATCTGGCTCGTCAAAGGTTAAGGTATTGGGTTTGTCAAAATGATACCTTGGAAAATCGTTTTGCAAACGTTGTGGAAATGCCATTGCATATTGAATGGGCAATTTCATATCCGGCAGTCCCATTTGCGCTTTGATACTTCCATCTTGGAATTGTACCATACTATGGATAATACTTTGAGGATGCACCACCACTTTAATTTGGTGCGGGGCTAAATCAAATAACCACTTTGCCTCAATCATCTCTAACCCTTTATTCATAAGGGTTGCGGAGTCTATAGAAATTTTTGCACCCATCGCCCAATTGGGATGTTGCAATGCATGATCGCGTTTTACATTCGCTAAGAAATTAGATTTCTTTCCTAGGAATGGTCCGCCACTTGCGGTTAAAATTATTTTTTCGATGGGATTATTATTTTCTCCCACCAAACATTGAAATATGGCGGAGTGCTCACTATCCACCGGCACAATCATCGATCCTTTTTCTCTTGCAGTGCGCATTACAATATCACCAGCAACCACTAAAGTTTCTTTATTCGCTAAACCTATCGCCTTCCCTTTTTCAACCGCGGTAAGTGTGGGAGTTAAACCAGCGAATCCTACAATACCTGCCATCATAAAATCATAACAATCCATGGCAGCTACTTGCTCCAATGCTTCCTCTCCAGCAAAAACTTTAATGGGTTTCCCTTCTAATGCTTTTTTTACAATCGCATATTTTCCAATATCTCCAATCACCACAATATTGGGTACAAATTGTAAGGCCTGTTCAATTAATAATGATTCATTATTATGGGCAGTCAAAATTTCGGCTATAAACAAGTCGGGATGTGCCGCTATGACTTCAAGGGTTTGTTTCCCTATTGAACCTGTTGAACCAAATATGGCAATTCTTTTTTGTTGCATCCAGTATCTGTATTGTGACCTTTATCTTAAATTAAATGTGGTTAAAATTACATTATTATTTGTTAATATAAGGAGTTAAGGCCTCGGCAATCTTTCGGTCATTACTTAATCGAGGGACTTTGTTCTGCCCTCCTAATTTCCCCTCGGTGCGCATATAATTAATAAAAGCATTCTTTTGTAAAGGAGTAATATGTAAGGGTTCCAAAATATTCCCCACAATCAAGTCTTGATAGTAGACGTTTTTTTGACACATGTACTCATTGAGCTTTTTGCTAAATTGTTCCATGCTAGCGGGTGCTTTTTCAAATTCAATAAACCATTCATGGTAACTTTTACCGGCACCTTGTTGGATATAAGGGGCCACTGTAAATTCAACCACCGATACATTCATCGCTGCCGCTGCTTGTAATAAAGCCTGCTCCACTTCTTCTCCAATTACATGCTCTCCAAAGGCAGATATAAAATGTTTTACCCTTCCTGAGACAATAATTCGGTAAGGATCTATACTTACAAATTTCACCGTATCGCCAATGCTATAGCCCCATAAACCCGCGTTACTATTAATTATGAGCGCATATTGCTCTCCTAATTGAACTTCCCCTAAACTTAAACGTCTAGGATTTTCATTATGTACTTCGGCAAGCGGAATAAATTCATAAAAAATGCCACTATTGGTATTTAATAAAAGCCCCTGCTCATTACGTCTGTCTTGAAAAGCAAAAAATCCTTCACTAGCTGGAAACAATTCAATGGTGTCAATTTCCTTTCCAATGGTCTCAAATAATTTAGATTGATAAGGCGCAAAGTTCACCCCTCCCTGAACCAAGACTTGTAAGTTGGGAAACAGGTCTTTTACCGGTTTACCAGTTCTTGCCACCAAGCTATCAAAATACATTTGCATCCAAGGGGGTATTCCTCCTATTAAGGTCATGTCCTTCCCTAGGGTCTCCTCCACTACTTTTTCCAATTTCTCCTCCCACTCTTCAATGCAATTGGTTTCAAAACTCGGTAATTGGTTCTTTCTTAAATAGGCAGGGATATGGTGATTCACAATGCCACTTAAACGACCCGTTGGAATGCCACCCACCCTTTTTAATACCGGGGACCCACTTAAAAAGATCATCCTCCCATTCGCAAACTGCGTATTTCCCGAAGTAGCCATATAGGTGAGTATCGCATTTCGAGCTCCATTAATATGATTGCCAATCGAATCCTTGGTGATGGGAATGTATTTTACCCCACTGGTCGTGCCACTTGTTTTAGCAAAATAGATAGGCTTCCCCTTCCAAAGTACATTGGCTTCTCCATTTTTCACCAATTCTATATAAGATTTCAGTCCTTCATAATCTCTAATAGGTACCGCTTTTTTAAAACTTTCGTAATCTTTTACTTGGTCCAAACCATGGTCTTTCCCGAATCGAGTCCCTTTTCCAGTCTTAACTAATTGATTTAGAATAGATTGCTGATCAGCAACCGCCCTTT
>JACCDJ010114324.1_pt1 | contig 12663 bp, 8 predicted proteins | sample 7444481 | NCBI WGS metagenome assembly JACCDJ01 (sample SAMN15323435, study PRJNA562643) | freshwater metagenome | isolation source: river surface water | place: USA:Blue River Watershed | collected 2017-08-15 | reverse complement strand
TTTATTTAAAAAATTCATTACAAACAACAGCTTATTTGCAAATTAGTTTGCCATTGTCTCCACAAATAGAATTAACTATTAAAAATGGATCTAATTTTAATGATGCTGTTATCTTGTTGACAGATGGCTCTCTTGATTCTAATGGTAATCAAAATACATACAGATGGGATTCAGGTTTATTTTTAACACCTTTGGTATATCTTGATGATGTTTTAGTATCATCAGATTTATATACTTTAAATCCTGGTCAAGGTACAATTACATTTGATACACCTTTGACATCGCCTTACACAAATGCCAGTTTAGTTGTTTTGTTAGAAAAAATAGGCAGAGAAATTACCGGCACTTTGCCTGGTTCTAGATTAGAAAATGTAGGTGCAAATCTTTTTACAAAAGGTGTGATAGACCCAAGAAGAATCGCTCCTCTTGACCATGTTGGTCAGGTAAGATATCTTGAAACTGCATTATATGCTCCATATAAAAAATTATTATCATCTGGGGATCATCAGACTTTTTATCCTGAATTGAGTAACCAAGATCTGCAATACACAACCGATGTATTAAAAATACAAAAGTCAAGTATTTTAAATACAGTTCTTTATGAGACTAAGCGTGGTTTGATGCAATCTAATGACATAACATTGGTAAATTTGGGCAATTGGACTACAGATAATGGTCAAGTAATTTTTGTATCAGATGATATATTAAGAGCATCAGAAGGGACAAATGAAAGCCCATCTTTTGTTACATATGTATTGACAAATAAAGGAACTGTATACTTTACAGTAGATCAGGGTACCACTTGGCAAAAATTAGCTCTTCCTGTTGAGACTTCTAATAATATAACATCTCCTGTATTTGCAACAGCTTTGTTAGCATCAACAAATAAAGAAAGTTTCGACAATAATGGTGCAGTTGATTATAAATACTCTACCACAATATATTTAGGCACAACCAACGGCTTATACAAAGCTTTTGCATACAGAGGCTTTGAGTTTTCTTGGTCAAATGTTTGGGAAGCTGTTAGTGAGCCAAAACAAATTTATGCTTTAGAAGAAATAGTAACTCAAAGAAAAACAGTTCAATCTGGTGTAACAACTGAAAACTACGACAGAACACTTTATATAAGTTCCGATAAAGGATTTACAGTCGCACCAGATACTGGAGTTTATTCAAGTCTGCAGACTGTTTCAGCAGAAATTCCACTTGGGTTTTTGTGGATCAAGGGTTATTCAACAAATGACTTACTTTGGTTTACAAATACTAAAGTTTATTTATCGCATACCGCTAGGTTAGTTGAAGAAAATCCTGACCCAGAAACCTCAATTAGATATTGGACGCATCCATTGTCAGGTTGGGATTCTACAAAATATGCAAATAGAGTTAGTTGTATTGCTGCTACTACTGAAAATTTAACAGCAACTTATTCAAATGCTGGTTCATCATCAACGCTTACAAATAGCGGCACCCAAGCTGCACTAGAATTAGACGGCTTTGAATTAGATGTATCTGACAGAGTGTTAGTAAAAAATCAAACAAATGCTGCTCACAACGGAGTTTATACTGTAACAAGTATTGGAAGCGGATCTACAAACTGGGTTCTTACCAGAACAAATACTTACAATGAAACTAAATGGGTATCTGTCTCGAATGGAAGCAGCTGGTCAAGATCATTATGGACAACCCGATACAGCGATAATAATTCTGATGGCAATTTTGATTATGACACAGATCCTTTGATTTTAGAAGAATTCTGGGTTAACCCTATAGTTTTACCTTCATCAACATATCCATTTAAGGATGCTGTAGAAAGAATAGGCTCTAATATTTATGTGGTAGTAAGCACTGCTAATCCTTATATCTTGACTGATACTAAAATCGCAGGACAATATTCTTGGGATCCGGTTACCGTTTTCAAGGGTAATTGGAGTTTAACCACAAAACCGTTAATCAATACTGTATACCATGCTTCGACAACCATGTTGGTTTTGGGGACTAAATTAGGAATTTACAAAACTAACAATCCATCAAATTTAAAAATTTTAACTTTAACATCAGATTTAGCTCCAGCAGATACAGAAATTTTTGTAAATTCTCCAGCTGATTTAGTTGGCTACAACACAATGCAAATAGTTTCTGGTTCATTCTCTGAGACGCTGGCATTTGATATTAGTTCTTCTGTGGTAGACGGAATAACCTCTTATACTGTAGAAATAATTGGAAGTCGAACTTCTTCGAATACTTACTCTATATCTAATACAAATATTTATATTTTGCAGAATGGCTTTAGAATCACTGATACCACTTGGACTAGACCAGTAAATATTTTTAATTCTACTCCAGTTTTACTCCCATATTATGAAGATCAAGTATCTAGATCATCAGATGGCACTACGCTATTGGGCTCTGTGGACAGTGCACTATTTACATTAAGTGTTAACGACCAATCGGTTAAGTTTACTTCAGATCAAACAATTGGTCAATCATTTATTTTCGAAAATGATTATTTAAATTATTACACGACTCCTTGGGCCACCGATGCTAATGCTGTTGTTTATATAAATGATGAACCTTCAAATGTTACATACGGTTTATACCCTTCTGAGGGAAGAATTACATTTTTAAAAGCGCTAGATTCAACAAAAAATGTTAAAATAACAATTATTAAATACAATGCATATCTGAGTAATACTGGAGATACTCCACATGGAGAGCAGCCTAACTCTCTTGTGTCTAGTGATAATATCATTACAAGTTTATCTTCAACTTTACCAGCTTTGGCATCTGCAGGTACAGGAATTACAGTTGCTGACCCTCTTGCAGTTCCATTGGCAACAAATTTAATTGAACTTAGAAATTCATTATTGTCTTCGTCAGAAATATTGCAAGTCAAAGTTCAAAATACAAGCTCTGGGTCTAGATACATATCTTTAGTTGCTCCTAGAACTGGTACGCTAGATCTACCTATAACATCCACAAAATTGTATACAGTATCTTTGCAATCTATACCAGGCATTGAAGATAAAATAAGCTTAGAGCAAAGTAATCAATATTATCATTTCAATTCTGTTTCAGGTGCTAACTTGGCCCAGCTCTGTTTATCAGCTGATCAAAATTATAATAATTTATTTGATAATTTTGTTGGTCAACCCGATCCAATATTTGCACTCAAAGCATCGAGGGGTCTTGTTAATTCATTATTTTACGATTTTTCTTTGAGCGAGTCAGACACAAGAAATTCATCAAGCACAAAGTATATTGGACTTGAACCAAGTGCAACAAATGTTGCTGTGTCTCCTAAAAATATTAATTTTATTTACAATCCAAATAATTCTGGATCAAATACAAGATTAGGCACAGACAAAGGTATTTGGTTATATAACGGCAATTATTGGGAAAAAGAATCAGATTTAAACGGGGCAAATAACGTTTATTTTATAAAATCAAAAGACAACCTTATAGCAGGTACAGATATTGGATTGTTTGAGCAGCAAGCAGACTTGAGCTGGGTTTTAAACCCAACCTATCCACAAGCTGTTTTTGATTATATAAGTGGTTCTTGGGATACAAATTATACATATGAAGCCTATGGTAAAAATGACGGCTTAGCTTTTATAAGAACAGACTCTAGTGGCAATTTTGTTTCTGACCATTTTAACGATTTAGATGAAAGCAATATTTATGGTCTGTATCAGAATAAATTCTTTAGATTTGTAGGCACTGGAGAAAATAGAAAACAAACTCAAGTAGACGCACTATATTTGTGCACAAATGTGGGCTTGTATGCTGTTTGTACTGGTAATGCATCGGGAAGAGGAGAATATGCTGAGTTTCTGGTGGGCAGAGAAATGTTTGGCTCTAATCCAAATACTGTTGTTATAGAAACTCCAAATGGCTCAACTCTTCAAGTTCCTATAAAATATTATAAAATTTTCCAATCCCCACGACCAAAAAGTGTCCCGTTGATCATTTTGTCATCCAATGGTGTTTACACAGTTAGAAACTGGCGATGGTGTGATCCTGATGATAGCCAAGAAGATTTAAAGGATTTTGTAGTTGAATCACATAGTTTAGTTGGAATACCTTGCTATAGTTTTGCAACTGCAACAGAAACATTAACTAGTGGTGAAACAGTATATAAAATATTTGTTGGTACAAATCAAGGCGTGTATAGATCATTTGACGAAGGAAAAACATTCGAAAGATGCGAGAGAATCAATGGCTTGAATCTTACTGTCAATGATATCAAATCATTATCTGCCACCTGTCTAGTTGTAGGCACTAATGATGGAATTTGGTATTCCAATGATGATGGAGATGTTTGGTATAGAACGGACCAAGCGCCAGCATCTGGATCTCAATGCGTAAATTGGAATAGATACATCGAGGCTTCGCAGCTTTTCAATGGTGGTTCCTTAGGTCAAACATTCAAGCCATCAAGTCTTACTAACACTGAAATAGTAAAAGTTTCTTTGTATCTGGATAAAAAGGAAGTCGAAAGTGATGATCCTTCATTAGATAATACTGTCGAGGTTGCATTATATAGCACATCTGGCGGACTTCCAACAGGTTCACCATTGGCTACAACAGCATACACCACAAATTCAACTTATTACGCTCCAGGATATCAGGCCACAAGCGGATTTGTAGCCGCTCCAAGAATTTATGATAATGATATATACGACACATCGACTTATTATGAATCAACTAATAGTTTGACAAGTGGACCATCATTATTCGCAGCAATTACTGCAAAATATGACCTTGGATCATCCAAACCTGTAGATAAAATTATAGCTAGGATTTATTATACTCAAGATCCTTATGTTACAATAGAATATTCTGATGATAATTCAACCTGGACAGCTTTCTCATTAAGCACAATTGATCCTCCGTTACATGGCGGTTCAGGTCGATGGGAAAGTTTATTGACTTTCGATTCTTCTTCTGCTGGAGATCATAGATATTGGAGACTATCTGTTAAAGATGATCCATCTGATGTTACTAAAACCAGAGTGGCAAGAATTGGTGATTTTAGAATGTATTTTTATTCGCCAGTTGGAGAGCCTGATGAAGGTAAGCTTAAACAGCATGTATTGCCAGAAATATTTACGGCTGCAGATATAAAATATCCAGGTTTTAAATCATTTATAATAAATGTAACAGGATTAACGCCATCAAGTACTTATGCACTTGTTGCAACTGAAACAGTTGGAGTAGGAGCTACTTCTATTATAAAATGGATAAAATCTAATGTCGAAGGATACTAATAATGCCAAGTAATGGAAATATTGTAATAAAAAATGGCGCCAGTTGGAGCGCGACTTCAGATGAGGATTTTTTCTTTAAAGTTTATTTTGCGTCAAATCCCACTCCGACAGAAGAAATAATAGATGCTGATTTCTCAACTGGTGAATATCGTGGCGGAATCATAAATGACGATGGTGAATTAACTACTGATATAAAATTTTTAAACGCCATTTTGGTTGATGACACATTGAGTGTTTCATGGAGTGACCCCTTCGACGGAACATCTGATGAGTTAAAACTTAGCTTGCCTAATTTTTTATCCTCACTTTATGAAAGAACAGAGCAATCTATAAATGATGGAAGTGGCCCTAGAGCATATGAAATCTCATATTCAGATTATTGGATATACTCATCTAAAGAGATTAATAGATCAAATGGTTTTATAAATTCTATTGCAAATATTACAAATTACTCTTCTGCATTGTTTCAAAGAGGAAATTTATCTAGCTTACTTGGTACAGCCCCGATAGTTGTTAATGGTTTGAATTTTCAAAGCGTGATTGATGCAATTTTAAAAGAAAATGATACTGCTGGCAACATAACACGAGTTAATGATTTAGTTTTATATTTAGATTCTATCAACTGCTTAAGGTTGCAAGACATCATAGATTACTGGGATGCTCTTCCTGCTGGCACTAGATCACAATGGGGAGATCCTGCTGGCGGAAATTATCTTTCATCAACCATTTCGAATTACACAGATGTTTCAGAATATTTAGTGACTAGATGGTCTAAAACATTCACATCTCTAGCAATGATTGTTGCCGATGGTGACAATGTAAGCAATGATTCGGTATCGAATACAATATTAGCTGCAAATAGCTCTTGGAATGATTTGGGATCTCCTATTTATACATTTGGATTAGGAAAATCCCATAAAGAAGAATATCTGAGGCAAATGTCTGCTGGCACTCTCGGCAAGCATTTTCACATATCTGAAAGTGGTGATTGGACTAACTCATTAGATGCTTTATTGCATTCTGGAGAATATTCTATCTTCAAATCAACTTGGACCAAAAAATTTGATTATTTGAATCCGACTTGGATCAGTGTGATTTCTGCGACATATGATGCAGCGGATGCTACAACTGGTAAAAAAATTATTTTAAAAGCTCGATGGACTTTTGACAGGGTGAATTTTACCCCTTGGGCTTTAATACAATCTGGATCTGATTATATTTTAAGAGAAGAAGTTTTAGCGCTGGAATATTCTATAGAGCTTTATGACGGGTGGGATTCAGGGTCTTCAACTATTGACAGACCAGTTGTTCAATCATTGACGCATACAGTAGTCACGCCATCTATACAATATATCTTCACTCCTCTTCAGCCTATTACTGGTATGATGTTTGAGACAATGTTGTCTGCTGCAGCATTCTTGCCTGACAATGCAAGGGCTACCTGGGGAATATGCAGAGGTAATTCTACTGATTTTGCTGATTATGATTTAGTACACACATCTAGAAAAAGTGCTTTACCAAACAGACAACGCGGATTATTATTTACTGAGTCAAGCGTTGATTCGAGATTATCTACAGTGCCTGATTCAACGCTGACAACTTTCACTGTCATTAAAAATAATAGAACAAGAACATGGCAATCTACAGATGAGGTTTTGGTAGAACTTAGAGGTACAAATAATACATTTAGTGCGGTCACTAGTAATTTTTATACTACAATACCATCGCAGGGCTTGGTTATATTTAATCCACCTTTACGGCCTACTTCTGCAGGTACTGACCCAACCGTCTTGGTTACAATTACAACTCCGTCTGTAAGCTACATTTCTAAAGGAGAACCAACTTCTACATTAGACTACAGAACATACACTCTTACAAATGGAAGATGGCCAGTTGATGCACTCGCTATAGTGCTTAAAAATCAACAAATTGTGCGTGGTGGCTATTGGCTAAATCCAGAAGAGGGGACTGTAACATTTAATAAAGAGTTAGAAACTTCTGATTTAGTAACTGTTTACATAGAGCATGATAATTTTTATAGAGTTGGTGTAGAAATTTATAATTTTGAAACTAATGTTTCTTTAGATCTGAGAAATTTTTCATTATTCTATACCAAGTTAGATAATCCAAGCTTACTTGCTGAGTATAACCAAACTAATGCACCGTCGGTAAGCAATGTAAGAATGCTTCCTGTAAATTTAGATAGCAATAATAATTTGATAAATCCAACTTTATATCAGAGATTATCGGTTGAATATAATTTTTATTCTGCAAATAACGCTGATGAATATGGAACACTAATTACTTGGTGGAGATATAGAACTGGCTTTGCAGGTACTGGATTGAGTCAGGTCGTTGATGGCGAAAAATATTTCCCTATAACAAACTATGCAAATAGGATTACTCAAAAGAAAGCAGACGTTGGACTTGGTATCACTTTCGCCCAAGGCGATAAATTTTTTGTAGAAGTTCAGCCATCAGATGGTATAAGTCTTGGCAGAACGGTAAAATCTAATATTATCACATTAGATGGAGATAAAGTACCTTATATTTTTAGCGGAATAGGCAGTTCTGAATTTGTTTATATAGATGCTAATACTTTGGAAATTGATGCAACTACAGGTCTCAGATCAGCATTGGCAAAAGATTCTTTGAGAGCTGTTTATCAATATCATAATCCAAATAATACTCCTGATACATTCCCTGACAATACTTTAGTAGAATGGTACTTGGATAGTTCAGGCGGCGTCGGTAGTACATCTGGAATAGGCTCAACTGCATCTTTTGTTGGCAAAACTGTAGATATTGATTTAACTAATAGTGGTGAAGTTTATATTTTTAAGGCAACTCCATATAATGGTCAAAGATATGGCCGCCCTGTTTGGTCTACAACTATCTATATAAGATAGGTATAGACACCTGAGAATAAGAAATGATATATAAGATTTATTCTTAGGTGACAAAAATGTCTGGTCTCATAACTCTATACAAAAATGCTGCTCTAACTCAGGAACTATCAGATGGATCTTGGGTGCAATCTATGCTTTTACCAACAACCACTTTACCTGGAACTGGTTCTACAACTACTTCTGGCGTTGCTGGTTATGCCTTGAATGAAGGCACAACTACCATGCTTGATGTGTATATACAACCAGTAGCTGGCGGTGGTTTGAATGGAACATCTTTTTCAAACAATATTCAGATAGCTCCAGACCATTTAGGCACCCCAGGAACATATGGCTCTTCTGGTGCTAATGTGTTGGTGTATTCTGGTGAGTTTGCTCCAGCTGTGGCTGAGCCAGTGTCTAATACATCTTCTCCTTTGATTAGTAATCCGTCTACTGCACCCACTCTTGCAGCCATAGGCACAACTACTTTAGCCGCAGCTGGCTCTACGAGTACATTTGCAGCAGGAACATATACAGTAGCATATTCATATACTAATGCTGGTGGAGAAACTTTAGTGAGTTCATCTGGAACTATATCGCTTTCTGCTGGTCAGGGTATAAGAGTAAATCAAATATCCCTTGGGACTGACGCGACTGGTATAGTTTATTATGTATCTCCTATTGCCAATAGAACAGAAATTTACAAATCTGGAACTGGCACAGGTGGCACAGCTACATTGACAGGTGTAACAGGATTTTTAAGGTTCTGGGCTAGACAGGTTGTTGATTATAATGATCCGACAGGTGTATACAAGGCCCAATTAACAGTAAGTGCAATAGACATAGGATAATAAAATGGCAATTGATTTTACAGCATTAAAAAATGAAATTATTAATGATCCCGAGCAATTAGGATACTCTGATTATTTACCACAGAGAAATGATGTTGAACTTGCTTCTTTACTAAATCAAGTCAGATCTGGCAATGATTACAAAGTTCAAAAGGGCAGAGTATCAAGAGACTCATTCGTGGAAGACACAGCGGCTGTTGTATTTAATTTGATGGTTGCTCTTGACGGTGGTAATCAAAGGGCTCAGTTTTGGCTTGGAGTTTTTGACCGTTTAGTTGCTAACTCTGACACAATTAATTCAGCAGATGTAAATTTGAATTCTATTTTAGATCAAATGATTTCTGAAAATTTCTTGACTTCAAATGAAAAAGACTCTATATTATTAAAGCAAGGCTCCAGAGCAGATGTTTTATTCAATAGATCAGTATTAGTTAGTGAAGTTAGTGATGCTTTGAATGAGGGCAATGAATAATGGCTACAACACAAAAATGGACACGAGGCACAACTGATACATTACTCAGTACAGAATTGAATTCTTTAGCAAACAATACTAATGCAATCAAATCTTCTTCAGTGACATTATCTACTGAATCATATGTACTTGCCGATGTTGAATTAAGAGTGCAATTTGGCGGAACGCCAACGGCGAATACAGCAATATCTGTTTGGTTTTTGCGCGAGATAGATGGAACTAACTATGAAGATGGAAGTGGATCTATTACACCAGCGAGAAATCCAGATGTTGTTATTCCTGTTAGGGCAACTTCAAATGCACAGAGAATAATCAAATCTTGTGTTTTGCCTTCAGGAACTTTTATTCCTCTCATAAGAAATGATGGGACTGGGCAAGCTTTTTCTTCTTCTGGCAATACTTTAAAGGTCAAACCTATCACTCTACAAAGTGTTTAATATGTTTAATCTAGCATCTGTATCTTGGAAATATGATAACCTTGTAAATCACCAAGCAAATCTTAATCAATATAGAATAGCTTGGTGGTTAGGGTTGCCTGCTTTATCTGGCGGTAAATATTTTTATGATTTATACGAAAGAAACCCGGGAACATTAACAAGTATATCATCTTCATCATATGGGTGGCAACCAATTACCAGGCCCGGTGGTTCTGTTGGAATTAAACTTGATGGGAATGGTCAATACATATCTGTAGATGATAATTCTATATTCAAATTTGGTACATCAGATTTCACTGTATCTGGGTGGTTTTATTTAGATACCTTGAATAATACAAATTCCAATGGAAGACAAACAGTAATTTCCAGATATGAATCTGCAAACACTAAGGGTTGGAGCATTGATATAAATACAACGGGCCAATTGATATTTAGAATACAAGAAAGTGCTATAGTATTTAATGATTTTGCTTCTTCCACAAACGCAGTAGTTGCCAATACTTGGTATCACTTTATGGCAACAAGAACTGGCATAAATTCATTTTTATATTTGAATGGAAAACAAGAGTCTAGTGGCACTTCAGTTTCAACCTTGGATATCAGTAGCGGCTCATCAGCTCAAGTTTTGCTTGGAGAAATGGTAACTAATGGCGGTACTCATCAATATTTACAAGGCTACATTGATGATATTTCTATATACAATTCATCTTTGGGAAGCTCTTATGCACAAAGATTGTATGATGAATCTGTTTCAGAATATCCCACTACACTCAATAAAATACAATCGAGTAGAACTTTCCCAATAGCATCGCCTTGGGTTTATTATAATATGTTACAAAATTCTTACGGAGTTTCATTATGAGTCATTTTAGAACACAAGAGGCAGGCTCTACCACAGCGAGAGCTTTTACTTTAATTGATAAATCTAGTGGTTCGCCAATCACAAGCGGAACAGTTAATTTATATATAAAAAATATTTCTGGATCAAATGCTGGCAAATGGTGGCGTGATTCTGACCAAACATGGCAAGTTACAGAGACTGCAAATGCAATGACGCATCAAGCCGATGGACACTGGACAAGGGCTCTAGCAGCATCACCTTGGACAAATGGTGATGTAACTTTAGAATATGCAAAAGAATCCGGCGATTTGCATGTTCCTGTGTCAAGGTTATTACAAGTAGAATTTACTCCATCTGCAGATTCTTCAAGAGGCTCTGCGATTGGTTCTTCAGCTCTCAACAGTGTTGCGACAACTTTATTAGATCTAAGCAATGGAATTGAAACAAGCTTGACAGTAAGAGAAGGCTTAAGATTAATCGTGGCAGCTTTGGCTGGAAAGGTTTCTGGAGCAGCAACCACAACAGTAACAATTAGAAATTATGGTGACGACAAGAATAGAATCACTGCTACTGTTGATGCATACGGAAACAGGTCAAGCATTACAACGGATCTGACCTAATATGTTTAATGGTAAATATTTTGGCACAAGATATTTTGCCGACAAATATTGGGCAAAGACAGGCAATGTAAGTGCTTTATATCAAACCAGCGGAGATATCAGAACTAAGCTACTTGGGGTATATCTTAAAAATGGCGATATACAAACAATGCTTGGTAATGACTTCTATAAAACTGGCGACATATATGCCGTACTTTTGAAGAGAAGTCCTCAGACAAGTGTGACATTTGGTTTCGATATTGAAACTGAAATAAATTAAAAGGAGACAGCGACATGGAAGATATTGAATTTTTGCCTATTGAAGATATGATTTTTGAGCATCAATTATCATTGTTGAGTGGCAGCGAAATCACCGACTGGGGTTTGATGCATGCCAATATTCCCTTGTATCATGATAATGGAGTTATGGGCCAAGGTGTGACTGTTGCTGTTTTGGATACAGGTATCAGTCCACATACTGATTTAGATGGCAATGTTGTTGTGCCATATTCTGATACTGTAGGCTCAGATGGAATTGACAGACAAGGTCACGGGACTCATGTAGCTGGAATTATCGGTGCTATAAAAAATGGATCTGGTATCGTAGGCGTAGCTCCAGCTTGTAAATTAATTGGGGTAAAAGTACTTGGTGACAATGGCCATGGTGGCTATGCAAGCATTGAAGCCGGTATACAGGCAGCTATGGATGCTGGAGCTCATATTATAAATATGTCACTTGGAGCATCTGTAGAGCCACCAGTATCTTTACATCAAAAAATTATTGAAGCTGCAAATAGAGGTATTATAATTGTAGCTGCTGCAGGAAATGATTCTGGAGCAGTAAACTACCCTGCTAAATATCCAGAGATTATTGCAGTTGGCGCGATAGATGAAAGAGGTAATTTAGCTGATTTTTCATCACATGGTCCTGAAATTTCTGTTGTGGCACCAGGTGTAAATATTTATAGCACATATTTGAACAACCAATTTGCTGTATTAAGAGGAACTAGCCAAGCATCTCCATTTATTGCTGGCATTTGTGCTTTGCTTCTTAGTGAAGACATGCAAAAAAATAATGGTAACAGAACTATTCTTAGTGTACAAGGTATGCTAGAAGCCTTAGACAAAATTTGCGATCCTAAGGATAACCCAGATACTGATGGCAAAATAGAAGGCAACAATACTGGCTTGGGAATTCCCAAGATGAAACTCTTTGCAAAAAGTTAGAAACTATGTGGTATAAAATCGCTTCTAAGAATAACGAACCAGATTTTGAATCAACCAAAATCTGCTTCGAAATAGTCC
>JACCDJ010057034.1_pt1 | contig 12670 bp, 10 predicted proteins | sample 7444481 | NCBI WGS metagenome assembly JACCDJ01 (sample SAMN15323435, study PRJNA562643) | freshwater metagenome | isolation source: river surface water | place: USA:Blue River Watershed | collected 2017-08-15 | reverse complement strand
GATGTATAAAAGATTTTGGACATATAAAATATTAAAGAAAAAAATGAATAAATAAATATAAATTAAATAATTGTTAAATAAATTAAGTATGGAAAAAATAAATTTTCAAAAAATTTCTGATTCTAATAATTGTTTTAGAATAATGAATCAAATATGTTTTTTAAAATATATTAAATTGAAAAAAAAAATAGACACAAAACAAGAAATAAATAAATGTTTTATAGAACAATTACAATTTTTTGAATTTAATAATAAAGATGATAAAAGTTTTGAGAATGAAGATAATACTTTAAAATTGATGTATCATAAATTATGGAACAAATTAGCAAAAATTCATAAAATTAATAGAATTCAAAAATATATTAACGAATTAAAAAATATTGACCAAAAAAATTCAACTATCCTTTTTAAACATATTATTGATAAATTATTCAATGACAAAATTTTTAACGCAACAAATTCAACCGTTAAGAAAAATACTAAAAAAAAAAATAAATATACAATAGACTACGATCCGATTAATGGTATTATTGTACATATTGAAGGTATTTATTATAGTGATACAAAAAAGAAATATTTAACACGTTTCTAATATTTTATTTTAAAATATTAAAAAATGAAAAATAAATTTAAGATTATTATATTTATAATTCTTTAATAAAGTATTTTTTTGAATGAATTATAATGAAAAAAAAGAACAAGTAAAAAAATTAAAAAAAATTATTCAACCAAAACAAAGAAGCGAAGAATGGTTTGCAATGAGAGAAAAAATGGTAACTGCTTCTGCAGTGGCCGATTGTTTAGGAGAAGGTTATAAATCTCCATTAGAATTTGTAGTAGAAAAAAATGGTTATTCAGTATATACGGATTGTGATGCTACACATCATGGTGTAAAATATGAAGCAATTGCAAATTTACTTTATTCTGAAAAAAATAATGTTCAAGTTTTAGAATTTGGATTATTACCTCATCCTAAATATGATTTTCTTGGAGCAAGTCCGGATGGTATATGTAGTTGGAAAACTTTGGATAATTCTAAATCTGAATTAGTTGGTAGAATGTTAGAAATTAAATGTCCTTTAAATAGAAAAATTAAGACAGAAGGAACAATAAAATCAGATGTTCCGCATTATTATTATATACAAGTTCAAATACAATTAGATGTGTGCGGATTGGATGAATGTGATTTCTTGCAATGTAAAATTACAGAATATTTAGATTTGGAAGAATATGTTAAAGATGATGAAAATGGTAAATCAATATCTTCTGGTCTTGAACATGGATGTGTTATTCGATTTTTGCCAAAAAACAAAGTAATATGTTCATGTTGTCCAAACAGTAAATATATAGGATGTGATAAAACTAAATATAAAGCTAAATATTTATATCCTCCATCGGCAGTTATGACCATAGAAGAAATGACATATTTTATATCAGAATCTATAAATACTTATAAGGATAATTTTGATTTTTGTTATATGTCTGAAGAAAGCTATGGTGATCAAAATGATTTTACTTTAAAATCAAAAGATAAAATTTTTAATATTTCAATGATTGGAGGATTTATAAAATATGAAAATTCTACAGAACTGATTTATATTACTGAATTCAAAAATAATAATACAGTTATATTATCTAAAAAACTAAATATATCGTCTAATTTCAAAGTTTATTATAATGAATATATATTTGATAAGGTATTGTATTGGAAATTAGATTTATTTACAGTAACATTAATTAAAAGAGATGTTGAATGGATAAAAAAAAATATAAATATGATAAAGAAAGTTTGGGATTGTGTTTTATTTTATAAAAAAAATAAAGAAAAATTAAAGGAATTAAAAACAATATACGATAAATATCAAAATAAATATGCTAAAAAAACAGATTTGATTAAACATTCACTACAAATAATGAAAAAACATATTGAAACAGAAGAAAATATTAATGATATTGTAGAACAGTGTTTAAATACGAAGAAAAATAAAAGTAAAGAATTGAGCGATTCACCAAAAAAAGAAAAAAGAACGTTCAATAAGTCTTTATTTCTTGACGATTCTGAATAAAATTATTTATTTTATAAATAATTTTAACATATATAATTATATATGAAAAAATACGAAATAGTACCAATATCGAAAAAAAAATTTGAGGATGATGAATTAAATATTTGTCATCCGAAAAGAAAATCCGATAAAACTACTTGTTATACGACAGAAGAATTAAAAGATTTGGCTATTGCAGTAAATAAAAAACTTAATAAAAACATAATTATTAAACATGATAAAAAATATTTATTAAAAGAATTGACTAAAGCATTAGAAAAAGAATGTGATACTCAAATTTGTTGGGTTGAAGATTTATCAATTTTAAATAAATATGAGAAAGAAAAAATTTTAAAAAATTCTTTTCTACCAAAAGGACCTAAAAAACAATTTGAATGGTTATCTACAACACATATAGACGATGTTATGGAAACTTTTACTGATTTATTAGAAAAATTTAATTTTACCGGAACTGTTCCGTTAGATTTTGATTATTTATCGTGGACAAATATGAAAAATTTAAATTTTGGGGATTTACAAAATAAAGGAATAACTAAATTAGGTTCAGTTTTTAATTTAGACGAATCAAATAAGCCTGGTTCTCATTGGGTAGCGTTGTATGCTGATTTAGATAAAGGAGAGATATATTATTATGATTCTTATGGAGGAAAACCTCCGCATAATATACATGTATTTATGGATAGAATAGAAAATTATATTAAATCAAAAAATAAATCAGTTTTTAGAGATTATAACAGAGTAAGACATCAATTTGGAGGTTCTGAATGCGGTATTTATTCTATTATGTTTGTTTTACAAATGGCAATAGGAAAGCCGTTTGAAGATGTATGTAATACAGTTATAAAAGATAAAGATATTAATACATGTCGCAACATATTATTCAGAGATTCACCAGATATAGGTGGCAATGATAATTTTTGTAAAAAAATATTATAAATTAATTTATAATATTTTTAGAGGTGTTGAAATAATAAATATTGCATTGAAACATTATTTGTCTTTTACCAAAATCATATAATGAACCATTTATGTTATTAAATGAAATATATAAATTAGAACATTCTTTATTAACTTCAATACTTTTTTTTTTATCTACTGCGTTAACAATATTTATTTCTGTTTTTGATAATATTTTTTTATCTTGATCTTTTAGGACAAATAATATTAAATTAGAATTTTTATTAGTAAATTCTGTTTCTGCACTGTAATAAAATGTATTTTGATAAGAAATAAAATTTGTAAAACCCAATAAATAACATATACTATTTTCTCCGTCAATAATTGAGAATATTGTATTATTTTTACTAACAATAATAATTTTATTTTCTGGAGATAATGATAATTCAAAAAAATTAGGACTTATTTGTCCACTAACAGTAGTTTCAAAAACTTGTTTGAATTTATTAAATGAGGAATAATTATCTGGTTGTATTTCAACAATGTAAGTTAAATTGTCTACAGAAAAATAGAATTTGTTATTACTGCTATTAACATTAAAATTATTTTTATAAAGTTTATAATCAATGAACTCTATATTCTTAATATATCCTGAAACAGATATGTTATAATCAAAATATTTATCTGTATTAGTTAAATTTACTGTTTCTAAAATTAAATTTTTATCTGTATTTAACTCTTCTGACTTTTTTACATTATATTCTAACATATTATTTAATTCTTTTTCATTATTTAATTCTTTTTCATTATTTAATTCTTTTTCATTATTTAATTCTTTTTCATTATTTAATTCTTCAAATTTAATTTTTTCATTTTGAATTAAATTTTTTGAATTATTTAATTCTTCAAATTTAATTTTTTCATTTTGAATTAAATTTTTTGAATTATTTAATTCTTCAAATTTAATTTTTTCGGATAATTCAATATTTTCATGTATTATTACAATTTTATGAAATTCTTTTTCATCTGATTCTTTTTGTTTGAATTCATTTTCATTTAATCTTTGATTTTTTATAACGTCTTCTACTAAATTAGTTAATGTATTAATTTTTTCTTCGAGATTTTTTATGTATAAATCTTTTTCATTATGTATAGTAGGATAAACAATTTTAATATTTGCTAAATACTCGTTCGATATCATTAATTCGTTTTTTACTAATATTTCAAAGTCCTTTATAATCTCTGGGGTAGTTATTACTTGAGTTAAAAGTTCCGTATTTGATAATATATATGTTAATAATCGTGGATTTGAAGTTACTAATTCATATAAATATGGCATATTCGTAACAATTTTATTTATGTGAGAATTTTCAAGATATTTTTCCAATTTACTATTTAATCCAATATCTTCCTTTTTTTTTTCTTGATATTTTTCTATTGCTACTATGAAATATCCAGGATTATTTATAATATATTCAAGTAAAATTGGTTGTTCCAATAAATAATTATGAAAATTTTCATCATAATAAATTGATTCAGGATATTCTAATAAATATTTTTTTACATTTTCATCTTCAAATAGTCTTTTCAAATTATTTTCTCGAAAAAAAAAATTTTTTTCATTATTTAAATTTTTTTTTTGTTCAATAATATTTTCTTTTTTTGAATTATTATTTTCAAGCATATTAATAAAAATATTTAATTTTTCTGGGTCATGTGCAAGTTGATATAATAAATCTTGATAATTTTTATTTTGGAAAATATCTTGATTATTTTTTTTATTCGGAAGAGTAAAAGTATGTTCATTATTTAAATATTTTTGTTGTTGATGAATTACATTTGAATTATGAATTGCTTGTTGTTTATTAACAGAAATATTAGGATTATATGAAGTTTGTGTAGGTTGTGATGGACTATTATAAGATACATTAGGATTATATGTAGGTTGTGCTGGACTATTATAAGATACATTAGGATTATATGAGGTTTGTGTAGGTTGTGCTGGACTATTATAAGATACATTAGGATTATATGAGGTTTGTGTAGGTTGTGATGGACTATTATAAGATACATTAGGATTATATGAGGTTTGTGTAGGTTGTGATTGATGAGAAATAGTAATATTAGGATTATATGATGTAGTTGATTGATAATTAAATGATGTATTATTATTAGGAAAATTAGAATTATAAGAGTCATTTGCTAAATATGAAAACGCTTCATTACCAAATTCTTGAAATTCCTGGTCGACATCTAATTTATTTTTTCCAGATTGAATTAATTTATTTAATTCTTCTTCTTTTTTTTTCTTTTCTTTTTCTGCACGTATTTTATGTCCAGATTGATCAAATGTAAAATCTGGTGTTTCAGGACGTTTTTCTTGTGTTATTGTTCGTCTTTCTTCTAACATTTTTTCATACATTTGACTCATTGAATCGGATGTTAATTTATTTCCAGAACCTCTTTGTGAATTGTCATTATTTGGTGTATTTATTTTTTTAGAAACTTCTTGTATTAAAGGTTGTAATTCATTAGTAAAAGTATTTGTGTTAACATAAGACTGATAATCATTATCTGGTGCTAAAGTATCTAAAAATTGGAATTGTTCTTTTTGATTATTTTTTTGATTAGATACTATTTGAGGTCGTTCTGGTATATATATAGGAGGTTTTTTTACGGCATATTCTCTTTCTTGCATATGTTTAGAAGGTAATAAAGTATTAGAAGGTAATAAAGTATTAGAAGATAATGTATTAGAAGATAATGTATTAGAAGATAATGTATTAGAATTGGATGATTTAGATGTTTTTGTTTCTTGGGAATTAATGTATGTAACCATTTCTTTAATTACGATTTGATTTATTTTCATTAAATATTGTTTAACTTGATTTTGATCTTTTAAATTAATTCCTACGTATGGATATTTTTTACAATTTGCCATTAACCTCGCCTTTACCATTTCGTTTAATGTATTTAATGGTATTTGAACATTAACTATTTCGAGTATTTTTTGACATATTTTAGTTATATTTATTTTATCATAAATAATCGTATTCATATTTAATTAAATATAAAAATATATTATATAAATAAACATATTATACATCTCTATAACCTATAATATGAAACCACATTATAATCCAGAAAATAAAAATAATTATAATGAGGCATATACTGAGAACGGAATGTTTTTAGTAAATGGAACTCTTCCAAATGTAAATTTTAAGAATTATGATTTTAAAAATAGGAATACTACATTAATAAATAATTTAGAAAAAAAAGTATTGAACGAACAAGAACCGGTAAAAGAATATTCTATAATTATAGATAGTAAAGATAGAAATATCGAATTATATCCTAGTCCATTTTCTTTTAAAGTTACATTTTCACCATTAAATAGTAGAATAGAAAATCCATCATGTCCTTTTAAATTAGAAAATGTTAAATATATAATCCTTGAAAAAGCAATATTGCCTTATTATTTTCGTTCTGGAAGTGATAATGGATTAAATTATGATATTGATACTGCAAAAAGTCTTGTAGAATATCCTTATAATATTTTAACAATAAAAGAATTTGCTGGCGAAAATACTAACTCAACAAATGAAAAAATAAGATCAAGTTTTGAACTATTATATTATAGAAAAAAAATAAATAAAAACGACACACATTATTATGCGTGTGGTAATAATACGAAAATATTTTCAACAGATAATTTAAAAAATGTTGATAAATTAACATTAGAATTAACAAGATATTCTAATATGTTGCCAGATACAAATTTTGAGTCGTTTTCATATCCTGTTAATTATAAGTGTATTTGTTACGTTGATTCATCTTCACAATATAGTCCTGGACAGGTTTCGTGTCCTGTTCATTTCACAAAGCATCCATTATGTTTTAATTTTCAAGTCCAATATTATTTTAAAATTGGAGTTTATGAACCTCATTTTAATAAAAAGTTATATCATTAATATATTAAAAAAAAATGATTATATAATTACATAAATTTAATTATTAATACGTTTAATAATTAAATTGAATGATAATTGCTTATGATAAAAATGAAAGTTATATAACTGCATATAGTTGTTTATATATATTAAATAATAAAACTTATATAGTATCGAATATTTTACTTTTGACTTATGAAGATGTATATCTTATCTATCAAAAGAAAAAATATAAGTGTTCGCCATATATTGAATGTCCAGAATACGATTTATGTTTGTTTACGATAAATGAAGAGATTAATTATAATAGTAAAAATTATAGATATACTTTTAATGATAAAATAACATTAATTTCAAATCCTTTCCATTATGATTTACCAGATATATATGTATATCAAACAACTACCAAAGAATTATATAAATATATTTATTATAAGGGCAAAAAAATCGGCATAACAATATATGATGGTATTTGTCTACCAATAATATATATTAGAACTATAATAATAAACTTTCAAAAAAATAAATTTCATAAAAAAATAGAAAATAATGATTTAATTAAAAAGAAAAAATTTTCTCAAATCGTAAAATACAAAATTAATTATTCTTTTTATTTATTTCTGAAAAATAATATGTTGGAATTCAATACTATTTTTCCATTTGATGAAGGTAAAAAATATTTTATAAATAATATTTTTTTTTTTAAGGCAAGTCTAAAATTTATATCAAAAATAAAAAATATGCTTGGAAAAGAAGTCGTTATAAATATAATGAATGGAAAATATCAGAATATTATATCTTATTATAATGGAAAATTTGGAGTTGTTTTAAAAGAAATAAATTTTGAAAATTTTATTAAAGAATTAAAATTGAAGAAGAAAAAAATTATAATGTTAATCGATAATATAAAAATTAATATATCAATTTAATTATTAAAAATTTTAGTAATTAAAATATATATATATGAATCCGCATATTTGGGGTCCTCATGCCTGGATATTTTTACATAGTATAAGTATTACTTACCCTGATAATCCCGATCAAAGCACACAACTATCTGCAAAAAATTTAATATTATCATTAAAAGAATTACTTCCATGTGAACACTGTAAAAAAAATTATGAAGAACATATAAAAAATCTTTCTGATGATATTTTTACTTCTAAAAAAAAATTTTTTAAATTTTTAGTGGACTTACATAATAAAGTAAATAAATTAAATGGAAAAAGAGAATATTCATATGAAGAAGTTATTAATATCTACAAAAGAAAATGTATGTCATCCTCGCCAAATTTTTTTATTTATCTTTTGTTTATTACTATGATTGTAGTGTTATTTTATTTAATATTAAAAAAGCAATAATATTATTGTAAATATTTAAAAAAATCAGTTATAACGCCATCAATTTGTTCTTTTGTGGCTAATTGATTAATCCAGATATTTATATCAATTTTATTTTTTTCTAAAATAGAATCTCTAATGTCAACAATTAAAATAGAAAAATTTCTAATCATATTTCGTAAAGAAATATTATATTTTTTAACGTATTCTATAATTTTACTTATTAATTCTTCACGAGATAGTAAAATATTAGACATTTTTATATCAGCATACATTATACTCCATGCGGCACAAAAACCTGTTGGGTCTCCAATTTTTTTATTGTATTTAGAATCATAATCCTCTAATGTTTGTAATCCAATTGTAGGAAGATAATCACTTGGTTTAAAATATTTAATTGGGGATTTATGTTTATCATATAATATATTTTCAAAATATTCTTCTAATAATTTGTCTAATAATGTATGATTATAATTAAAATCATAAAGTATTGTATTTCCATGTGGCTCAAATCTTTCGACCTCTCTTTTATCTTTATCATAAAAAATATAATTGGAATGTCCATTATTAAAGGAAAATATTCCAAGAGGTATTATTATTATTTTTTTATTTTTTGGAATGTTTAATAAAAAATTATTTAAATATGATGGATAAAATATTTTTTGATTAATCCATTGAATTTCAAAATTCGAAAAAATAGCGTCTGTATCTTTTCGTATTCCGTGAGATTCATAATACCGAATTACATCTTCATTATAAGAAAATTTTTTTCCACTTGGAAATTTACAAAAATCATATTTATTTTGTAAATAAATGCATCCGGCTAACATATCTACGTCAAACCCTCGAAAACTAGTAAAATTTATATTGTTGTCTGTTCTAATACTTAATTCATTATTTATTGGTAATATAAGCGATTTTTCTTTTTCAGGAATATAATATATTTTTTCTTCTGCTAAATATTTTTTTAAAAGTTCAGAACAATCATATTCGCATTTTTTTTTTAATTCAGGAGTTAAATGAACATTTTTTGAAATAATTTTAATTAAATCATTTAATTCGGAAACATTAACATTATCAATAGGTCTTTTATTAGTATTATCTTTTAAATAAAGATCAAATTTTTTATTAATTAATATATCATAAAATTTTTTCCAAATATTTTTTTCGGTTAAGTAAAAAAGTATACTTTTGCCTTTATTATTTTGTTTGTTCAAATTCATAAAAGGCAAAAAAAGTTTACAATATTTAATTATTAATTCTTCAATAATATTATTAGAAAATAATGTATGAATAAAAGTTTCTCCGTCGATATTTTCTAAATCTGGATTAATATACATATATTTATTTCGTGATTCTTTAAATTTATCACTGGTTATTACTTGTTTTTTACTAAGAACTAATTCTATAATTTCATAAACACCTCTATATACGCAATAATGTAAAACTGTTTCGCCGTGTCCGTCTTGTATATTAACATCTGTTTTATATTTTAATAATAATTCTACTGATTGAATATCTGATTTGTCAATAGCAAAAAATATTGGTGAAGATTTTTTTTCAGTTTCATTTGAATTTGGGTCTGCTCCGTTTTCTAATAATAATTCTGTCAATTCATAATTATTATGGTAAACTGAATAATGTAAAACAGTAAGACCATATTTATTTTTATGATTTATATTTATTTTTTTATCAGATATTAATTTTTTTAATAAATTATTTTTATTTTTTTGTTCAATATGATAATTATAATAAAATATTTGTTGAATTAAATTATTACTACGATTATCTAAATATGATGTATTTGCTCCATTCGATATAAAATAATTTAATGATTCATAATTATTATATTTAATACAGTATAACAACGGATGAAAATCATGTAAATCTTTTAATTCCAAGATAGAAACCCCAATACTATTTTTATTTTTTTCTAATAATAATTTTATCATATCAAAATAATTATATTTAATTGGATAATGTAATATAGTATATCCATCAGCATCAAAAATATCTAAAGAATAGTTATTTTCTAATAATTTATCGGTTATTTTAATATTGTTGTATAAAACGGAATAATTCAATAAATAATTATTTGTTTTATCTCGTAAGAAAAAATCAAATTCAGGGTCATTTTCTCTAATGGAATCTATCTGAATAATAAGTTCTTCTGTTTGATGCGACTTAATTAACTCAAACAATAAAGGATATATTTGATTTGTTTTTTTATTGTTCATTGTATTTATTTACAAATAAATAAGATTTTAGTTTTATTCCATTTAATAATCTATTAGTTTATTAAATGATTTAATAAATATATATACATCAATGTTAATATATTTTTTCTTTCTATATGATATGGTCTAATCATATCTATTGCTTTACTATAAGTAAACCAACCGATTTCTCCAATTTCGCTTGAATGATTATTAAACATAATATTTTGATTATTAGATAAATAACCAATATAATAAATGTGTTTATATTTAATTTTATTAGTTCCATAAAATATTTCTGTCAATGGCTTTAATTTATTTAATATTTTATATTGTTCTGAATTAATACCTGTTTCTTCTGTAAATTCTCTTTTAGCACATTCAACATTTTTTTCTATAATATTCCTTCGTCCTTTTGGAAATCCCCATTCTGGATAATCCCATTGCGGTTTAACGTTATGGATATAAAAATCTAAATTTATACGAGATGATTTTAATTTTTCAAATTTTTCAATTGATTTATCAAAATTTTTTATATCGTAAATATCTTTTTTTTGATTTTTTTCATTTTCATAATTACTTTCTTTAATAAATTCTTGTATCAAAACTTTAATACCTTGATTTTTTAATAATTGATATTCTCTGCTCGTCATTTGTTGAAATAAAGAAATTAAATGATTAACGTCATTTACATCATATTTTCCTCTCATCAATTCCATTAATCCAATCGATCTTTTTCTACTAACTAATAAAAATTTTATTTTATTTTGATAATAAATAAATTTTGCAATAGATTCAGTCGTTGGATCTATTTTTATCATTAATAAATCCATTTTTAAAGTATATTTTTTTTTTCTTTCATAATTATTTTTATTATTTGTATAAATAAAATTTTTAACAATCCCTTGTTTATTACGAATTTCTTTAATAATATATTTATCAATCTCTGAAATATTTTTATTAGATACAAAATTGCAATCATCCTTGTTTGTTATTTTAGCATCAACATCTAAATCTATTTTTTTTTCTGTATTTATTTTTTGTTGATAATTATTGAAGGATTCAATCATAAAAGAATTATATATGAAACAATCGATATTATCATTTGCAGTTGTATATGTCGTTTCGTTATTATCGTTAATTTCTTCATTATTTTCTGGAATATTATTATTCTCCATAATATCAATTTTAAACATTAAAATACCTAAACTTATAATAGGTTGAGAACAATTTTTTGCGATATGACCATTTTTACCACAATTACGACATGTTATTTTCTTGTATTGTATATTATAAGCACTTGTTTGTGTTAAAAATCCAAGATTTAAATCTTGATTCTTCATCATTTTTTATTTAAATTTTAAAAAACTTTAAATAAAAACTGTTTTTAATGAATTACTTGAATTGTTATATAAATCTTTATAGAATTTTTCAACATCGCTATCAGAAGCGATATTTTTTAAATATCCGATAACTAAAATTGTTTTATCATTTTGATTATATTTTTGTCCAATAATAGAAATTCTTACATATGTTCCTACTTCTAATACTCTTTTTTCATTTCCTACCTTATAAGTAATTTCATTATCTATATTAAAAACTTCACTGGAAATATTATTTCTCGTAACGACACATTCAATTGGTCCGCTTTCAAACATCAATAACCCTTGTATAGATTCTTTTAAGATACAAATTATCTGTTTTCCGATAATAGGTAAACAAATTTTAGCATTAAAACGAACATCGTATATAATATTGCAAGATGGATTTTCTGTATCAACTCTACCGCCTTTTATATCAATTATTTTATTAATGTTCATTACATAACCTTGAACAAGACATTTTTTTTCTACTTTTTTAATTAATTCATTTTTAATATTATTTGTGATGTTTTCGTTTATTTTATCAGAACTTAACGAGATTTTGACTGTTAAGTCTTTTTCAAAATAGGGGTTGATTAATTCATTCATTCTAATAATTTATATATTTGTTAAATAAATTATTATAATAAAGTCAATTTTTTTTTAATACATTTTAAAGTTTCTCTTACCATATAGGAACCTCCTATGAAAATTTATAATAAAGATATTTTAAATTCATTTTTTTTTATGTCAGGATTATATTTATTTAAGAAATTAATATCATTTTTATCATCTGTTATAACATAAATGGCATTTTTTTCTATCGTTATTTTTTT
>JACCDJ011637356.1_pt1 | contig 12674 bp, 12 predicted proteins | sample 7444481 | NCBI WGS metagenome assembly JACCDJ01 (sample SAMN15323435, study PRJNA562643) | freshwater metagenome | isolation source: river surface water | place: USA:Blue River Watershed | collected 2017-08-15 | reverse complement strand
GCGAAGTTTCCTCGAGCACGCGGAAAATTTCTTGAATCAGGTCGTTCTGCCGCTGGCGCAGACGATTGTTCAAGACCGCCACTTCGCGCGGCTCAACAAACACCGTTTGGCGTGAAGCCGAAGCTTCATAGATGATTCCGTCGATGTCGTTTTGGTGCGAGATCTTGACGGGAATGACGTAACGACCGTCGCGCACGTCGGTGAAATTTTCCTGAAGCACGCCTTGCGTGGAGTAAGTCTTCACCATCTGGTCGAGCACCGAGTGGATCTCGCGCTTTAAGCTTCGGATATCCTGATGCAGTTGCTGAAGCTTAGGCGAAGCCCTCTCTGAGATTTCGCCTTCGGGAGTCAGGATGCGCTCGAGCGTTTGAAGCGGCCGGGACGGATCGGGCAACCGAGAATAAAACCGCGTGACCAGGGGGCCAGGCAGGTCTTCCTGCGGGAGCTTTTTCCACGCATCGAGCGCGCGAAGCCAGCGGCGCAAATTGGCAAGCTCGGAGGTTTCCAAAACCGAGCCGCGTCCCAGGCGCTCCAGCGAAGCATCCGGGTCGGCCAGTTCTTCGAGCGGAGCCCAGAGGCCTTCTAGCGGGAGGAGGCCGCTGATTTCGCGGGTTTCTTCCTGCAGCTCGGCTGCGCGTTCGACCGATTGTGCCCAAGTCTCCGGTTGAAGCCAGCCTTCGACTCGGTCTTTTGCGGGCAGCGAGCGGGCGCGCTCTTTTGCGAAAGCGACAAAGCGTGGCCATTCCAAGGAATCGAGAGTCGAGTCCAAGGTCTGATTCGGAGTTGCATGGAGAGGGCGGTTTGGAGTGTCCACAGTGGGGGCACTGTCGCTGAATTGCCTGCTTTTTGACAAGTAATTGACAAGCGGGCCGTCGCCCCCGCACTGTCGTTTTCATTCCCCATGTTTTTGAAGCCTGTTCCCAAATTCCAAGACCCTGAGCTTCTGGCGCTCTTTCAAGAGATCAACGCCCAGTGGTTTGATGCGTTTTTGGAGCCGCCCATTCTGCGCTGGAATTCGCGCCTTCGGTCAGCGGCGGGCCGGTTTTTTCCGGGGAGTCGCAAGTGGGCGGTGGAATATCCGCCCGCCATTGAAGTCGCTTCTTACTTGCGAACGGAAGAACGATCCCTTGAGCTCATTCGCGACACTTTGGCTCATGAAATGATCCATTACTGGCTTTGGGTCAGACGAAAGCCGTATGGGCACACGGGCGAATTCCTCGAGAAAATGCGCCAGATGGGCGTGAGTCGTTACAACCAAGTGCCGCGCCTTCGGCCCTACAAGTACCTTTACCGGTGTCCGGGCTGCCAAAAAGAATTCAAGACGCGAAAGAAGCTCGGCGTTTTGGCCTGTGCTGATTGCTGCAAAACGCATTCAGGCGGCCGCTTCGACGTTCGCTTCCGGTTGTTACTCGACCCCGCCGCCCCGCCCGTCGAAGCTTCCCAGCGCTGAAGCCAGAACATCGCGGCCTTCGCGCGAAAGCAGCATCAAACGGTGAAGCGTGTTCAACGTCAGGGCGTGAGTGATTTTTCCTTGTTCGATGAAATCAGCGATCTGATCAATCGGCACGAGCTGCGTCTCGATCATTTCACCGGAATCCAGTTCCTGCGTGCGAGTCAAGCGAACGGGGCCTGCTACAATCAAGTGCACTCGGTTATCCAAGATCGCTGGATTGGGGTGCGTCCAGCCCAGGTTCATCACCTTTCCGCCGGGCAGCAGCGTGTACCCAGTTTCCTCGGCCATTTCTCGAAGTGCGGCTTGAGCCGGATCTGGATCTTTCGAATCGATGATTCCGCCCGGGGTTTCCAGCGTGTGGGCTTGAATACCGATTCGCCATTGGCGGACTAGGACCACTTCGCGCTTTTCCGTGATGGCAGCGACGTTGCACCAGTCGCGCGATCGAAGCAGGTAGAAGCGGTGCAGGCGCTTGGGATCGTCGCTTGCGTGGCAATCTTGCTCAATCACGTCCATGACGGGCGTCCTCAGGACAGAGCGCTCTTGGTCGACTTTCCAGGAGGCCAGAGTGGACGTGGGGCTTGGGGCGTTCGGCTCAGAAGGATTCATCGTGGTGGCATCTTGTCAAAGTCTGGGGCCGGCAGGAAGATGGGGCCCATGAAAATGACGTCGCTTGTGTCGATCGGAGTGCTGACTCTGAGTCTTTTGGCGGGCCTTCCCAGCGCCGCTGCCGCACCCAAGGCGCCTGCTGAGTCGGTGTGGGTGACGCGTTCGGACGGTGCGCTTCAGTGTGGGATGGCCGAGCCACAAACCCTGGAGGCCGGCGCGCAAGAGCTGATGAAGGCCGGCGTGAAAGTGCTCGAGCAGCGAAAGCAAGACGACGGCAAGATGCGGATTCAAGTTTGCGGCGCTCCCCAGGGTACGGGCAACGCTTACCGGATTGCGAAGCGTGACGTGAAGCGCGCGAAGAAGCTCGGCTTTGTGACTCCCTAGGGTCCGCGTCGGTTGCGACTTAGGCCTTATTCGTCGTCAGACGAGGAGTCTGAAGATTCCGAGCGGACCAGCCCTAAAGTGCGAAACAGCTTTTGAAATTCGGCTCGGGTGGAGAGGAATTCAGCGCGCTCTTCCGCAAAGTTCGGAAGGTCTTTGAGTTGAACGCGGTCACCTTCGGTCGATTCGATGGCGGCGTGAAGCACGTTTCTGAGTTCCCGAAGATTCCCGGGCCAAGTGTGTTCTTTCAAAGCCGAGAAAGCCGCAGGCTCAAACCCGCGCACATGGTCTTTCTTCAAAGTATGGGTGAGCTCTTGAAGAAGGGTCAGCGCGATGTCCTCGAACTCGTCCTTGCGATCCCGAAGCGGGGGCATCGTGATGTGGCTGCGGTTCAGTCGGTCGAGTAAATCGGGATTGAAGAAGCCGGCCTCGGCTCGGGTTTCGAGCGGGCGGCTGGTCGTCGCAAAGATGCGGACGTTCAGCATGCGGCGAACATCAGGGCTGTCGGGAAGGGTGTAGGACCGGGTTTCAATGACGTTCTGAATCCATTTCTGCTCGGACAAAGGGAATTCGCCGATCTCTTGGATCAGCAGGGTTCCGCCTTGAGCCTTTTGGGCTTGGAAATGGAGCGGTTCGCCGGAGTGGGCTTCCACAAAGGCTAAACCAGCGCGCGGGCTATGGGCATGGATCCAACGGGCAATGCCCTCCCGTCCGGTGCCTGCTTCTCCTAAGATAAGGACAGGCTCCGGATCGTTTTGGGCTGCCAGGTGGGCAACGCGGCGCTGACTAGGGGGGATGATCGAAACCCGATCCATAGCCCTTTCGAATTAACGCGCCGTGGTATAAGGGTCAAGTATCCGTTTCCCCCATTCATCGGCTGGGCCTGGGTGTATCCGCCCCGGGAGTGCCCGTTCGACCACCTTTCAGGAGGTTCTATGCGGAAAGTGTATGGTTTGCTGAGTGTTATTGGTCTCTTAGCTGGGCTTTCCGTTCCTGCCCAAGCCGCCATCAAGGTGGGGTTGGTTCTGGATCGTGGCGGAAAAGACGACAAGTCCTTCAACGCTTCGGCCTACCAGGGCCTGCTTCAGTGCAAGTCCAAGTTCGGGGTCGAGACTAAAGTGGTCGAAGCTCCCGATGACACTTCCTATGAAACGCTTCTGCGCTCGTTTGCTCAGAAGGACTACGACCTGATCATCGCGGTGGGTTTTGCTCAGGCAGAAGCCGTGAAGAAAGTGGCTCCTCAGTTTCCGAACAAGCGCTTCGCGCTGGTGGATTCGACCGTGGACGCTGCGAACGTTCGCTCGCTGATGTTTGAAGAGCATGAAGGTTCTTTCTTGGTCGGCGCGATTGCTGCGATGACCTCGAAGACTGGCAAAGCAGGATTCATCGGTGGAATGGACATTCCGCTGATTCGCCGTTTTGAAAAAGGTTTCGAAGCTGGCGTGAAGAAGATGAATCCTAAAGCTTCCGTGGTTTCGAACTTTGTCGGCGTGACCGGCGAAGCTTGGAACAATCCTCCGAAAGCAAAAGAGCTGGCATTGGCTCAGTTCCAGTCCGGAGCCGACGTGGTGTTCAGCGCTGCCGGCGCATCGAACATGGGCGTTTTTGACGCTGTTGAAGAAAAAGCAGGGAAGCTGGCCATCGGTTGCGACTCGAACCAGAACTGGGTGAAGCCGGGCCGAATCGTCACTTCGATGATCAAGCGCGTGGACGCAGCCGTGGTGGATACTTGCGAATCCGTAACGAAGAACCAATTCGTGGGCGGCGTGAAGCGCTTTGGCTTGGCGAACGGCGGAGTAGACTTTGCCTTGGACCAGAACAATGAGAAGCTTCTCACTCCTGCCATGGTTCAAAAGATCAACGACGTGAAAAAAGGCATCATCACCGGCAAGATCCAAGTGCCCGACTACTACAAGAAGAAAGGCAATGGCTGACCCAACCTGGGCCATCCGGATTGAAGGACTGACCAAACGGTTTCGCCACGTGGTGGCGAATGCTGGGGTGGACCTGCGCGTTCGGCGCGGGTCCATTCACGGCGTTATCGGCGAAAATGGTGCGGGTAAAAGCACCGCGATGAAGATGCTCTACGGCTTGATCAAGCCGGATGCGGGCAAAATCTTCATCGAAGGCCAGGAGTGCCAATGGCGGACTCCTCAAGACGCGATTCACGCCGGAATCGGAATGGTCCACCAGCATTTCATGCTGGCAGGCCCTCACAGCGTTCTCGATAACATTCTGCTCGGAGCCGAGCCTTCGATGCCGGGGACGGGGTGGCTGCCTCGTGCGTTGCGGCCTGTGGATCGCGCGCGCGCCAAAGAGAAACTCGAAGCCATCGCTCAGCGCTATGGTTTGCCGGTCGATTGGGAAGCCAAAGTCGAAGACCTTCCGGTCGGCATCCAACAGCGCATTGAAATTCTCAAGCTGCTTTACCGAGACGCCCGGATCTTGATCCTGGACGAGCCGACGGCAGTATTGACGCCCCAAGAGGTCGTTGCCCTTTTTGATAATCTTCGGAAATTGAAAGCTGAAGGCAAAACCATCCTGATCATCACTCATAAGCTGAAAGAAGTGATGAGCTTCACAGATCGCGTCACCGTGTTCCGCGCAGGTCGCGTGAGCGGGGAAGTGGAAACTGCTGAGACGAACCCCCAAGAATTGGCCAACTTGATGGTCGGCCGCAAAGTGATGCTTCAGGTGGACGTTCCGCCGCAGCCTGCTTTGGGTGAAGCCGTCCTGAAGGTGGAAAATCTGGGCCTGGCTCGGAACTTAGGAAAGCTCGAGAGCGTGGACTTGGAAGTTCGCTCGGGCGAAGTGGTGGGAATTGCCGGAGTCGAAGGAAACGGTCAGAGCGAGCTTTTGCAGGCTGTTTTGCATCCCACCGATCCCGATTGCCGCAGTTCGGGCAGTGTTCAGGTTTTGTCCCAAGATGTGACGGCTTGGACCACCGCCCGAATCAAGAATTTGGGCGTGGGCGTGATCCCTGAAGATCGGCACCGCGAGGGCCTCCTTCTCGAAGCGCCGATGACGGAAAATTACCTGTTGGGTCTGCAAAGCGATCCCAAGTTCTCAAAGAACGGCGTGATTCAGCGCGAAGCTTTGGAAACCGCCTGCCGCAAAGCGATTCAGGAATTCGATATCCGTCCGGCAGCGATCGATCTGGAGCTAGGCCGCTATTCGGGCGGTAACCAACAGAAAGTGATCATCGCGCGAGAATTCGAGCGCAATCCTCGCTTCTTGATCGCGGCTCAGCCCACGCGCGGCGTGGATGTGGGCGCGATCGAGTTCATTCATCAACGCATCCTGCGCGCCAGAACCGAAGGCGCCGGAGTGCTCTTGGTTTCATCCGAGCTCGATGAAGTCCTGGCGCTCTCGGACCGAATCCTGGTCATGTATGACGGGCGCGTCGTGGGTCAGTTCCTGCGCGGGCAAGCCACAGAGCAAGAAATTGGGCTTCTGATGGGAGGCGGTAAATGAGCGATCCCAAGATGGCCCCCATGCCAGCAGTGAAAGCCGAAGGCTCGGGCCTTTCGGGTTGGCTGCCGCGACTCCAGCCGTTGGTCGCAGTCCTTCTCGGCTTGAGTTTGGGCCTTGCCGTCACGGCGCTTGCGGGCGAGAGCCCTTGGCTCGTGCTGAAAGTGTTGGTGCAAAGCTCGGTCGGCACGGCCTACGACCTGGGCATGACGTTGTTTTACGCGACGCCCTTGATTTTCACGGGCCTGTCGGTCGCGATTGCGTTTCAAGCGGGGCTCTTCAATATCGGCGCTGAAGGGCAGCTCGCATTTGGTGCCTTGGCTGCAGCTGCGATGGGGATTTTGGTTCCTGGCGCGCCGGCTTGGATCGCGCCTGTGTTGGGCATTTTTGCGGCGATTGCGGGTGGCGCGATTTGGGGCTTCATCCCGGGTTACTTGCGCGCGCGCCGGGGCAGTCACGAAGTTATCAACACGATCATGCTGAATTTCGTCGCCGCTGGCCTGACCAGCTGGGTGACGCTTTACCTGCTTCGTAGCGAAGATTCCCAGAACCCTGAAACCAAAGCAGTGGGCGCAGGCTATTTGCTGTCGCACTGGACTTCGGTTTTTGGCGACGCGCCCTTGAGCTTGGCCTTTGTGCTGGCGATCTTAGCGGCCATCGGGATGGGCTTTTTCCTTTGGCGCACGACCGCAGGCTTTGAGCTTCGTGCCGTTGGGCAGAACGAGTCGGCAGCTCGCGCAGCCGGAATTGATGCGGCGAAAGTCCGCATCCTGGCGATGGTTCTGGCCGGTGGTTTGGCGGGCATGGTGGGCGTTGCCGAAGTGATGGGTAATGCCGGGAAATTCCGCATGAATTTCTCGCCCGATTACGGATTCATCGGAATCGCCGTAGCGCTTTTGGGCCGGAACCGCCCGCTCGGCGTGGTCGGTGCAGCGCTGCTTTTCGGTGCTCTTCAAAAAGGCACTGGAGCTTTGGACTTTGAGACCGAGCACGTCACGCGTGAGCTGTCCTCGATCATTCAGGCGCTCGTAATTCTTTCGGTCTCGGCCGAAGGCCTTTGGACTTGGATGCGTGAGCGGAAGAAAGGGGCCCAAGCATGAGCTTCGAATCCGTGATGGACTTGCTGGCTTCCACGCTCCGCGTGTCGACTCCGCTCTTGTTTGCGGCATTGGGCGGCTTGGTGTCCGAGCGCTCAGGCGTGGTCAACATTGCGCTCGAAGGCATGATGATTGTTGGAGCGCTTGCCGCTGCCGTTCTCACTCACGCGACCGGTTCGCCGTGGCTGGGGTGGGGCGCTGCTGCGGGCGCTGGGATGGTGCTCGCTGCGATTTACGGTCTTTCCGTCATTCGCCTTCGCGCCGACCAGATCGTGGCGGGAACAGCGATCAACTTGCTAGCTGCGGGTTCAGCTCCGTTTGTCTGTAAGGTCTTGTACGGCGCGACTGGGCAGACGCCGGCTTTGGAGCTGTCTCAGCGCCTGGGCGAATCGCCCCTGATTTTGGCCTTCGTCTGCGTGGCGGTGGTGGCCCTTTGGCTTCGCTCGACGGCTTCGGGCCTTTGGCTTCGGGTTGCCGGAGAACATCCGCAGGCGCTCTCGACCGCCGGAGTCGGTGTCGTACGCGTGCGCTGGGCCGCAGTGCTATTGAGCGGCGTTTTGGCAGGCTGGGGCGGGGCAACCTTGTCGATCAGTCTTTCGAGCGCTTTCTCGCGCGGAATGACGGGCGGCCGTGGCTTCATGGCTCTCGCTGCGCTGATTTTCGGCAAGTGGAAGCCGATTCCGACTGCGGCAGCGTGCTTGCTCTTTGGTTTGGCCGACGCGCTTCAGATTCGCCTGCAAGGCGTCGTGCTTTGGGGAACCGAGCCCGTGCCCGTTCAGTTCATTCAGATTCTGCCTTATGCCGTGACCATCTTGGTCTTGGCCGGCTTTGTCGGTCAGGCTCGCGCGCCCAGCGCTTTGGGCCGTCCGTTTGATTCGCACTGAGATTCAGCTGTCGCCTTTCCCTCATCGGCAAGATTTGCCGACCCGGGCCTGTTGACTCAGCACGCGTTAAACTGAGGGAATGAACAAATCAGCTTTTCTCAGTGGTTGGGCACGTCTTTCAATCCTAGCTCTTTTCGCGGGCGCCATTTCTCCTCGGGCCGAAGCTTTCCCCAGTTTCAGTCCCTCGGACTTGTCCTCTCTGACGAGTGGCATGGTCGATACACTGGTGAAGACGGTGGCCCTGGCTTCGGATCACCGAGCCTACATGCCGGCCAGTTCCTTGGGCGCGAGTATCGGTCTGGACCTGGGCGTTGAAGTCACCGGGATTAAAACTCCTCAGGCATTTCAAGACGCCATGACCCTGGCCGGAGTGACGGCAACGGTGCCTTCCTACTTGGCGCTTCCGAAGTTCAATCTTCACAAGGGCCTGCCTTTCGGCGGGGAAGTGGGCTTCAGCTACATTGGTTATGGCGATTACAAAGTTTACGGCGCCGATTTGAAGTGGGCCTTCCTGCAAGGCGGAATGAAGAATCCGCTGCCTGCAATGGCGGTTCGTTACAGCCAGAGCTACTCCGATCTTTTCTTCATGAAGACTCGGATTTCGAAAATCGACCTCGTGGCTTCAAAAAGCCTTCTCGGCTTCATTGAGCCTTATTTTGGCCTGGGGTGGCAGCGCTTGTCAGGGAGCTTGGACTATACACTTTCGGGACCTGCAGGCTTGAGCGCCGGGGTTTCGGGATCAGTGGCGGCTAGCGGAACGCACTTCTTCATCGGCGTTCCTTTCAACTTGTTCCTGGCCCGTGCGGTTTTTGAATTCGACAACAGCACGCTCGGTGCTTCGACTTTCGGAACGAAAGTGAGCCTGAACTTCTAAGCTGACGACGGGTGCGCTTTCGCGTGGGGAGTTTCGGAAAGAAGGAGGCTCTTGTTTTGCTCCTGCTGCCCCTTTTGGCGGGATGCACGGACGCCTCGCGCTTTTTCAGGCAGCTTCAGGCCGAGTGGGATGCGGCTTTGGCGGTTCTGCAGGGGAAAGAAAGCCCGCTTGCTAAAATGAATCACCCCCGGCGAGACCGAGAAGTCCCCGGCCTTCGAGAGCAGCGAGCGCAGGTCGTCCAGGAAATGATTCGAGTGGTAGAACGTCGAGCCGTGGTCGATCCGCGATCGACCTTACCGCTGGTGGAGGCCTGGGAAGCGGGTGCCACGGTTGAAGGTCTGTACCGCGGGCGCGTTTGGAGTTCTGAGTACCGAACCTTGGAAGAAGGTTCGGGCCCAGCGCCGGGACGCGCGGTTCAGGCTTTTGTTCGCGAAGCTCTGAGTTTTGAGGAAACGCTCGGGCGGCCGGCATCCTGGACCGAGCAAAGCGCACGTCCCTTGGCTCGGCCTTCGGGCTTAGGCGAGAGTGCTAGCAACCCCGGGAGAGAGCCTCTTCCTTTGCCTGCCGGGCGCGAGCGCCGAGCGGCTCTCGAGCGCGTTTTTTCTCAGGCTTCCGTCTTCACTTTGAAACGGCTGCTGGGTGAACTGGCTTTAGAGTGCGTCGAGGAACTGGAGCGCCAAGGGCGACTCAGTGACTGGTACGCGGAGTGGGCGACTCGCTTAGCTTCCTTGTCCGGCCCAGGTGGGGTAGCGGTCGACTTCGGGCTTGCTCAGCGCAACCGCAGCGACGTAACTTTTCACCGGACTTGGGCCCGAGAAGTTTCTCTGGACCGAATCCAGTGGGAAGTATTGAACCGAGTTCACCGAATCTTGAACGAAGCGGATCCTGAAACGGAAGGCAGCCGATGAATCCCGTCATTTTGACCTGCGCCATCACGGGCGCTGAGACCACGCGCGAACGTCAACCCCGCTTGCCGATCACCCCCGACGAGCAAGCCATGGCTGCTCTCGAAGCGATGCAGGCGGGTGCTTCGATCATTCACCTTCATGTCCGCGAGGACGATGGCCGTCCTTCTCAGCGAGTCGAGCGCTTTCAAGAAGCGATTGAGAAGATCCGTCAGCGGTGTGGAAAAGACATCATCATTCAGATTTCGACCGGAGGCGCGGTAGGCGAGTCGGTTGAAAATCGTGCAGCTCCCTTGGTCCTGAAGCCCGAGATGGCGTCCTTGAACCTGGGTACCTTGAACTTTGGGGATGAGGTCTTCATGAACGCGCCCAAAGATATTATCGCTTTGGCCGGTAAAATGAGGGCTCATGGGGTGATGCCCGAGCTCGAAGTCTATGAAGCCGGAATGGTGGAGCAGGCGTTTCGCCTAGCCAAAGACGGAGTCCTTCAGGCTCCGTTTCACTTTCAGTTTGTCCTAGGCGTTCCGGGTGGCATGTCGGGCGACCCCAGGAACGTATTCCACTTGGCTTCTTTACTGCCCCCCGAAACCCATTGGGGAGTGGCTGGGATTGGCCGGTGGCAGCTGCCCTGCGCCGCTTTGGCGCTTTCCTTGGGCGGGCATGTGCGGGTGGGTTTTGAAGACAACATCTGGTTCCGCAAAGGGGAACTCGCGCAATCCAACGCTCAGCTCGTGGCTCGAGTGGCTCGGATCGCCGCTGAGCTGGATCGCCCAGTCGCTACGGCGGCTCAAGCGCGTCAGATGCTCGGAATTTCATCCTGACCTAATCAGGCAACCGGCAACACAATCCTGACAAAAATTCTGAGGATTTTTTTCCCCCTCGCGGATAAAAGGGGCGGGTCAGTATGTCCCTTCGGGGTTAAGGCGGGGGATGAAGTTCCGGGGAGAAGACGGGTGGGGGGCTTCGGTTTCCCACCCGTCGGTCCCGACCGCCAATCTGATAGGATGCTCCCGAAGTGGCTTTAAAAAAACTCCGCCTCCTGGTTCGTGAAAGTCACCGTGGGCAGCGACTCGATCAGGTGCTCGCTCAGTGGCTTCCAGAAGCGCTTGGCAAGCCTGTGTCGAAAGCAAAAGTGCGGAAGCTGATCGTCGCGGGCGCAGTGTACTTGAATCACAAGCGCGTTCGGATCGCGTCCAAAGAACTCTTGCCGGGCGCTACGATCGAGGCGTTTGTCGATCCAGCGCGCTTACTCGATGATGCCGCTTCAAAGCAGGCTGAAGCTGTACCTTTTGAGATGACCGACGCGCGCGTACTCTTCGAAGACGAGTGGTTGCTCGTGGTCGATAAGCCCGCAGGTCTTCCTACGCAGCCCACGCTGGATGAAGCGCGAGACAATCTTTTTGCCGCAGTGAAACGCTACTTAGTTCGGCGCGAGAAAGATCCGGAAGCATATCTGGGGCTTCATCACCGGCTCGATCGCGATACTTCAGGGGTTCTGCTTCTGACGAAAAAGAAAGAAGCGAACGCTGGCGTTTCGAAATTGTTCACCGGCCATGGCGCGCACAAAGTGTATCAGGCGCTGACGGTTGTCGGGCCACACGACTGGGCCAAGGCCTGGAGCGTGAAGAACCATTTGGGAAAAATTCCAGGTCCCGGCAAGCGGGCTCGCTTCGGAGCCGTTCGCTCGGGCGGCGATCCCGCGCACACGGACTTTGAAATTCTCGATCGCGCTTCGGGCGCTTGGCGAGTGGAAGCTCGTCCGCTGACGGGGCGAACCCATCAGATCCGCGTGCACTTGGCAGAAGGCGGTCTACCGATTTTGGGCGATCCTCACTACGGAGGGCCCACGCGGCGCGGAGGGATTGAGATTCCGCGCGTGATGCTGCATGCGGCTTCGCTTTCCTTTGAGCACCCCATCACCCTTCAGGCTTTGAAGGTGGAGTCCACCGTACCTAAAGACTTCTTGGACTGCTGGGAGAGCGTGAATCGTTCGGGGGGCGCTTGATGGGCCAAAGCACTCGGCTACTTCGCGCAGCGCTGAAAAAATACCGAAAGCCCATGGCCATCGGCCTTGCGACGCTGACTTTGGTCGATCTTTTGGAAGTGGTGCCGCCGCTCCTTTTGAAAGACGCAGTCGATGCTGCGGTGGCCGGCTCGGCCTCGCGCGCGCTGCTGCGGCTAGCGGGGCTTTACTTGCTCGTCGCTTTCGTTCAAGGCCTCTGCCGCTACGCTTGGCGCATGTACTTGATTCGCTCGAGTATGTGGGCGGGGCGAGACCTTCGGAACCAACTGGTCGATCACTTATTTGGACTTTCGGCACATTTCTATGACCGCAAACGCATCGGCGATTTGATGAGTCACGCGACCAGCGACGTTGAAGCGATTCGGATGGCCTTGGGGCCGGGGCTTTTGACTTTTGGCGACGCCATTCTTTATCTGCTGACCGTTCCCGTGGCGATGTACGTTTTATCCCCGCGGCTGACTCTTTTTGCGATGGCACCGCTGATTTTGATTCCGTTCTTCGTTCACTGGAACCAGCGCAAAGTTCACGAACGCTTTGAAGCCCTTCAAGAGTCGCAAAGCCGCATCTCGGCAGTGACTCAGGAAAACCTGGGCGGCATTCGCGTGGTCAAGGCTTTCGCTCGGGAAGATGCGCAGATCGCGAAGTTCGCAGCGTTGGGCGAAATCCACGTGAAGACGGGCCTGAGTTTGGCGCGGGTGCAAGCCACGTTCGGTCCGACGCTCGACTTCACGATGAGTCTGGGTGTAGTTGCACTGCTCTATTTCGGCGGCCAGGACGTGATTGGTTCGGTCGTGACGCTAGGAACATTTGTAGCTTTTCAGCGCTACATCGAAAAAATGGTCTGGCCGATGACGGCGCTGGGTATGTCGGTGACTTATTACCAGCGCGCTTTGGCTAGCTCGGGCCGAATTCTAGAGCTTCTCGGAGAGCGCACGAACGTGCCGGATCCTGCGGTTCCTGTTGCGCCTCACGCGAGT
>JACCDJ010467048.1_pt1 | contig 12685 bp, 14 predicted proteins | sample 7444481 | NCBI WGS metagenome assembly JACCDJ01 (sample SAMN15323435, study PRJNA562643) | freshwater metagenome | isolation source: river surface water | place: USA:Blue River Watershed | collected 2017-08-15 | reverse complement strand
GTGTTTTCAATTCAGCAGTCGCTTTCTCACCAAGCTCTTCGGGGGGCCAAACGTCTTTGCCGATCAAATCGATCTCATGCTGAGCTTGCAGCACCAATTCAAGTTGCCCTGTCGTCTGCAATTGTTTTTTTAACCGATCCAAGGCAACGAGGTAACCTTCGGTGAGCGCTTCGATCCTCGCATCACGATTGCCATTGATTTGATCGTATTTCGCCATGAATGAACGATGCAGATTATCCAAATCTTGAGCGATGGCGCAAGTCATGCAAAAATAGAGCATGATGGCGTTTCTTGCGATTGATTTCATTGGATAGAGAGTTGTGACGAGGAATTTTGCTGGGCTTTACGCAAATTGTCTAGCAGGGGGACGGTTGGATCAAGACGTCGCGGGCGAATCTGTTCCTTGCCTCATAAGTCATTGAGTAAGTCAGCAGGATTGATTTTCATGAATTCGGCGGAGGATTTGGACTGCGGTGGCAATCACCGCTTTTGTTTTTTATTTACTAACCTCAGATAACATTTGTTTTGCTAACCAACTTTTTTCCTAACCGAATGCATCCTCACCCACCCAAAAGCTGCGATGCTCGCTGCAGTTCAAGGAGGCGAAGCCGCTGAATTTTGATAGAATTCGCAATCAAGGCGTGGGACGAATCCATTGGGTTCGATATGATCGGCCCGTGCAGTCGAGTCCCGATATCGTGACGAATCGTGAAAGATGATGCAATGCATCGTTTGGAGTATATACGGACGTTGCTAAGTGCTCCAACAGCGATTGCCACTAAGGCAGACTTGGTCCAACCTTGTGCCCTAACTCCATGATGTAACGCACCGTAGTTACGTGGCGCTCTATTCGATCAAGCTTCAGAATTTTATCTACTGATATTGCTTTGACACCTGAATGGCACCTGCCATTCTCAAACGATTGAGCGCTTAGGGTAATGTCGGCAAAATGAGCGCGATGGGTAAGTCTTCTTGTAGGAAAAACTCCGAGTCATGAGCCTGCATCATCGCAATTTTTGCATCAGACGAAAGTTCTGTTGACCTGCCAACATTCTTCAATCCCCCTGAAAAAGCGATTTCCTCAAGATCTGAGGCAACGCGAACACCAAGACGTTTTGCGTTTTTATCAGCGGTGACAGATGAGAAGTGGTTCTCATTCGCTTGGCTAATATGTCTATTGAGGTAGTATGCATTGTTAGATGCTAAAACTTGGAGGGCTTGTAGTGGGCTGGCAAGAAAAGGATCAGTCAAGATGCCAGTCTGTCTCGCTAATCTGGGTGCTCTATTCTGCGATTAAAGACGACTCACTCGGTGGTCGAAAGCGTTTTCGAATTTGCTTAATCTTCCTGTGTAGGCACGGTATTGAGCATAAGCATCAGCGTGTTGTTCGGAGAGGAGCTCATACAGTTTGAGTTCGGCATCGCTCGGCAACTCAGCGTCAGTGCATTGTAAAATGCCGAACTTCCGCAGGCGATTGGAAGCTATTGCCACAAGAAGACTTTCTACTGTAAGGCAATTGGCTTGAAAATCGATAAGTCCAGGTCGAATCAGTTCCTCGCCAGGTAATTCATTGAGTAAATCAGTAGGATTGATTTTCATCGGCGTTGCAGAAGATGTTCACGGTCTGAATCAAAGTTTTCTGTTCAAGTGCAGGGTATCTCTCAAGAAGAGGGATGGCATCTTGGAAAAGTTCGGATAATCGAGAACGTGTGATCAATTGCGAGACCTTATGGCTGCGACTGGCACCAGTCACTTTCCTTTAGGTCGTATTTAAGATTGATCGAGAGGTGTCGTGTCTGGTTCAAGTCGTGGGCTATCCCGCGTGAACGGGACCTATCCACATTCAGATGATCAATTAATATGAAAGCGAACTCAGACACGACACCCCAACTCTACATCGGACTCGATGTTCATAAAGAAAAAACTTCCGTCGCCCTCGCCGATCCGGGAGCCAAAGGAGAAATCAGACACTTCGGAGAAGTTGCCACCAGCCAGGTTGCGCTGGATCGACTCATCCGACGCATTGCCAAGACAAAACAAATCCCGCTCAACGCCATCTCTGTCTGTTACGAAGCCGGAGGCTGCGGCATGTGGATTGCCCGCATGCTTCACAAAATGAAAGTGCCCTGCACCGTGATCGCCCCTTCACTCATCCCCACCAAATCCGGCGACCACGTCAAGACCGACAAGAAAGACGCCATCAAGCTAGCCAGGCTTCTTCGCGCCGGAGAACTCGTCTCCGTCTTCGTTCCTGACGAAACCGATGAAGCCATCCGCGACCTCTGCCGCGCCCGCGTCGACGCCATCGATGATCGCCGCCGCGCCAAAACCCGCCTCCTCGCACTCCTGCGTCGCCTCGGCTTCCACTACTCTGGCAAGACCACCTGGACCGATGCCCACAAGCGCTACCTCCGCGATCTCTCTTTGCCATTTCCCTCCCACCGCGTCATTCTTGAAGAACTCATCAGTCAGATCGATCAGCTCGACGAACGCATCGCCCGCTACGAAAATCACATGGAAAGTCTCCACGCCGACTGGCGTTGCAAACCCATCGTCGACGCCATCATGGGCCTCAAAGGCTTCCAAATGATCGCCGCCATGATGATCGTCTCCGAAGTGGGCGACTTCGTCCGCTTCACCCATCCCAAACAACTCATGAGCTACCTCGGCCTCCCCCCCGGCGAATACTCCTCCGGCGGCAAATCCAAACGCACTGGCATCACCAAATGCGGCAACTCACACGCCCGCTGGATCATAGTCGAATGCGCCACCCACTACGGCAAAGAACCAAGAGTGGGAGCCAACCTCTCCATTCGCCAAGAGGGACTCTCCCGAGCGATTCGTGAGATCTCGTGGTCGGCCCAAAACCGGCTCTATCTTCGCTTCACCGCCTTACGCAAACGCCTCATGCATCACAACAAAATCAAAGTCGCCGTCGCAAGAGAGCTGTGCGGAGTCATTTGGGAAATCGGGTATAAAATACAAAGTGGTACTGTGAAATGAACAACCTTCTGTCGAAAACAACCATGCAATATCTCAGCAATCATCTGTCCAAACATCCTCCATGAATCTCGTTCTCATCCGCTTGGGGCCTTGTAGTCCCGGACGGAGAAGAAGTGACGCATGCAGACCAGCACCCGGCGTACGTTGTGGGATAAGATGAACTTGGCCAAAGTCATCGAGCGCCCGTTCCGAGAGTGGAGCAAGGTCAAATGGTGAATCAAAATCCTGTCGGATAGGTCTCGGAAACGAGGCAGCCCACGCACAGCAGCATACCAAGCAGTAGTCGAAATCCACTGAACACGTCACCTCCTCCGTCCGGGTCTCCAGAGCCCAGAAAAGAACGCACATCAGCGCCAGAACGCACGGAAAGTTGCCCACAACCTGTCGTCGGCTCCGACGAGCGCCACAAGTGCCCATTCTCGCCATCCTCGGCTTGTGGACAACTTTCCTAACCACAAAAACGAATCCAATTCATCACTGCGGAAGTCATGAAAAAAACTTCATTTTACCCCTTGACCAACAAGCAGCCATAGCAACGTATCATACCATCTACATCAATTAAATCTCTCGGGTGTCCTCTGGCGAGTTTTGCCAGTGCTTGGGAGTAAAAATCAAAATGATAAAAGTTCACCTTTTTTAGTCCCGTAATCCAAATACTACGAGTCTGCCATCCCGGAATCGCGGGAACAAATAAATCTGGACTCGTAATTTCAATATTTACCTCCAAACGATTTTTTAATTCCTGCAGAATGCGATAAAATGAATCAGGTTCGGGATCTGCTTTAAGATCAATATCTATAGTGCTAGAGCGCCACCCATACATCACAGCGCAGGCACCACCCGTAAGATAAATGTTTCCTTTGCCTTTAGAATCTCGAAGAAACTCTGAGATGAAACTTTGGAGTTTTATCTGATCTAAGGGTCTACTCGACATGATGGTTTCGGATTATGCTAAAAAAGCTTACGAAAGTTGCTAGACAGGCGAGACGGCTATCTTACTTTCAAATTTTTACGCCGCTGTAAGACCATCAGATAAAGCTTTTGATCGCTGCAATCACTTCATCGAGTTGCGCCTGTATAAGTTCCGCGTAAATGGGGATGCTGATAACTTCACCTGCAAGGCGATGGGCGATTTCGCAGTGGTTGCGGCTGGTTTCCGGTAGATGGGCGAAGCATTCTTGCTGATCCATGGTCAGCGGATAATAAACCTCACAACCAATACCACGGGAAATCAAATGCTCTTTCAGCGCATCGCGCTGCCCCTCGCCAATGACACGGATGGTGTATTGATTCCAAATGTGGTCATTGCATTCGTAGGAAACTGGCAAAACCAGTTTCGCTTGTGTCTCTGCGAGCCATTCGCCTTGACGCGCGGCGCATTGGCAGTGGGCGGGATCAGCCACGACCGCGCCTGGAAGTTGTGCGAGCCGCTCCGTGTAATCAGCAGCATTATTCTGACGCCCCAGTGTGTAAGAATCGTATGGAGCGAGTTTCACCCTCAGAAGCGCGGCCTGAAGCGTGTCCATGCGGAAATTGCCGCCGACAACAGAGTGGAAATACTTCGGCTGCATGCCGTGATTGCGCATCATGCGGGCTTTTTCAGCGAGTGTGTCATCGTTCGTGACAAGCAGACCACCATCTCCAAATCCTCCGAGGTTTTTTGAAGGAAAGAAGCTGTAAGCGCCGAAGTGGCCGATTGTTCCGCAGGCTTTGCCTTTGTATCTGGCACCAATCGCTTGTGCACAGTCCTCGATGATCCACAATTGATGTTTCTGCGCCAACGCTTCGATGGCATCCATGTCCGCGCTTTGACCGAACAAATGGACGGGCATGATGGCCTTGGTCCGCGGAGTGATCTTTGCAGCGGCTTTTTCGGCATCGATATTAAAACAGATGGGACAAACATCGACGAAGACGGGAGTGGCACCTATGCGCGCCACGGAACCAGCAGTGGCAAAGAAGGTGAAAGTCGGGACAATCACCTCATCACCGGGGCCCAACCCGAGTGCCATGAGAGCCATGACGAGAGCATCGGTGCCGGAACTGCAGGAAATCGCATGTTTAGCGTCGAGCATGGCGGCACACTCCTGCTCGAATGCCAACACGTCCGGTCCCATGATGAACTGGCCAGAGGAAAGCACACGTTCGAAAGCTTCGCTAAGTTGCGGAGCAAGCGTATGGTTTTGGGCGTTAACGTCGAGGAGAGGAACGGGCATGGGGATGAGTGAAGAGAGAGCGGGAGAAAGGGAGAAAGGGAGAAAGATTTGAGCTTCGATCGCTGGTTTTCAAGTGTTGCGTTTTGGCAACTGTGTGCAGTCAACGCCAATACTCAGTCGCTAACAAATGCACAAAGATACATTTCGAAGTCCCCGAGATGTTGGGTTAAGATGGCTTCAAGAATCTCAATCTGCATTATTTGCATTATTTGCTAAGCGTGAACTGCAATATTCCGAAAACCAACCATGCGTTTCATCGATGCTGCACTCGCCTCCGAGATCATATGACACGCGGCGAGAAGATCAAAGGCATCACGGCTGTTTTGAGGGATACCCAAATGTCGGACAGCCACTTGATGCATCGCCAGATCAATGGCTGCTTCACAAGCGCGCAGCAGGTTTAGAATCACCGAATCCTGAACGGTAGAAATTTTCAGACGATCCGGATTGCCTTGAAATTCCTCAGCAATTCTCGCTAGGTAGCGCCGAATGATCGATGTTTTGTGAATCGTAATGTCGTCCAAGATCAATGAATTGCCAGTATTTCATGACGCTCTTCGCTGAGCCTAGCGTAGTCGGACAGAGTCCGCATTTCAAACTCTCGCATTTTGCTTTCTTGACTCACTTCAATCGCGTGTCCGGTACGAAGAACTTCCTTGCGCATCACGGTGCTAGCATGGGAGAGATCGACCAAATCCACCTCCATGCCCAACGCATTGGCGAGGCAATTGGCCATTTCAAAAACACGATAGGCATCGACAAATGACATGGGGAGGAAGGCGAGATCGAGATCACTAAGAGGATGTTGCTCCTGAGTGCCATACGAGCCAAAAACATAGATTACAGCGGGTTGGAACGGAACCAACGACTGAGCGATCAGACTTACTTGCTTTGGCGCGAGTCGCATCTTGGATTAGCGGGGAGCAGGGGAGGCGCGTTCTGGATGTGCGTGCGATTTTTTAAACGTTGATGGTGTACTCTGAACTGCCAAGCATGGGGAATGACTGGCGATCGCTTTGTTGGCAGAGTGCCATGGCAATGAAACGCGGATTGCTGCGCAGGTAGCGCATGGCTAGTCGGCGGGGATTTGTCAGAAGACGGTAGAGCCACTCAAATCCGGATCCACGCAACCAAGGGGGAGCCTCAGGCACAAGACCTGCTTGGAAATCAAATGCGGCGCCCACTCCGAAAAAGAGAATGCCATGATCCAGAGTCGCGAGACGTTCCGCGTATTTCTCCAAAAAACCTGCCATGAAGCGCTCCTGTTTCGGAGTGCTAAGACCTACCCAAAAGCAATGAGGCTTGCAGACGAGGATTTGTTCCAACAATTGCAACTCTTCTTCCTGTGTTAGTGGACGAAAAGGTGGGGTCACCGTTCCGGCAATCTGCAAACCGGGATGACGCTCACATAATCTTTTCGTCAACGTTTCCACCACGCCATCTCCCCCACCCCAGAAAAAGTGACGTCTTTGTTCCGAAATCCCATCGGCGATCATCGCCGGCATGAATTCCGGTCCACACACCTGGCACATCTGATCATGTCCCTGCCAACGTCCCATCCACACCATCGGAATGCCGTCGGGAATGCTGAGAAAACTTTGATTGTGAATGACTTTCAACTTCGGATCATCCTGGGATTCCATCACTCCATGAACGCCCGTGACCGTCACGTAACCCACCGCGCCGGGTTGATCCAGCGCGGCATTCACTTCCCGCAGAGCGGATTCCATGTTCACGGCATTGATGCCGACGCCCAAGACATTTGCACGGGGAATAGGGGATTGAGTCAACATGACGGTCTTTCTGCAGCTGATGGATTATTGAATCACGGTTTCTCCGCGTTTGCGCTTCTCATATTGCTCTTTGATCCACCAGTAGGTGGTTTCAAGACCTGTCTTCAAATCAATGCCCGGCTCCCAGCCCAGAACTTGTTTGATGAGTGTGTTGTCGGAGTTACGTCCGCGCACTCCTTGAGGTGCGTCGAGTTTGTATTTGCGCTTCATTTCCACACCGGCAATGCGTTCGATGATGCTCAGAGTCTCATTGATCGAAACCAATTCACTGCGTCCAAGGTTCAACGGGTCGGTGTAGCTCGATGCCATCAGTTTATCGATGCCGGTGATGCAGTCGTCGATATACATGAACGAGCGGGTCTGCTCCCCATCGCCCCAGATTTCCACTTCCATGGTACCTTCGTCGATAGCCTGAATCACCTTGCGGCAGAGTGCGGCAGGAGCTTTTTCACGACCACCGTCCCATGTACCTTTGGGACCATAGACATTGTGGAAGCGGAAGACGCGGACATTCATGCCGAAGTCCTGTTCGAAGTGCTTGCAAAGACGCTCGGAAAAAAGTTTTTCCCAGCCATATCCGTCTTCGGGCATCGCGGGATAAGCATCTGATTCCTTGAGTGCGATGACCGATGCCTCTTCCTGACGGTAGTCAGGATAAGCACAAGCGGAAGACGAATAGAAATATGCTTTCGCTCCGCAGTCCTTGGCCGCCATCAGCAAGTGCGTACTGAGAAGAACGCTGAGCATGCAAAGAGCTTTGTTTTTCGTGATGAAACCCATACCGCCCATGTTGCAAGCGAGGTTGTACACCTCGTCACAGCCCTGCGCCACCTTGTAGCAATTCGCTTTTTCCTCGAGATCCATGACATGATTTTCTGCTTCGGGATGAAGTTGATACCACTTGTCGAGGGGTTTGATATCGGCCACAACAACTTTGTGACCACGACTGATGAGAACCCGTGCGAGTTCTCCTCCGATGAATCCGCCGCCACCGGCGACCAGTATTTTTTTGCTCATAGGTTGATTGAATTGGATAGGTTGTTTAGGAATGGTTAGATCAGGGACTTTGACTTGGCAGGAGGAAAATCAGTTCATGGATCAGACAACACCGTTGCATGCGTCGCACAAAATATTCACGATTATGTCGCGGTGCCGTTCAAAAGTAAATTGTTGTTGGTAACGATGTTTGGCATTTGCCCCCATGGTGGACAGCAGATCCGGATGATCGATGAAGCGCTGAATGCATCGCTGCAACTCATGGGTGTCACGCGGATCATGAAGATAACCGCTGACCTGCTCTTCAATAATCGAAGGAATTCCCCGCCAGCGGGTGGAAATCACCGGCAATCCGCTCGCCATGGCTTCAAGCAAAACCAGCGGGAAATTTTCCGAACGATAGTAGGAAGGAAAAATAAAAAGATCGGATTGGGCATAAGCGCGCCACTTGTCATCCCCATACAAGGCACAGGGCTCGGGAATTTCCAGCGACTTGGGGAAATCACTTTGCGAAACGATGCCGCGAAATTTTTCTGCGGTCGCTTCATCGGGCCATTTGCCAACATATTGGAGACGAATTTTGGTGTTTGTCGCAGAGGCCAGAGATCGACACGCTTCCAAAAGATCAAAAACACCTTTGTCCTCATAAAGATTGCCAAGAAACAAAATTCTGAGGAACTCCGATTTTTCAGGAGTTACGTCGGGAGCTTCGATATTGAGACCATTTGGAACCTCAATCACTTTTTCCGCTCCGTATTCCAGGCCCGGAACGGCGACATGTCGCGACAAAGTCAAGGCCCAAGCACCGCGTCCGTAGATCCACTTTCCGAGAATCTTTCGCCACCAACTTTTGTCGAGAAAATCATTCAAACCGCCGGAATGATAATGGAGAATGGTGCGATCGAACAACCAGCGGCATGAGCCGAGGAAAATCACATCGCGGACAAAAGGCACGAGAGCGGCGCTGCCGGGAGTGTAATACAAGACCCGCGCTTTGCTGCGGAGTTTCAATGACCAGCAGCGGGCCACCAGCCCAAAAAGACCGAACATTTTCCCGAGTGAGGCGCGCCCGACTTCCTCCAAATTCTTGCTGGAACGGATTTCCAACAGATGCTTTTGAACGGGATGCAAGTCCGCATCAAACAAAGCCCGCGTGGCGAGCGAAGCACCATGTACCGGTGGTGGCACGACTCCGGCAAGAATGACGTTCATGAGACAACGACGAGAAGAAATTCCGGATAACGAGTAATTTACCCCTGTCCGATGCAATACAGCTCAAAGCCGATTTCGCGCAGGCGTGCCGCGGGCAGAATGCTCCGACCGTCAAAAGCGAAAGCGGGTTTGAACATGCGTTGATGAATGGTAGCGAAATCGAGGTTGCGGAATTCATCCCATTCGGTGAGGACCACCATGGCGTGAGCCTGATTCAGCGCGGACAAGGCATCAGGAACCACGTTCAAGTGGCTCTCCAGCAGATGCTCCGGGACGCCGACATACGCGAGATCTGCGCGAATCGTTTTCGCAGGAACCTTCGGGTCATAAATGGCGACATGCGCATTTTCCATCAGCAGATCACGAACCACATAAATGGCGGCTGACTCGCGTGTGTCGTTGGTGTCCTTTTTGAAAGCGAAACCGAGCACGCCGATTTTTTTGCCGGACACCGTGTTGAACAACGTCTGGACGATATTCTGTGAGAAGCGGGACTTCTGCCAATCATTCATGCGAATCACCTCATTCCAATAACGAGCGACTTCTGGCAGACCGAAGTGCTCACAGAGATAAACGAGATTGAGAATATCCTTCTGAAAACACGAACCACCGAAACCGACGGAGGATTTCAGAAATTTCGGACCGATGCGGGAATCATAACCGATGGCGCGACTAACTTCATCGACATTTGCTCCGGTTTTCTCGCACAAAGCAGAAATCGAATTGATCGAAGAAATGCGCTGGGCGAGGAAAGCGTTCGCAACAAGCTTGGAAAGCTCCGATGACCAGGTGTTGGTGGTAATGATGCGCTCGCGCGGTATCCAATGGGCATAAACCTGCACTAGACTCTCGATGGCAGCCAGACCTTCGGGGGTTTGTTCGCCGCCGATGAGAATGCGATCAGGATTCTCCATGTCCGTCACGGCGGTGCCTTCCGCTAGGAATTCAGGATTCGACAGAACCTGAAATTGTCCCGAGCTGGAATTGGATTCAAGGATGGTTCTCATCGCCTCGGCTGTACGCACGGGAATCGTGGATTTTTCCACAACGATGGTATTGCCTTTTGCTTCCTCTGCAATCATGCGTGCCGCGGACTCCACATAACACAGATCAGCCGCGCGACCAGCACCGGCACCATAGGTTTTGGTGGGTGTGCCTACCGCAACGAAAACCATGTCCGCTTCGCGGATCGCGGCGCGAACGTCCGAACGGAAGAAAAGATTGCGATCACGGCAACCATTGACAAGCTCCAGCAACCCGGGTTCATACACGGGCAAATCCTGGGAGTTCCACGCGGCGATACGAGCCTCATTGAGGTCGACAACGGTGACAGTGATATCGGGGCATTTCGCAGCGATCATGGCCATGGTGGGGCCTCCGACGTAGCCGGCGCCAATGCAGCAGATGTGTTTGATTTGCATGGAGGAGAAGTAGCTATGAGCAGCAATGCTTGGCAAAGTTACGAAACAAGTTTGCGGAAATAGGCGATCGTCTCGCGGATGCCGTCATCGAACTTGACGACCGGTTCCCAGCCAAGGAGTTCTCTCGCGCGAGTGATGTCAGGCTTGCGCACTTTCGGATCATCGGGTGGCAAGGGTTTTTGATCGAGTTTCAGAGGAGTTCCGAAATGATGGGAAACAGCCTCGGCAAACTGCATGATGGTCATTTCATGAGGATTTCCGCAATTGACGGGCAGGTGGTAGTCGCTCTGCGCGAGCTTCCAAATGCCTGCGACGAGATCGGAGACGTAGCAGAACGAACGGGTCTGCGAACCGTCGCCGAAAACCGTCATGGGTTCGCCGCGCAAGGCCTGACCGATGAAAGCAGGAACAACGCGGCCATCATCGAGGCGCATGCGCGGACCATAGGTGTTAAAAATACGAACAATCTTCGTGTCAAGGCCATGAGCGCGATGATAGGCCATGGTGGCAGCCTCGGCGTAGCGTTTTGCCTCATCGTAGCAACTTCTCACGCCGATCGAATTCACATTGCCCCAGTATATTTCCGGCTGCGGATGGATTTCCGGATCGCCATAAACCTCAGAAGTGGAAGCCACAAGAAATGTGGCCTTTTTTTTGAGCGCCAGATCAAGTGCGTTGTGGGAGGCATAAGAGCCCGCCTTCAGTGTCTCGATCGGGATTTGCACGTAGTCGATGGGGCTTGCGGGCGACGCCATGTGGAAAACATAGTCGACGGAGCCATCGATATCGAACGGCGAAGAAACATCATGCTCGATGAAAGAGAAGTGGGGATGATCTGTCAGGTGTGCGATATTACGCATGTGACCCGTGACAAAATTGTCTAGCGCCACAACGCGAAGGCCCTTAGCGAGAAGGAGATCGATCAAATGCGAAGGAACAAAGCCGGCACCGCCGGTTACAACAGCTGTTTGCATACTCATGATTGGGGTGCAGGATGGGTTTGGTATTTCCGGATCAGTTTTTCTGCCTCAGTGAGGGCCATTCCGGTGACCTGATCCATATTGTAATAGCGATACACGCCTAGACGGCCGATGAAAGATACTCGCTCCTCTTGATCCGCCAATTGTTTGTAACGGGCGTATAGCTGGGCCGTCACATCGGTGGGGACAGGGTAAAATGGCTCTTTGTCCGGAGTCCAGTCCTCGGGAAATTCTCGGATCACCGTGGTAGCCTCGATTTTTTGACCTGTGGCATGCTTGATTTCGACTGTCCTAGTGTAGGGAACTTCAAGGTCCGGATAATTGACTTGAAGTGCCGGTTGCCAAAATCCGGGTTTGCCGGAAATCGATTCGCGGGCGCGCAACTCATCTCCCGAGTATGTTTCTCTCTCAAACCTCAGCGAGCGATAGGGCAGCGAGCCGTAGCAGTGATCGTAAAACGAATCAATCGGCCCAGTGAAGACCAGATGACGATAGTGCCAACGCTCTTTTTCCTCACGATAGTCCGCGGACAATTTCAGCGTAAGGCCGGGCGAATGCGCGATCATCTTTTCGAACATCGCTGTGTAGCCATCGGCGGGCATGGCTTGAAATGATTCGGTCAGGTAGCGATCGTCACGATCCAAGCGGATCGGAATGCGTCCGCAAACCGATGCCTGAAGCTCGCGGGGATGGCGTTTCCACTGCTTCAGGGTGTACGGCTCGAAAAACATCCGGTAGAAATCCCATCCCACCTGACTGAGAATGACTTCCTCCGAATTCTGCGGATGATCGATCGCGATCCGATGGTTTTCCAGATAGTCACGCCATTCGAGTTCTGTTGCAGGTCTCCCCAGCCACTCTTCGAACGTGTTCAGATTGATGGGAAAACTCCAGTAACGCCCCTGCGTGAAGCTTTTGATCTGATAGGAGACTTCGTGCCATTCTGTGAACTGCGATAGGTAAGAGACAATTTTGGAGGAATTTGTACGGAAGTAGTGCGGACCATAAGGATGGATCAAAACGCCAGATTCATCATAACAGTCGTAAGCGTTACCTCCGATGTG
>JACCDJ010602642.1_pt1 | contig 12690 bp, 12 predicted proteins | sample 7444481 | NCBI WGS metagenome assembly JACCDJ01 (sample SAMN15323435, study PRJNA562643) | freshwater metagenome | isolation source: river surface water | place: USA:Blue River Watershed | collected 2017-08-15 | reverse complement strand
TATGCCAACCTCAACACCTATGCCAACCTCAACACCTATGCCAACCTCAACACCTATGCCAACCTCAACACCTATCGTTGGTACAATGTACGTTTATAAGAGTGTTGAAGGTTCAAGTAGCCTATTTTTCTCAACCTTAGAAGGATACTGTGGACTAGACATTCTAACGTCAGTTGAAGCAGTTGGTGTCTATGTATCTACAGCGCCAATCAGCGAAACATATGATTGTCCCGCAACTAATCAAAATTTTACTGACCGGACGCCTTACTCTGTAATGTTAGAACGGGAATTACTGGGAAATGGAAATTGGGTCGCAAATAGTGGTGAATTTGATTCGTATAATGATTCAGACCGTGAATATGTAATGGAATTATTAGTTGATGGAATTCATACAATTTATGTTTGGATGGTAATTTCTGGCGGAGATACCTAATGATTAATATTCATGTTTTCAGGATAACAGGTAATATAAGTCTATGTAAATAATTATTAAAAGCTTTACATTATAACGGAATTGGATAAGTTGCTTGATGGATAAAATACCTTGAAACATTGATAAATAAGTAAACTAACCCAAGGTTGAAGAAATGTCGAACCCCGTAACACTAAATCTACCAGTTCAGATTGACACTCGTGTCATCATTTCGAACACTGAAACTGGCGAAGTTCTGGTTGATAAACCGAACTCAATCCACAGCCAGAACATGGCTCGTGTTCTAGCCCGTGGCCTTGCTCATGAAGCCAACTATTACATTCGCCGCGTGGCATTTGGTAACGGTGGTACATTCCGTGACGCTGCTGGCAACCTAGTCTACAACCCGCCGAATGACGGCCGTGACGGTAGCTGGGAATCTCGTTTGTATAACGAAACCTATTCTGAAATTATTGACGACTCTGACCCGCTATTCGGCGAAGACCCCGGTTCAGCCGAATCAGGTAATATCCGTCCGGGCGGTGGTGCAATACCAACCGACGACCCAACCGGTGGCGGTGTGGTGTCACAGGAAGTTGGTACAAAGTCTAACGTCATCTGTACTGTTTATTTGAATAACAACGAACCTATGGGTCAGGTAGATTCACACTACGACCCGGCCACGATTGCCAATCCGGACAACCGTTGCTTCCAGTTCGATGAGCTTGGCCTATACAGCCCCGGCGCTCCGGCGACAGCCACCAATGGTTATTCGTCTGTAAACGTCAATGATGCGACCTCTGAGACGGCCACATCGCTTGCTCCTAACACGGCCTACCAGATTTCCATCGACGTTGACGGCATCACATACAACGCTGTTCTGACGACTCCGGGCGGTGGCTCAGGCCCAACTAGCCAGTTCACCTACGGCGATATCTGTGAAGGTATCAATACCGGTTCATGGATTACTGGCGGCGACCCAATCAATGACGTGGTGTACGTCTACATCACTGACCGTTCAGGCGGTACGTACCCAACCATCATCGGTAAGCAGTCCTACGGCTTCCTACTATTCCAGAGCAAGACCCTTGGTGCAGGCTCAAGCGTGAACTGGAATTGTTCAACAGCAAGCCCAACCAACTTCTTCAATGTTTTGACAAGTGGTTCATGTGTTAATGTGAATGTCAACCAAGAAGACGGTGAGAATGCCGGTGTTGCGAACGACCCCACAAATCCGAGCAATGAACGCGAACGTCTCTTGACACATTTAATTTTTGACCCTATCCTTAAGTCCACATTCCGCTCATTGAAGATTGTGTACATACTAACGGTATCAGTTCCGAAGACTACGGACAGTCAGACAGAAGTGGTAACAGGGGCATAAGGTTAGTGGTTTTCCCTTCATGCATAAAAAAGCCCGCTTTCGCGGGCTTTTTTATTGAGTCAAAATGGGTTCACGAAAGTGGTCCTTTTATAAATACTGTTGTACTTGTATCCCATGTATCGTGGTTGTATAATATTAATTTATTAAACGATGCTTTGTATAATAATTCTGGATGTAATAAGACCACGTTGCCATTACATATCTAATGGCAACGTGGTCTAATCGAAACGTTCTATATTATCTAAAATCGTTTGCTATTTCAAACGATTTACCAATATTGAATCGCAAATGGGATAGAATTAGTTCTTGTAGTGTTCATTCTCGCGACGAGTGCCAGCAGCGTAATGGTATACGCGATTATGATTAATAACTGTAGCCAATAGTGTGCCGACTTTAAGCTTACCTTCTCTCATGTGCATCATGGTCTGACTCATCCAAGTCTGTTCATATAGATGAGCATACTGAACTTCCTTGAATACTATTTGTGTTCCGCGTTTTGTCATCATTAGCGGCCAGTTGCAGTAGTGGTATTCACCCACTGCATACGGTAGACCTTTGTGGCTGTTGGTGTAGAACACCTTAGTTGCCCAATTCTCGCCACCATTCTCCGGTGGGTCCGGAAAGTATTCGCGACGCTTGGCTTCCGGAAGATTCTTGTAAGCCCAATTGTGATGGTTGTCGCCGTAGAACTCAGTGAAAGCCAGCTTCAAGTAATCTAGCTGCTCATTCTTCATGATATCCATGCACTTATCGAACACATCATCATGGAAGGTTGTGAATCCCATCTTACACGGAGCCGCACCACGCTGCTGCATTAACATATCATCTTCGAAGAAAACCATGTAATTGTGCTTGGATTCTAGGAAGTGGTCAGCGGCAAACTGGCGACCGCCATTGATGCCGATGTTGTTCTTCTTGAATTCTTCGAAACCATACTTCTCAAATAATTCCTTGTACTTCTTAGCGACACGCTTGTCAGTGGAATTGTTGATAACGTACTTACGAACCTGCTTGAACACGTCTGGGAACGCCGAAATGAATGACTCAGCCCATAGTTCAAACTGCTGTGGTAGGTTATAGGTTAGCACGTATACGGCTAGTTCCTCTTCCACTTCCGGCAAGGGTTGGTCTTTTAGGTCTTGTAGGTAACGGTAAACTAGACCGTTGCTCTCAATCATACGTACATTCACCTTTTCGGGGTGCTTGTATGCGATGATGGTGAAGATGGATTCTTCCGTACCCATCAAGCCATTGTTAAGTGAATCATTCAACAGACCGTAATAGATATCGTTGATATCGTTGATGATGTGCTTCGGACCACCGAAGATACCACCACGGCACACGTACTGCGTATCAGCACCAGCCATGCGGTTCATGGCATTCTTTTCAAAGCCGTGAACTTCTAGGGTACCGTCATACGGGAACGCGACGTAGAGCATCTTGTTCATGTCCTGCGTAACGCTACGTTCGAAGTCAGCATCCAAGTAAGCAGTCGGGTCGCCAATGGTATTTGCGATACCAGCGTCAATCCACAGGTAATACTTGGTGTCGAAGAAGTTGAAGTGGGTAGCGTCGTTCAAGAAGAACTGCTTGGACATTACAAGTGGGTTGTATAGCTCAAGCTTGGCCTGTGTGGAGTCCGGTAGCCATCCAGCATAGTTGTACCACTTCTCGTCAGTACGAATCTTCTGTACTTGGTCGTAGAATGGGAACGCACGAAGGTCATCCAGCGTCTTGAAAATCAGACGGGTGTTCTCCTGCTTACGGTACTTCCAGATGGTTTCTGCTAGCTTTTCTTCACAGTAGATGACCATCGGGTAATCCACCTTCAAGAGCTTGCTGAACGACTCAACGTAGTGGTCGAACGAACGCTTGAAGCCGGATTCCAAGTCTCCGCGACCAAGGTCAAATAGGGCTGTAACTAGGGTAAGATTGCCGGCCATTTCTTAAATAATCCTCATAATTTTGTCGTGATGTAGATACCTAAATGTATGTAGAACTGGATTTGTTCGCATGAAATTCAGGATGGGTGTATTCGGTAGATTTGATTCGCTCATGGCGTAGGAAATTTCCAAAGCCTCAATGAACGGATTGATTCCACGGTCATGGCAGCGCTTGGTAATCTCAACCCATGTGTCCATGAATGTCTTGAATTCCGGACATTTTGGCTTGAAGAACATGAACACTTCGATTGGCATCTTGGCCTTAATCTTATTCATGTCGATACTCAATGCCTGAGCCTTTGGGTCCAGCAGGAACGCAATACCACCTTCCTCACACGGACGATTGCGGAAGCGAGCGATTAGACCCTGTTCCGGCTGTGCGATGAAGTTCTGGAAGTCCTCTTCATCCCAGCCAATCAAGAAACCGTCAGCATCCGAATGGATAATCATGTCATATCCATCACGCTCGTATGCTACCTTTGTAGGTAGAATCTTCAAATTGAAGTTGAACATACGCTCGGCAAACCAAATGTTTTGGTTGGATACCGATGTGAATTCCACGATATGAATACGGCTGGCGTCAAGTTCCGGATGGTCACTTACGTAAGTAGTAAGCTCCGGAACGTCATCAGTAATGACAATCACGTCACCCTTGGTTAGAATGTTGACGCAATCAATCAGAGTACGGACTTTGTAATTATGTTCCACCCCAAGAGCGAGGGTTGCGAAAGCATACTTATACACAAATCACCTTGAAGAAGTCTGAGAACGCTACATGAACGTCCGGGTTGTATAGGTCAATCGGCCAGTCATCATGGTACCAACTATTGAACTTGAAATTTGTGTACAAGTGTGGCTCACGCTGGTGTAGGTAGTACATGATTTCTTCTTCCTTGAGAAGTACGTCATGGTCAATCACAAGCTGCATGTGTGTCGTTGCCTTGCTGATGTAATCTAGAAGAACATCACGCTTGCCGCCGAAGATACCGCCAATTACGGCGTATTCTGGGCGGGCTGGATAGACCTGTACATAATCATCAGAACCATGATTCACTGTCTGTGACAGGATATTCAACACCTTGTCGCCAGCGTGCTTGTTTAGGTCTTCAAATAGATTGCGCTTCTGGTTGATGAGGTCGAAGTCATAGAATGACTTACTTTCTGGACTACGGAACTTATTTGTAATCAATCCTCCGTGGAATATACCGGCATCAATCCAATATAGACTATCGCCAGCTTCTAGCTCCGTAGTATTCTTCCAAAGCCAGTAGAACTTACCCCACATGATTTCGACACAGCGAGAGCGCCATGCGTCTTCGGTTGTATACTTTGGCTTACGGTCTTTGATTGCTTCAATCTGCTGGTGGAAGTAATTCTCGGATAGTTCCTCGACAACCAACTTGACATTTGGATGGTTTTCAAACCACTTGGTCAAGTCTTCCAAATGTGCAGAAGCAGTATAGCAGACGATGGAATAACCACCGTCTGCCAGAGAGCGAAGCGAAAGTTTGTAGCGGTCATAGATGGCCGCTGTGTTACCGTTATATCGCGTGCCCTCTAGTCCAGTGTAGATTGCAGTTACGAATTGGGGCTTCATGATTATTCCTCTATCAATTTAACCTTGTCTACTACACCTAGAATGGCTGGTGCTAGGTATTCATGGTCTAGGTTACTTACCTTACCTAACTGACAGTACCATAGGTACATTGCTTCCCACTGGTTGCTTAGCCATTCCACATTTTCGAAATTACCGCCGAAGAACTTCACGGAGGGATGTAACTTGCCAATACCGCGACCGAAATTGTCACTCAACCACTTCTCATCGAATGTCATATTGACGGTATCGCGCTTAGCCGATAGGATTAGGTGCGAGTTGTTCTGCGACATTGTAATCAGGTTGTTCAAGTCTTTCTGGAAGGTCGCCGGGTCGAACTGAGCTAGGTCAACGAATACGTGATGTGAAGCCATATAACGGTCTTCATTCAACGCTTCCTTAGTCCATAGTAAGCGAATCTTATCAAACGCTCCTAGAACCGTCTTCTCACCATGATAGTTCTTGAGGTAAACATGGCGAGGTTCCACAGTATAAACATGGAATCCAGTCAGGTCATGCTTGGCCTTAGTGGAATCTTCGGTGATGATGACCACATTGTCCTTACCACGTAGAGCCGCTAGGTTCTTGGTAATAGTTTCATGCTGGTCCGGAGACTGTTCAAACACGAATGCATTGACACCCATTCCTACACGAGCCTTCTTCGAAGTGAATACTGGCGAACGCTTGAACTTGCGAGCATCCTTCTTCTTGAAGATGAGGTTGCCCTTGTAGTAGATAGCGTCCATTTCTGAGTTGTCTAGGATGGAGAACGCATCCGATAGGCGTGTCAGAATTGGCTTACCATTCACATTGAACGAAGTGTTCAGAATGACGGCGTGACCAGCGTGCTTTTCGAACTCGGTGATTAGGTCATAGATTAGCTCATTCTGTAGACGGGTGACCGTCTGTAAACGGGCTGTACCGTCCGTGTGGGTAATGGCTGGTAGAGTTTCCTTGTACTCTTCACGCACGTTGGCGACGAACGTCATGTGACGCGATTCAACGTTGTAGTCGTAGTGGAAATACTTGTTAGCGTCTTCCAATCGAACAATAGGAGCAAACGGACGATACCACTCACGGTGCTTGACCTTGTGGTTCAACACGTCCTTCATATTACCTGACGGATTACAGATGATGGAGCGGTTACCTAGCGCACGAGAACCATGTTCCGAATTACCTTGAATTAGGCCGACGATGTTGTTGTCAGCCACGAACTCAGCAAGCTCCTGAACCGTCACGTTTTCGTAAACGAAATACTTTGATTGGTCCTGAATGTAGGTTGAGAATTCCTTGTCGTCCAGAATCGGTAGACCGGAGTAAGTCAAGTCAACCGGGTACTTCGGAGCGATGTGCCATAGCAGGCCACCAGCGGAGATACCGCAGTCGCTAGTGTTAGGTGGAACGAAGACGTTACCACCCTTGATTTCAAGCAGACGTGCGTTCAATAGAACGTTCAGACCACAACCGCCCGAAACGACTAGCGGGATGTGGCTATACTGTTCTAGGAACGGTCCTGCCAATTCAAGGAAGACTTCCTCAAAGGCTTTCTGGGTCGTAGCAGCGATATCCCAAGCGACCTGACCGCTAAAGCGTGTCTTTTCAAAGTCAAATCCTTCGAATAGACCGATAGCGGTTAGTAGGTCGGTGACAGCCTTGGTTCGCAGTTCTAGACCACCGATGTAGGAGTCTCCACTGTATACAAATTGCTTGTAGTAGTGCTTGAAGGCATCCATCCATTCTGCGCGGACGTTACCATACGAGCATAGACCCATCAGCTTACCGGCATACACAAGGTTACCGATGCTCAAGGAATCTCGCTTGATATCATCAAGGTAGTCGGCAAGTAGCATGTATGGGAAGCCAAGGTCATTCGGCAAGCGATGAATTAGCTTGATGCCAGTGTTGCGGTCAGCTTCATAGAAATTGAAATAGCTACCATCACCACCACCGTCGAACGAAATGGCTAGAGCCTTGTCGAACGGTGACTGGTAGAAAGCAGCCGCAGCATGTGCAACATGGTGGTCTGCGGCTAGTTGCTTCTTGTACTTGAATTTCGGTACAATCTTGCTAACGTAACCAGTGATGTAAACGTCAACTTCGGTCTTCCCAGCTTTGGCTAGAAGCCAATCGGTAATCTCATCAAACACCATCTGTGGGTGTGAACACGGCATATAATTCACCAAGCCGATGTTCTTTGAGTTCAACCAACGTTCTACTTCAACTACAGTGTATTCGCCCTTGTAATACATTGAGATTGCGGCGTTATGGGAACCATACGCCGAAATCACCAGATAATCGTTCATTGTGTACCTTTGATTTGTTTTGACTTAGTATTTACCATTCTGCCAATTAGACTGTAACTGGCTTGGTGATACGGTTACCCCAACCCTTCGACGCGCTGTGCGGCCATACGATGTACTGTGTAGCAGCCTGATTACCGCGCCAAATTAGGCGGAAGTCAATCCATTCGTTCTGGATGTAAGCCTTGATTTCATGCGGCTGCGCATCCTTACGGAAGATTTCCTTACCTTCTGCGTCAGCCGAACCGACGTACCAGAAAGTCATGTCGTCAGGTAGAGTGCCGTCCGGGAAGGTTAGTTCGTTGCGGTGAATTAGAACGCGGATATCGTGCGAACCCACGAAGGTGTTCTTCCACTGTTCCTCATTCTCATACACGAAGTCGCCCGGTGGCTCTAGACGGTCGATGGTCTTCTGCTGGACACCACGGTACTTGAAGCTGATACCTGCGTACTGTTCGTACTCAAGCACAGTGCGTTCGGTACCGAAGCCATACTTACCGAAATCAATCTGCTTCGGGTCTTCACCATCCATTCCAAATAGAATGCGGTTACGCTTGTGGCATAAGTCATTACGCTGGACCCAATCTAGCTCCACACGGCCCTTGTTCTTCTGTGCAGTGGTGTGGTCGTCCCAAACCTTGGTGCGGCCCTTACGGGTGTACTCGTGCCATGCGATTAGGCGGTGTGGGTGATATAGGTCATAGCCGTGGGTGTATGCACGGACAGCGATGGAAATTTCTTCACCGTGGAAGAAGTAATCCGGGTCATGCTGGACTTCTTCTGCGAAGATGCCATCAGCAAAAGCGAAGTGGGCCGAGAAGAAACGGGCACGCATCGGTTCGGTTAGTTCCTTCCAGTTGTCGATAGTTGACGGAATGAAGAACACGGCACCTTCTGGGATAAAGCGGTCGAAGTCCATCTTCCACGGGTCTTGAACGCGAGCATCCGGGTCATTCTCTGGGTCAAACGACGGAATATAGGCGGTTAGAAGCGGCTTCGGTGACTTTTCACGAAGACCTTCTAGCATTTCGATAGTAATGTCATCCCAGCCTTCAACGAAGCGGTGATGTGAGTCAAGCTGCATGGTATACTTTTCCTTGGAGTATAGCTGCTGAATCTGGTTACGTGCCCAGCAAGCGCCCTTGGTCTTATGGAAGTGAATGTCGATGACAGACAGCTTGGTGCCTTCCGGGCTAACGACGTTCAGAACAGTCGCACCACCAACACGCTGGTCTTCGGCAAAGCCTTCAACGACGAAGCCAGCATCTAGAAAAATGTCGGTCGGTTCGTCTTCACCATGCTGCCAGCAGACACCTACGTGTAGGTTCTCTGGATGCTTGGCGTTCTCAATCATGTTGCGTAGGGTAGGAATCAACTGCGGGTCGCGATAAGCGGCCATCTGAACGTAAATGGTATTGGTCATGAATAGGTTCCTGTAAAAAGTTACTCTTTTACTTATTACAAGTGTTTTAACAAGTAATCCATATTAGAGGATACGATTCCATGTTAGTGGATACAATTCATTCTTAGAGGATAAATATCCTTCATGAATGTAAAAGAATTCCTTCAAACACCCAATTGGGCTATTCGCCTAAGCAAACTATCCTACGCATCACGTAAGATGATTGAGAACAACATCGTCTTCCAGACACCCTTCCTGCCACAGACGGCTACCATTCCACAACGAGCATGGCACATCGTCCATGAAGTGAATACGGTTCCAGTCTGTAGCATCTGTGGACAGTTCTTGAAGTTTCAGAAGACGAACAAGTATTCGTCCTACTGTTCGGTTAAGTGTTCCAGAAAATCACCTGACGTGCATAAGAAGAAACTCAAGACAGAAATCGCCAAGTGTGGTAGTGTGGAGAAGTTCAGGGAAAAGAAAGCGGCTACATTCAGGCAAATTTCCCAAGAGCTTTACGGAGTGGACAATATCTCACAGGCCGAAAGCATCAAAGAGCAGATAAAGAAAAAGCGAGGATAAATCCTCGCTTTTCTTATGCTTGGGTGTCAGAGCTTATTAGGCTTTGACCTTACGCGGGCGACCGGCCTTGCGCTTCGGAGCGGCAACCGCAACCGGTGCAGCTTCCTCGTCGCCTTCCTCTAGCTCGACGTATTCAACATCGTGGTCTTCGGTCACGGCAACAGCCTTAGCGTTCGGGTCGGTATAACCGGCCGATGCTGGACCCTTGTAGCCGAACTCGCTAATCGGTAGACCGCGAGCCTGACCCGGAGACACGATTTCACCACCAATGGTGCGAACCTTGACGAACTGCTGGAAGAATTCAAGCGAATTCATGCCGTTCGGTAGGGTCTTCTGGCTCATCAAGTCCCATAGGGCGTAACGAGCGCTGTCACGGGTAAGGATAATCTGCTTTAGGCGCTTGATATCAATCGGGTCTAGGTGGTCTAGACGGATGAAGTACAAGTCACCGTTACGCTGGTCAATCGCCATGACGGCGACTTCTGTTGCAATCTGCTTACCGAAAAGGTCAACAGCCGCGATGTGCGGGAACTGGCGTGACCATTCGAAGTAGTAAGGTAGGTTCGGTTTGCTGCTCATTGTAATTTTCTCCTGAATATTGTACAATCACTGTGCAGTGTAAGCTGGAAAATATTTAGAACAGGAAAAATGTCGTGAGCGCGAATCAGAACATCTTTAGGGCGGGCATCATTCCGTACTTCATTAACGGCAATTCCGTACATTTCAAGTTCATGAAACCATCCGACCCGAAGTTCGGTGGACCGGATTGGCAGATTGCCAAGGGTCGCGTCGAAGGTGATGATGACAATTTGATTACCGCTCTCCGTGAGGGTGCCGAAGAACTCGGCCTCAAGGAATCCAACATCATCAGCATCACCGAACTAGGTGTGTACCTTGGTCGTACTTGCGTCTTTATCTGTGAAGTCAAGGACGCTTCGGACTTTGACCCGTTCCATTATGAAACGGGTGCTGTTGTATGGTTAACCCTAAATGAATTCATTCGCAGCAACGGCCGTGAACTTCACCTACCAATCATTCAAGATGCGGACCGCTACATCAAGTCCCAGATTGCCGGTAAGGAATGAAGAACTGACCAAGAGCCATATTTAGCTCATGGATGTTTCGGATTTGGTAGACGCCTTCACCTTCCCATGAAGGCTCACCGAATCCAAGTACAAAACTCTTCCAATCGAAGTCAGCCTCAATGGTGTAAGCGTCTACGAATTTCAAATTGAATTTCTTGACGGCTTCTTGGATAGAAGACCATCCACCCACAGTCACACCGATACGGAACAGCTTGTTGTTCTTGGCATCCGGAACCTGTAGCACGTACAGAACCTTGTCGTTGACCACTTCAAGAGCCTGACCAAGAGCGACCTTACACTTCGGACCAAGGAACTCACGCCATGAGAACCAGTCACCGGTTTTGAAGTAAGCAATGTCAGGACGGTGCGGAATGTCATCCGGGCACTGTCCAGACTTGCAGAACGCAGTCCACGCCGGTACGTTCTCAAACCCTTTACCATGTACGTAAGCCTTGGCATCCTTGTATGGACGCCAACTCTTCTTTTTTACATAAGGGAACGGATTGTTTGTGCCAAGGAAATGTCCCCAGCCTTGCCACTTTCCACGACGACGGTAGAAATCTTCCGGAGACTGCGGCATCTTCGCAGGATGGTTCATGCGGTGCCATGTGGTGTACTCAGCCATTGTGCGGATGCCTTCGGTTTGAATACGCTCACGGGCTTCCTCGTAACTCAAGTAATCTTGGTAGTGACGGCGTTTACGACGCTTCTTGGAACGGTAAGTTTCCATGTACTCTTTGCGCTTCTTTCGACTCTCAGCTTTCTCTTCTGCCGTCAGAAATGGGCGTCCCATCTTCTTGATTTCACCTGAGTTGACCTTGTTACGGTACTCAATCATTTCCGGTGAACCATCAGATTTGAGTGGATATTTCTTCTCTTTTTTCTTTGGGGAATCTGACATAAACCGATAAATAATTATATAATTCTGGGGTTAGTATGAGGAAGTTTAAGACTTGGGCACTGAACGTAGCCGAAGCATTTGACGCATGGCGAATCGTCCCGCGTGCTATGCTTGTTTCGTATGGCTATTTAGTTTGGTCAATGTACGTGTGGTATAAGAGCATTCCTCTATACCCACAGATGAAGTGCGACAGTGCCGTTTTGGAAGTCGTACTTGCTCGTGGCGTAAAGCTTGCTCAGGCCGCAGACATTGCATGTGGATACATTGGTACAGTTGGTGGGCCAACTAGCGAACAGACCATGTTCGTCACTACCATCACTGGCTTGTCGGCTGGTATCTTTGCTCTCTACACCACAACGGGTAGAAAGTGGCAAAAAGAAACTGGCGTTGTGCCAAAAGAATAAGGGGAGCTTAGCTCCCCTTTCTTTTACAACTCAACATTGGTACGTATGAATCCGCTCGTTCTCGGATGGCATTTAGTTCATACTTGCCACAGAACCGCAAGAATTCCATGTAATTGAACTTGCCACGATTTTCGATGGCATCCGTAATCGTTTCATCAATCAAGTCACGAATGTAATCCGGCTGGGCAGTCAAGTCCATTAGAAGTACATTCTCATCAAACACTTCCTGTGTAACGAACTCGGTTTCCTGCGGAACACCATCGTCATCATTCACCAGAACTGTGAACTTGTTCTGCATGATGTTGGTACGAACGAGAGGGTCACGATACGCTTCTTCAATCTTCGTCTGACGGATACGTGGATAGGACGACATTACGTTGTCGCCAGTATCGCCACGTAGACACTTCTCAAACATGAAGAAATCGGGGTCGTTGTTGTGTTCCTCTAGGGTACGTTCCTTGTCAGTCATCGGGTCGATGATTTTCAAATTATTTCTGACAAGTAGCTGCATGAAGTCCTTGTCCGAACTGATTAGGATATGTTCGTCTTCCGGATGAGCTTGGATGTAGCCTGCAATCAGGTCGTCAGCCTCTAGGTACTTGCGGTGGAGAACCACTACACGAGTACGCTCACGGAACAGGTCAACGAACTCCTGAATGTGGGAGTCGAATTTCTTCATCTTT
>JACCDJ010766906.1_pt1 | contig 12693 bp, 12 predicted proteins | sample 7444481 | NCBI WGS metagenome assembly JACCDJ01 (sample SAMN15323435, study PRJNA562643) | freshwater metagenome | isolation source: river surface water | place: USA:Blue River Watershed | collected 2017-08-15 | reverse complement strand
CCGGACTTCTGCATCTGCCTTAAAAGCTGCGCGACCGAAATAGTTTCCGGGGTAAACAGTGCTTTGCGGCTGGCCTCACGAGCGCTGGTGGTGGCTAGCAGACCCGGGTCTTGGTGGGTATAGCGCGCCAGGTCTTTAAGGTAGAGCACTCCAACCACGTCATCAACGTCCTCGCCGATCACTGGCAACCTGGAGTAACCGGTTGAGATAAACACCGCAAGCGCCTGCTCTAGTGAGTCGTCAGCACTTACGATTTCCATGTCAACGCGCGGGACCATTACCTCGCGAACGACGGTTTCGGAGAAATCTTCTACCGATTCGATGAGTTCGGCCTCGTATTCCTCAACAACTTCTGGGGTTGAAAGCCTGAGTGGCTGGGACACCTTGGACCACAAAATCACAAAGGGTTCAAACCTTTTCGTCAAGTTCTCTCCAAAGCGCTTTGCCCCGAGTGCACGACCAATCAACTGTTGCAGTAGCCAAATAAGTAAGAGCGCTAAGGCCAAAACAAGTGCAAACGGTGCAGCGGTAGAGACCAGTGCCAACCAACTGGCAGCCAACACGATGAGCAATCCGGTGCGAGCGATTGAGATTGCACTCGAACGCTCATCCTCGATGGATTGCAGGTGACCCTGAACGATTGAAAGCAGAGAGACCAACACGAGAGTCAGTAACCCCAGTGTTATTTCAAGCATGGCCTGACTCACTGGCATAGAACTTCTCGAGCAGCTCACGCTGCAGGCCAAACATTTCTTTTTCTTCCTCTGGCTCAGCGTGATCAAATCCGACCAGGTGAAGCATGCCGTGAGTGACTAGCAACAAAATCTCATTGATCATTTCATGGCCTGCGGTTTGAGCTTGCTTGGCGGCAACTTGTGGACAAACCACGATGTCACCCAACACGCCCTCCGGAGATGGCACTAAGTCTGATCCAGGTCGAAGCTCATCCATTGGAAAACTCAATACGTCAGTCGGACCCGGTTCATCCATCCACTTAACGTGCAAATCAGTCATTGGTTCTTCATCAACAAAAATGATGCCGACATCAACCATGGGGTGCAGCTTCAGCGCATCTCGAACCGAAACAGCCAAAGCCTGGACCCGATCAACATCAATGCTGATTTCCGACTCGTTGGAAATCTCAATGCTCAATGTTGCTCCTGTCGTATGCCTCAACGATGCGCGTCACCAGTTCGTGCCTGACCACATCTTTGCTACTCAGGGTAGCAATGTGTAGGCCCTCAACCCCAGAAAGAATGTCGGTGGCAACCCGGAGTCCGGATTTGCCGAAGGGCAAATCGACCTGGGTGGTATCACCGGTTATTACCATCTTGGAATTGAAGCCCAAACGAGTGAGGAACATCTTCATCTGCTCGGCAGTGGTGTTTTGCGCTTCATCCAAAATGATGAATGAGTCGTTCAACGTTCTTCCGCGCATGTATGCAAGCGGGGCGACCTCGATGACTCCAGCCTCAATCAGTCGATGAGTGGCTTCCGGTTCCAGCATCTCCTGAAGAGCATCAAATAAAGGTCTTAGGTAAGGATCGATCTTTTCGCTGAGTGTGCCTGGCAAAAAGCCCAGTCGCTCACCGGCTTCGACCGCAGGCCTGGTCAAAATGATTCGGCTCACTTGTTTTCCATAAAGTGCAGCTACAGCCTTGGCAACTGCGAGGTAAGTCTTTCCAGTTCCCGCCGGACCGATGCCGAAGGTTATGGTGTGCTGATCAATGGCCTCAAGATATTGTTTTTGACCGATGGTCTTGGCTCTCACGGTTTTACCGGGAGTGTTTATTGCTCCGGTTCCAAGCACCTTTGAGGGCACTTCCCCGGGGTTATGCTCGATGATTCGAACGCTTTCTACGACCGAACGCTCGTCCGGGACAATGCCTTGCGCGATTAGGTCCGCCAGTTCCCTAAGGATACGTTCGGCAGCCACAATTTGATCTGGGCTGCCGTCCAGCATGTATGAATTACCGCGATTTTGAATCTTCAAACCAGGAAATTCTCGCTCCAGCTTTTTTGCGAGCTTGTCCTCAGCACCAAGCAGGTCAAATGGTGAGATGTTGGTGATTTCGAAAGAGGTTTGTGCCACTACTTGCCGACCGAACTAAGAACGTGAGCGTGAGTATGGAAGACAGATTGGCCCTCCCGCGTACCGGTATTGAACTGGAGTCGGAACTGACCATCTGTCTTTTCCGAAGCCACCTGTCTAATCAGTTCAAAAAGACCGTTCAGGACCTCGCCAGCTTCGAGCTTGGAGACGTTTTCGGTGTGCTGCCTCGGTACCACCAAGATGTGGACCTTGGCCTGAGGATTTATGTCTAAAAATGCGACTGCATGTTGATTTTCAGCAACGAACTCTGTGCCAAATTCACCGCTGATGATTTTGCAAAAAATACAGTCCAAGGGTTCCTCCAAGTTCAATACTAAGTCTCAGCTCCAAAGCCCGGATGCGAATTGTAAAGCCGCCATCGCAGCCGGTCCCGCACTTGAAGTTCGTAACACACTGTTACCCAGGCGCACCCGCATAAAGCCATTAGCTTCCAGCTGTTCAAATTCTTGCTCTGAAATTCCACCTTCAGGACCGACCACCAGGGTGACATCTTCCAGCAGTGGTAGGTAGTCAGCTAGCGATCTATCTGCCTTTGGGTCAAGCACTAAGGCGGTTCCGATAGCCCTGATCTGTTTGGTGGTGACGACTGACTTAACCTCACAAAGAAAGGCTTGCTGGGATTGCTTCATCGCCTCGATAGCGATCTGCTGCCAGCGGGCCTGATTTTTTGCTTCTTTGCCATCCCATCGGACGATTGCCCTGTCAGAGCTCCAAGGTGTGACGCTTGCTAAACCAAGCTCTACACAGGTTTGCATTGCCAACTCGTCTCGGTCTGCCTTGGCCAGTGCTTGAACCAGGTGGAAGCGTGGTGCCACTGCCGAGACTTGAGTAATTTGACCAATTCGGTAGCTTCGCTCACCGGTCATCTCTGCCTTAGCAATCAAACCCTTGCCATTAGTGATAGTAACCGTCTCGCCAATTCGCAACCTAAGTGACCTGGCGTGCACGGCTTCGCTGTCTGGAAGGTCATAGCTCTGATCGGTCAAGCCAGGGTCATAGAGCCAGTGCACTAGAAGCGACCTTTGACTCTTCTTGAGCCGAGTCTTGGAACATCGTCACGGTGTAGTTCGCGCAACTTTTTGAAAATGTCTTTACCCTTGCCATCTAACCGAGTCGGAGTCAGCACCTTCAGTTCTAGGCGGAGGTCACCGCGACCCTTGCCGCGAATGCGGGCTGCGCCCAATCCCTTGAGAGTAATGACATCGCCGTGTTGTGCTCCCGGCTTGGACTCGACCTTTACGGTGCCGTCCAGAGATTCAATCTCAATCTCAAAACCTAAGGCTGCATCGGCGACTGGAACCTCAAGCTGAGCTACCAGATCATCGCCGTCTCTTCCGAAGATAGCGTGTGGGCGAACCGAAACTTCTAGGTAGATATCTCCAGCTGGCCCGCCAGCGAAACCGACCTCACCCTGACCCGCGAGATGAAGACGCATGCCATCTGCAACTCCGGCCGGGATGTCGAGGTTTAGGTCTCGCTTTGAGCGAATTCTTCCTTGGCCTCTACATGTGATGCAGGGGTCTGGAATGACCTCTCCAGTGCCACGACAAGAGCCACATGGTGAAGTGGTGACCATCACACCCATAAATGACTGAACCTGGCGCTGGATTTGTCCCGAACCACGACAGATGTCACAGATCCGAACACTGGTTCCTGGTTTGCAGCAACTGCCAGAACAGGTGTCGCAGAGAATTGCGGTGTCTATGGTGAGAGTCTTTTCTGCTCCAAAAACTGCTTCCGCTAAATCGAGATCGACACGAAGCAAGGCATCCTGCCCACGCTGTGCTCTAGATTGCGGGCCTCGAGAGCCACCACCGCCAAAGAATGACTCGAAGATATCCCCCAGCCCAAATCCGGCATCGCCGCCACGGTCGTAGCTGGACCGTTGTTGCGGGTCGGATAAAACCTCATAGGCGTGGGTGACCAACTTGAATCGCTCCGCCGCTGCAGGGTCTGGATTTATGTCTGGGTGCAGTTCTCGCGCCAGTTTGCGATACGCCTTCTTTATCTCGTCTTCACTTGCGCTGCGGGAAACTCCCAGCACTTCGTAGTGGTCGCTCAAGCGTTTGCCTCCAGAATTCTTGACAGGTACCTTGCAACAGCGCGAACCGATGCAATGTTTCCCGAGTAGTCCATTCGGGTTGGGCCTAAGACACCGAGTTTTGCTACCTCGGTTCCGCGGTTCTCATAACCAGTCACCATGATTGAGGCACTCTTGAGGCCCTCTACGCCAATCTCTGAACCTATTCGAAGTCCTACCCCATGCTGATCGCTGTGGAGCTCATCTAGCAGCTTGAGGAGTACGACCTGCTCTTCAATAGCCTCCAAGACCAGGGATAGCTCCCCGGAGAAATCTTGCTCTTGCTTGGCGAGGTTTGCGGCACCAGAAACCGTTAGTTTCTCCTGGCGATTGGCATCAACAAGTGATTGCAGGGACTGAATTACTTGCATCACAATCGCTCGGCGATCCGGAGCAAACTCGGCTTCAAGGTCATTTAGCTTGCCCTTGACATCGGCAAGCGCTGAACCAGACAGCATGCCGTTGAGTCGACCGCGGAGCTCTTGAACCAAGTCTTCTTGTGCTCCTGAAGCTTCGATTTGCAGCTGCTGCACACGACCGGAGTCCGTAATAAGCATCAAAAGCAATCTGGTGCTCCCGATGGGAATCAATTCGATGTGGCGAACCGTCGATTTGCCAAGCGATGGGTACTGCACCAAGGCCAGGGAATTGGTGAGCAGGGCAAGCTGCCTGGCACTGCGCTCCACAATTTCGTCTAAATCATTGGCACCGCTGAGAAAACCTTCGATGGCTGCCTTTTCCCCTGTTGAAAGTGGCTTTAGGTCGGCAAGCTTGTCGACAAAGAGTCGGTAGCCCTTTTCGGTTGGTATTCGGCCCGCACTGGTGTGAGGGGCAACAATGAGCTCCTCTTCTTCCAGAAGCGCCATGTCGTTGCGGATGGTCGCAGCCGAGACTCCAAGTGGATGCCGATCCAAGAGGGACTTAGATCCGACCGGTTGCGATGAGTAGATGAAGTCTTGAACGATGGCACGAAGCACCTCAAGAGAGCGTTCTGGGATCATTGGCACTCACCTTCCTTGAGTGCCAATTCTAAGTCAAGGCTTTGACTTTGAAAGGAAATCCAGCACCAGACCGTCTACCACCAGTCGACCGGCGAGGGTGGGCTTCAAATTACCTCCAGGCCCAAGCTCCAAGAGCCCGTTTGCGATCGCATTCGCGACCAATTCCGCTGGCACGTCTAGTTCCCTAAACAGTGATGCCGGAACACCGGCCTTGGTTCTAAGCCTGAGCAGTAGTTGCTCTTCTTGACGAGTCCGTGCATCCAGATATTCCACACCCTGGGCCGGGCTGCCGACTTCTAATGCCTTGGCATAGCTTGCTGGGTGCTTTTGATTCCAAAACCGAGCTCCGGAGATGTGACTGTGTGCACCAGGGCCGTAACCCCACCAGTCTTTCGATTCCCAGTAAGCCTGATTATGTCTTGATGGACTTCCCCAGTTGGACACTTCGTAGTTCTCGAGCCCCGCACTGCCAAGCAGCTTCTCAGTCAGAAGATATTTGTCGGCATTTAGGTCTTCGTCGACATCCGCTAGTTCACCGCGAGATATCTTTCGCGCAATCGCAGTTCCCTCTTCGACAATGAGCGAGTATGCGGAAACGTGTTCGACCCCAAGCATTAGAGCTTGCTCCAGGGTTCTCTCCCAACTTTCAAGACTCTCACCCGGGGCTCCGTAAATCAGGTCGATGCTGACCCTGAAACCAAGATCCTTCGCTGCTGCAACAGCATCGATGACCTTAGATTTGGTGTGAATCCGGTCTAGGACTTTTAGCACGGCGTCATCGAAGGATTGCACACCCAAGCTAAGTCGGTTAACACCTGCACTTCGTAAGCCAATGAGCTTGCCCCTATTCAGACCCTCCGGGTTTGCCTCCAAAGTGACCTCCACATCAGATTCAAATCCGAATGAAGACCTCAGTGAATTCAAGATTGCCTCGATTTGGCTTGTCTCAAACATCGATGGCGTTCCCCCGCCAAAGAAAACTGTCGCAAGCTGGCGGTTGGGCATGTTCCAATCCGACAAAAGATTCTTGCTAAGTGAAATCTCTTGGATCAGCGGTAGGTGGAATTCGGCTTGAGAGACACCACGAAGCTCGGTGGCGATATAGGTATTGAAGTCGCAGTAACCGCAGCGCACTGCGCAGAACGGGATGTGAACATAGGCATGGAAGCTGCTGGTTGTTGCAGTATCGACCTTCAAGCGATCATCGCTTGGCCAGCTCAACCCCAGCGGCAGTGAAGCAGCCAACTACTTCTTCTTGTCGCTCTTTGGCTCATCGGTCGAAAGTGCAGCGATGAAAGCCTCTTGCGGCACTTCAACGCGGCCTACCATCTTCATGCGCTTTTTACCCTCTTTTTGCTTCTCGAGGAGTTTGCGCTTTCTAGTGATGTCACCGCCGTAACACTTAGCCAAGACATCTTTTCTAATTGCGCGAATGGTTTCACGAGCAATGATTCGCGAGCCAACGGCGGCTTGGATTGGAACCTCAAACTGCTGCCTCGGAATCAATTCCCTAAGCTTCGCCGCAATACGCGTTCCGTGAGCATATGCCTTGTCTTTGTGGACTATGGAGCTGAAAGCATCAACCTTCTCACCCTGAAGCAAAAGGTCAACCTTGACTAGGTCACCCTCGGCATAACCATCGTCTTCGTAGTCCAACGAGGCATAACCCTGAGTCTTGCTCTTGAGCTGATCGAAGAAGTCGAAAACAATCTCGGCCAATGGCAATTTGTAGCGCAACTGAACGCGATCTTCACCCAGATACTGCATGTCGATCATGCTGCCGCGCTTGGTCTGGCAGAGCTCCATGATGGTTCCGACATAATCCTTTGGGCTGAGGATTGTGGCCTTGACCATCGGTTCCTGCACCTCGCGGATTTTGCCCTCTGGGTATTCAGATGGGTTGGTAACGATGTAATGACTGCCGTCATCAACCGTGACCTTATAAACCACCGATGGCGAGGTCGCGATCAATGAAAGGTTGAACTCTCGCTCTAAGCGTTCTGTGATGATTTCGAGGTGCAATAGGCCCAGGAAACCGCAGCGGAATCCGAATCCCAAAGCGGCCGAGGTTTCTGGTTCGTAGACCAAAGACGCGTCCGAGAGGCGAAGTTTGTCCAGAGCTTCACGAAGATTTGGATAGTCACTGCCATCAATTGGATAGATGCCGGAGAAGACCATCGGCTTAGGCTCTGAATAACCTTTGAGGGGCTCGTTTGCAGGCTTTAGCTTGGTGGTTACAGTGTCACCGACCTTGGACTGACGAACATCCTTCACACCGGTGATTAGATAACCAACCTCGCCGACCGAAAGTCCTTTGGATGGCTCTGGCTCGGGCGAGATAACACCGATCTCCAAAAGCTCATGAACTGCCTTGGTGGACATCATCTGAATTTGCTCGCGTGGGTGCAAAGTGCCATCGATCATTCGAACGTAGGTCACCACACCGCGGTATGAGTCGTACACCGAGTCAAAAATCATGGCCCTTGGTGGTGCATCAGCATCACCGACTGGAGCTGGCACAGTCTTTACGATCTTGTCCAATAGTTCAGCTACGCCAACGCCGGTCTTTCCAGAGACCCTTAGGCAGTCCTCTGGATTGCCGCCGATTAGACTCGCTAATTCCTCGGCATACTTTTCCGGCTGAGCGGCCGGAAGATCAATCTTGTTCAGCACCGGAATGATCTCTAAATCGTTTTCCATCGCTAGATAGAGGTTTGCCAGGGTTTGGGCCTCTATGCCTTGCGCGGCATCGACCAGCAGCACGGCCCCCTCACATGCGGCTAGTGATCTAGAAACCTCGTAGGTGAAGTCAACGTGTCCCGGAGTATCAATCATGTTCATGGCGTAGGTAACGCCTTCGAATTCCCAAGGCAGGCGAACTGCCTGACTCTTGATGGTGATACCACGCTCGCGTTCGATGTCCATGCGGTCCAGGTACTGAGCTCGCATGTCTCGATCGTTCACAATTCCTGTTAGTTGGAGCATGCGGTCGGCAAGGGTAGATTTACCGTGGTCGATGTGAGCAATAATGCAAAAATTGCGAATTTGGCTTGGGGCCGTTTGAGACGGAACGAGAGCCTTTAGGGCGCGTGGCGACAAACTAACCTCTGCTTTGGGAATCTGGATGAAGGTATTCTCGCATGGTGCTTGCCCTTATTGCATCAAACTGCTAGAGTTTCCCCTTGTTCTGAGGTGAATCACCTCAAAAAAAGTTTTCGCCTAAGAAAGTGAAACATGGCAAACATCAAGTCGAACATCAAGCGCATCGGAACTAACCGCAAGGCCGAAGAGCGCAACAAGTCCGTACGCTCGGAGCTAAAGACTGCAATCCGCGCAGTTCGCGAGGCTGCTGAGGGTGGCGACAAGGCAGCTGCAGCTGCTGCGCTAGCGAACGCTAACCGCAAGCTGGACAAGGCTGTTTCAAAGGGCGTCGTTCACAAGAACCAGGCTGCTAACCGCAAGAGCGCTATCAGCAAGAAGGTTTCAGCTCTCTAAAGAGACTTCGAAAGAACCGGGCTTCGGCCCGGTTTTTTTATTTTCTGGCCATTGCGAAAAGCAGCTTTTCAATCGAAAAGCCAGGGTCCCGACTCGCACCTTTTACGTCGGCATCGGTTTGAGCAGCAAGTTGCACCAATTTGATCAACTGAGATTCCTCCCAGCCGGATAGTTCACGCCGTGCCTTTTCGAGTTGCCAAGGTTGCATCCCAAGCGCTCCAGGAGAAGCATTGCGATCATTGAACAACCTGGCTAACTGTCGAATTTTCATGGTTAGGGCAGCGCTGAGCGCTACCGGATCGATACCAGTGGTGAAGCCATGTCTGAAAAGCCGAATCGCCTCAGCGGCATTTCCAGCCAGTGCGGCATCTGCAATCTTGAAAGCGTTGGTTTCCACTCGACCTTGGAACGTTTGCTCCACGACATCAAGGGTGATCGTTGCAGCTGTCGAGGTGGCGAGCTGAGAACATGCTCCGCCGAGTTCGGCAAGATCTTGATTAAACGCCGCCAGCAAGGCCTTTAGGCCTGCGGCATCGATTTTCTTTCCGAGGGCTTGCAGCTCGGCTTTTACAAACTCGGCTTTCTCAGCATCCTTCTTGAGCTCCTCGCACAAGACCACCAAAGCCTTTGGGCCAATTGATGTCTTTACTTTTCCATTGTGCCCCACCGCGTTTGGCAATCTGACCACAACGGTGCAGTTCTCGATTGGTTCAGCCAGTAGCTGAGTTAAATCCTCGAGCAGCCCTTCGCTGGCAGAGTTGATGATGACGAGACGTGGCTCTGCAAAAAGCGATGGGGCCGCAACCGTAAACAGTAGTGCGGGCGAATACTCACCGTCAGGTATGTCAGTCACCTCAAGATCCGGGTATTGCTCCCGGAGCTTTGATTTAATGCTTGCGATGGCCCTAGAGGCCAAATAACTCTCATTGCCAGTCACTAGAACCAGCGGTGCAACGTCCACCTGATTCCAATACACCGTTTTCCCGCTCACAGCGAAAGTTTACCTGCGGTCGAGGCCACCAGCTTGCCCGCCTCGACCCGAATAGCAATCGCGCCATGGATGTCCGTTCTCAATACCGTCACCCCTGTGTCAGCCAGAATCGAAAGCGCATTTTGCGAAGGATGCCCGTAGTCGTTCCCAACCCCTACCGACACAATGGCGACATCGGGCTGAATCAGGGCATGAAATTCACGTGATTGATCTTTGGATCCATGGTGGGCAACTTTCAAAATCAATGGTTTTTCGCGAAGTTGGAAAAGTAGTGGCCAGCTATTTCGCAGCAATCGAATCTGTCCCCGCTCCCCCAAATCACCCAGGGTGAGAATGTTGAACTCATCAAAATCAAAATTCACAACGAGGGAGGCGTCGTTACTATCTTCGGCTTCTGTGGCTTCAAAGCTTGGCGCAAAAACCCGCCAACCAACCTCCCCCATAAAACCAGATAGTCCGGCATGACCTATTTCAACCCTTGACGCAGATTCTTCCAACTCTGCTCCGACCAAGCTCACGAGCGGCCTGTCATCCTTGAATCCAGAGAGCAGTGTCAGCTCAACGGTGCGATTATTCAACGCTCCAGATATCCCGCCAACATGATCAGCATCAAAGTGTGTCAGCACTAAAAGATCGATGTGCTGTATGCCGAGCTCGCTAAGGCAGTTATCAATTGGCTGCGGCTCACGTCCAACATCGACGAGCGCCACGTTGCCACCGCTTCTGATCAGCAGCGCGTCACCTTGACCCACATCGCAATTCAAGACTTGCCAACTGTCACTGAAGATTGAATGTCTTGAGATGTCAGTGACAACCCAACCGATTGGGACGACAAACAGGCAGGTGCATAGCGCTCCAAGCCATCGAAGACTGACCCTTGCAGGCACGAAAATGAGCGTTATTCCCAAGACCAACAGCAGAGTAAAAAAGATACCGAGACTCCCAGGTAACATCGGCAGCCGAGTGACTGGCATTTGACTGAGTTGGTTCGCGACTATTTCTATCCACCAAGTGCCAAACGAGGCGAACAATGTCAGCAATTGGGTCAGGGTTGGAAACCAGAGCGCTGCAACAACCGCCAAGATGCCTAAGACGGTTACTGGAGCTACCGCCGGCTCAACCGCCAGATTTGCCAACACGGAATACACGGGTATTGAAGGTTGGAGCAAGAGCAAAACCGGAAGGGTGTAGAGCTGGGCTGCGACCGACGCCGAAATTCCAATCGACAGCCACATTCCGAGTCTCGGCGCCAGCCTTGAGTGCAAAGCAGCTGCAAGTACCAATAACCCCAGTGTCGCAAAAACCGAAAGCGTAAACCCAATGTCTACGGCTAAACCCTGGTCAATCACGAGAAGACAGAGCACCGCCCAAGAAAGTGGAATCAATGGATTTACCTTGCGACCAAGCCACCATCCAGCCATCACAAAAGCCGCCATTGCCCCAGCGCGAAGCACACTCGACTCGGGTCCAACCAACAAGATGTAGCCGGCTATTGCAAGGTAAGCAAGAGCAAATCTCCAATTTCTAGGAAGCCCAATAGCGGATAGGACTAGAAAGACTGTCGCGGCAATAATCGCTAGATTCGCTCCACTCACGGCGACCAGATGGGTAAGGGAAAGCTCTTTCATGTTCTCGTTGAGGGTGTTGCTGATCATGCCCCGCTCACCAATTGCAAGACCTGCCACGAGACCGGCACTGTCTTCTGAAACGCCCGTGAGATGAAAGAGAAATCTCGCGCGCAGTTCTTCGACCTCTTCAAAGATCGGAAAATTGATCTTGAGATTGGATTGCAATCCAGTCGGTGCCGTCAGCCAAAGGGATAACCACAGCGAGGCCGCAAAGAAAACAATCACAGGGTCAACTGTTGGGAAATCTTCGCGAAGAGTTTCTCGCCTATGCCAGAGACGTCTCTAAGTTGCGATAAATCAGAAAAGGAACCGATTTCTGCACGGTGTTCGATTATCCGAGCCGCCAAGGCGGGCCCAACGCCGGGCAGCGATTCGAGCTGATCTTGAGTTGCATTGTTCAGAGAAATGAACCCGGAAGATTTCCCTCCACTTGCCACCTGTGACTTAGCCAAAACCACGATTTGCTCACCGTCGGAAACCATGCGAGCCAGATTGACGCTCTGCTCAAACGCAGATTTGGTCATGCCACCAGCAAGCGCAATGGCGTCTTCCACGCGAGAGCCAACTTTGATCGTGTAAAGGCCAGGCTTTTTGACCTCGCCTGCAACATGAACGAAAATCTCTGAGGACAGCCGATTTGATTCTGAGGAGATGTCTGCGACGTAACTCAAATCAAGCTTGTTAGCCTGATTTTCAGCACTAAAAGAGGTTCCAAAAAGGTAGAGAACAGCAACTGCCAACGAGCCCATGACGACTTTTTGACTGATTGATAAGGCCGATAGCCAGCTAATAATCTTCTGCACACAACCATCGTGATTTGCGCACGCGAGGAGTCAGGTTGCTTGTAACTAACTGGTGGAAAAGCCCTTATTTGGTTGCGATGTTTACAAGCTTCGGAGCTCTTACGATCACCTGAGCAAGCTCTCTATCTCCGATTGCACGCTTCACCGCATCCGAATTCAGAGCCAGTTCCCGAAGTTCCTGCTCTGAAATGCCGGCAGGCACCTCAAAGCGATCACGCAGCTTGCCGTCCACCTGAGCGATAGCGACAACCGAATCTTCCACTAATAGTGAAAGATCTGCTGTCCTGAACTGTGCAAGTGCCACACACGGCTGATGTCCCAGCAGTGACCACATATCCTCGGCGGCGTATGGAGCAAACAGCGATAAGGCCTTGGCAAGCTCTTCTGCCCCTTCGCGAACTGCTGGGTCACTGGGTCCGCAACCGGTATCAATAGCCTTACGAAGTGCATTAGTGAGCTCCATAGCCTTCGCGACACCGACATTGAACTTGAATGATTCAATGGCCTCGCTAAAGCCCACCAAGAAGGTGTGGGTGGCTTTTCTAACACCGGCATCACCGGAAGTTACATCAACACCTGGTG